>Ga0307515_10000453_pt1 | contig 97971 bp, 79 predicted proteins | sample 17_EM_MG_FD_194513 | JGI IMG/M metagenome (GOLD analysis project Ga0307515, IMG submission 194513) | Populus trichocarpa ectomycorrhiza microbial communities from riparian zone in the Pacific Northwest, United States - 17_EM | ecosystem: Host-associated > Plants > Roots > Unclassified | place...
GCAACGACAGTGGTAAAAGGACCGTCGATGCTTCCGTCATCTCAACCCAAGGTCACCCAACTCCAGGTCAGCCCGGCGTGTCACACCCACCGCCGACCCACCACCCAAAACTGCGAAACTCCAGAGAACGAGGACGCTAAGTCCGGTCGTCGCCTCACAGGTGGTGACGTCGACCGCGAAGTTGTCCGACGGCTGGTCCGGCGGTCAGGTTGGTGATGGTCACGATGCCCACAACGACTGCGCCCATGACGAGCAGCATGCGGACGATGCCGGTCGCGTTCGTCCAGAACACCAGCTTGGGGTTCGGCGGCTTGGTCGGTGGCCCAGTGGGGGCGGGGTATCCGGGCGGCGGGCCGTACGCCGGCGGCTGCGGCGGCCAGTACTGGTTGGGCTGGCCCGGGACGGTGGGCGCGGCGGCTCGCCGGGGTAGGTCATCGCAGAGTCCTTCTGGAGTAGGGGATGCTCCGGGGCGTTGACGCTGGATAGTGATCTATCAACGCTCTGTCATGGATCTGCCCGGACGGGTGAGGCTGATCAAACCGGGTCGCCTTCGCCTCGCCCCAAACTCGGCCTCCGGGCGCGGAGTACCGTTGATCCCGACGGCCGGGTCTAACGGTCCGGCCGGCGCCCTGTCGACTACCAGGGAGAAGCACATGCCGCGCCGTGCCGTGCCGAGCGACCCGTCGATCGGTGAGCGCATTCAGGGCCGCCGTGAGCTGCGCGGATGGAGTATCCGTCACTCCGCCAGCCGAGCCGGGATCGCTCACTCGACCTGGTCCCGGATCGAGCGGGGTGAGCTACGCACTGATCGATACATGATCGCGGACATCGCTGCCGCGCTGGAGTGCTCGATCACCGACCTGACCGGTCAGCCGTACGCACCTTCCGACCGGCAGCTTGAAGCCGCGCACATCGCCGCCGAGCGGCTGTGGCAGACCATGATGGCGCTGCCGCTGGACGAGCCACCGACTGCCGGTCGGCCTGCCAGTGGTGACCTGGGGCGCGAGGCCGCCCTGGTCCGCGACCTCTACGCACGCACCGACTACGCGGGTGCGCTGGGTCGGCTGGTTGACCTGGCGCCCGTCCTGCACACCGCCGCCCACGGACCCGACTCCGCCGCCGCGCTTACTGCCGCAGTGCAGGTCTACGGGGTCGGCATGGGTGCCTTGCTCAACCTTGGCCATCCTGCGTATGCGTGGCTGGCTGCCCAGCGTTGTATCGAAGCCGCGCAACGCCTCGACGATCCGGCCGCCATCGCGGTGGCCGCAGTGAACCGGGGCCGCGTCTCAGCGCACACCGGCGCCTACGGTCCCGCGCGCACAACGGTGGATCGGGCCGCTGACGAGTTGGACCGGCACTCGGAGGCCCCGACCGCGCTGGACGTGCTGGGCTTTACCCACCTGGCGCGCGCCCACTACGCGACGGGCCTGCGTGACCAGGATGCTGCGGCCGATCATCTGGCCGAGGCTGCTCGGCTGGCCGGCCGGACTGGCGAGACGGATGCGTGGGATCTCCAGTGGGGGCCGCGCAATGTCGGGCTCTGGACGGTGGCTCATCAGATCGACACCGGCCGGTCCGGCGAGGCGGTCGAAACCGCCGCCGGCCTCGATGTCGCATCGCTCCCCGCCGTGCGCACAGTGTACTTCTACACCGATCTGGCCCGCGCTCTGGCCGACGTGCGCCGCGACGACGAGGCGGTCCGGATGCTGCTGGCTGCCGAGCGCGTGGCGCCGCAGCACACCCGGTCATCGGCTGCCGCGAGAGAGACTGCACGCGCGCTGCTGCGCAAGGCACGCCGCGCATCGACCGTGCAGGGTCTGTGTGAGCGGATGGGCGTCGCGGACTGACCTCCACCCATCACTCTCAGTTCCTGGTGCGTAACCGCACCACCTCGCCACCTCGTCGCTCGTAGCGTCGGAGACCGGCGGCGGCGCGCGCCCGTGGCAAGCCGTAGCGAACGGGCTACCGGCAAGTGTTCTGCGCGCCGCCGTCCCGCAGACGAGGAGGCGCGATGAGAACGCGCAAGAGAGCTCGACGACGCCACACCGGGCATGGGCCGCGGCGGCTCTGGTATGCCCCGCGGACGGTGATCTGCCGGTGCGGGCTCAGGGCCTGGCCCTGTTATGTCGTCCTGATGCGTGAACACCAGCGGGGGATGCAGCCACGGCCGGCTGGGAACGACTGGCCGGTTGAGGTTGAGAACGACTGGCCGGACCGGAGCGGCGTGGCCGTCCGCCTACCGAGGACGGCCGTGCCCGCCGCCCGGTCGCTGCTGACCCTCGACCAGGCTTACCGGTCCAGAGGGCGGACCTGGTGAACGCGCCGACCACCTCGGCCATGCCGTCGATGCTGCACTGCGCCACCACCGGCCGGGTGGTGGCGAATGACGGATCTGCCGAAGAAGGGCGAGCTCGTCACCGCCCACTGGTCTGGCGGCCGGTACGCCTTCGGGCTCGAGTTCCGCCGCACGGAGATGCTGTGGGACGGATAGCTGCTGCTGCAGCCGCACCGGTAGCTACGCGCCTGGCGAAGCCGACGGACCCCGGGGCCTCAGCGGGAGGTTCCTCAACGTGGGCGGCTCCGTTGGAAACAGTGCATGAGGGCCTGCCAGGGCGAGTCTCACGCCCACCCGCCGCTCGGTCCGGAACACGTGCGCCGCTGAATCCCGACCGCCAGAAGACTACGAAGTCTGTCGACCGACCAGAGGAGTCGCTATGACCAATACCGCGAATGTCAGCACGCCGGAGCCCACTGGATCGGCGCCGGTTCCGCTCGCTGGGATCGAGGAGATCGTCGGTCTGTTGGTGAAAATAAGCGGGGACCGCGTGCGGGAGCTCACCTTCCGCAGCGACTTTCCCGAGCCGGCGGCCGAGCTTGCCCAGGGCGACATCTGGCTCCGCGACGACGTCGAAGCATGGATCAACGACCACGGCGACGCCCTGGCGGACATGCTCAGACAAACCCGGTGACCCTGACCTTGCTGGGTTGGCCACGCGGCGAGGTGGCCTACCCAGTTAGGTACCCCAGGCCTCGAACTCGTAGATCCGCGCCGCGGGGCCGCTGTTCTGCGTCGGGGTGGTGACATTGAGCCGGACGTACCGTGCTGTCGCGGCCGCCGGGTGTGTCGATGTGCCGGCTGTGTTCGCGCTGACCGTGACGACGGTCTGCCACGGCTCCGTCGTGGCCGAACGCACCGCGATGGTGAAGGCCCGCGTGTTGAAGGCGGCGGACTCGCCGCCGCTGCCGGCGTGCTTGACCACGAAGCTGCTCAGCGAACGGGACGAGCCGAGGTCGACCTCGAGCCACTTGTCCGTGCCCAGCGAGCACCATTTGTCCGCGTTGCCGCCGCCGACGCTGCCGTTCACGGCCTTCGCCGCGCTCTCTGTCGCGGCGCATTGGGAGTCCGCGGTGGCCGGCCGGTTGAGGGCCAGGTTTGACGCGACCGGCGCGCCGGTCCATTCCACCTCGGTGCCGGCGGCCGCGGATCGGCCGCCCTCGGCGCCCACCGCCTCCACCTCGACGGTGCTGGTGGATTCGGTGTCGGCGCGGTCGAGGTGCGGTACGAAATAGGCGTCGTTCGTCGTGCCGCCGAGATACGACCGGGTGCCGTCCGGATTGCGGCGGAACACGTCGTAGTGGTGCACCGGTCCGCTTGCCGCGCTCCAGGCGAGCCGCAGCGACTTGCGGGTCGACGACACGTCCGTCACGCCGAGCACGGACAGCCCGGACGGCGCGTCTACCGCGTCCACCGCGCCGTCGTACACGGCGAGCCGGCCGACCCGGATCGAGTATGCGTCCACCGTCACGGGAGCGTCCGCGCGAAGGCCCAGCTGGGCGATCGTGCGCCCCGCGTACGCGGAAAGGTCGAGGGTCTTGGTCTCCCAGCCGGTGCCGGCGGTAGCGCCGAGGTCGAGGTAGCTGAACGACGTCGGATCGTCGGTGAAGGCCACCGCCGCCGCCAGATTCGTCGCGCCGGCCGCCGGGTTCTTGACGACGACGGACAGCCTGGTGTTCGCGGCCACCGGTAGCCGGGTCTGGTAAAGCCGCACCGTGTTGGCGGCATCCAGCCGACCGGACAGGCGCAGGGAACTGCCGCCCTCGTAGGCGTCGGAGAAGTCGATGCCGGGGGTCAGCTTCGTGCCGGACGACTGCACGACCCAGCGGTAGGTGGGCGGCACGTCCTGAAGCGACAGGTTGTTCCAGCCGCCGGTGGCCAGGCGTGCGCCGCCGACCGCGTAGAAGTCGCCCTGACCGGCGTTGAAGCTGGTCACGAACGGCTTGGCGGTGACCGCGGTGGACTCGGCGACGTAGCTGGCCAGCCCCTTCCACGACGACGTCGTGCTGGTGTCGGACGGGTCGCTGTTGGCACCCACCCAGTACCGCGCGTCGCGGAGGTAGAAGTCGGCGCGCGACGTGGACGACTTCCACGTCCACTCAGGACGGTAGAGGCCGAGCCCGGTCACGTGTGGTTGGCCGGCCGGGAACACGGCGTTCCAGTCGACCGTCGAGTTGTAGCCGTTGGCCTCGGTGTCGATGCCGGAATACAGCTCGTATTCGGTGCGTCCGAGCCCGCGGGCGGTGGTGCGCGAGGACGTGAGTTTGCTCGAGCCCCAGCCGAAGTCGAGGAACATGGAGTCGGAGACCCGCGTGGTGCCGTCCTGAAGGAACGCGTCGTTGGCCGAGTTCAGCGCGTCCTGCCAGGACACCGGGCCGCTCTCGGTCATCGCGTCGTACCACATGAACTCGACCGGGCCCCGCGAGCGGGCATAGGTCATGGCGTTGCGTACCTCGGTCGCGAGCTCCGCGGTGCCGCCGCTGGTCTCCTGGTTGATGAACCAGCCGTCGAAGCCGTAGTGCTGCGCCACCTGCACGAGCTTGTCGGCCACCGGGTAGCTGCTCCCGGACTTCTGGACGAAGTCACGCACCCACTGGAGCTGGCCACCGTAGGCGACCGGCGGGAAGAACACCGTGCCGTAGACCTGCACGCCGTTGCGGTGCGCGGCGTCGATGACGGTGGCGTTCGGGGCGAGGATCAGACCCTCACTCGCCGAGCCGCCCCAGAAGACCAGCGTGTCGACGTACTGCCAATATGGGAACGCGTAGTAGTTCGCGTCCGCGGCGCCCTGCGACGGGTTGTTGGACGTCGGCGCGAAGGAGACCAGGGAGGCGATCTTGCCCTCGCCGGCGCGCGCATTCGGGTTGGCCTTGAGCGCGGGGTCCGAGGTGCGTGCGGCGAGCGGGACCCGGGCCCGGTTGAACCGGGCGTCCGGATCGGTCTCCGGGTCCCAGGACAGGATGGTGTTCGGATGCCAGTACGAGGCGTACGGCTGACCACCCGAGGCCACCGCCGCGGTGGCTTCCGGCGGGGTGGCCGCGGCGGGGGAGCCGGGCATCGTGGCCGCGAGCATGACCGCCGCGACGAGACCATGCAGGAACAGGCGTAGCGGTCTCATCGCGGTCTCCTCGCGAACGTCTTCGATTCTCACCCCTCGGACCCTGACATCGTTGTCAGGTCAAAGTCCAAAAGGGACGAACGAGCGAGTCAGACGATAGGGCAGAGTTTCACCACGGTCAATACATCGGTCAGCCGGACGGGCGGCCCCGGCGACTTCACCGCCGGTCTACGCACCAAAGCCGTCCGGGACCGGCTCAATCTCTCGCCCAGGTCGCCCTGCAGCGCCGTGTTCGGTTGTGGCTGGCCCTGTCGGCCGCGATACCGCCCACTGCACGAAGGTGATCAAGGCCGCCGGGACGTGGCGAGACGACACGGTCCTGTCGCCGGAGCCCGAGACTCTGCCAATCTGAAGCCCTCCGGATAGCACGCCGAACGATCAGTCGCCGGTGGTGAGTGCCTCGATCCGCGCGCGGATCCGCGCGATAAGCGGACGGTATTCCCGGCACCAATTGGCGAGGTACCGGGCGGAACCCACCTCGAGCCGTTCTGTCGGGCCGTCGGAGACGTTGCACCGGGCCGGGGCGGTTTGGAGTTCGTAGTAGAGGGCCGGATCGGCCGCCAGGACGGCCAATTCGTGTCGCTGTTCGGCGGTGAGCCGGCCGGAGCGTGTTGTTGTCTTCGCCGGGTGAGACCTGGAGGACTTGGTGGACTCTGTGAAGGTCCACGAGCCGTCCGGGGCGATTGCCCACTTCTGCGACAATGTTTCGAAGCCGCCGTGACTCGTCATGGAGATCGACGGCAGGCGAGCTTCCGGGATAAGTCTGGCAATGGCGATGAGACCGGCGACAACCAGGACGAGCATGCCCGCGGCCCGGAGAGTCCTGACTGATCCCACGCTCACCATGGTCGTTGGACGTAAGCACACCCATGATCCGTTCCGCCCATGGATCTCAACGGTCCGCGCGGCCATGCCGGCCTCAGGAGGTCTGGGTGCGCCGCGGGAGTGGTACCGGCTCGGCGGCGAGTTCTCGGGGCCAAGGCATCGGAAGACCTGCGCAAGACGGGCCGTCCCACCTGCCGGCACATCCCGCTCGGCCCGCAGGACGGGCCGACCGGCTGGCGCACCGCCCAGACAGCACGATCAAATTGCTCCGGTTGCCGGGGTTGGGCGAACGCCGATCGGTCGGCCGGACAGCAGTCCCAGCACCAGGGCCAGCGGCGGCCAGCCGGCGCGGCCGCACCGGGTCACGGCGTAGCAGCGCAGCCGGACCTGGGCGCCGGTCATCGGCAGTAGCCGTACGCCGGGCAGGGTGGGCTCGTCCATCGGCAGCAGGCCCACGCCCAGGCCGGCGACGATCATGTCCTGCACCAGGTCCAGGCTGTCCGCCCGGTGCACGATCCGCGGGGTGAAGCCCACCAGCGAGGCGACCGTACGGACCACGTCCTCGTCGGCGGTGTTGCGGGAGTTGACGATCCAGTCGTCGGCGGCGAAGCCGGCGAACTCGGTGGCCGGGGCGTCGCGGGGCACCGCGAGGCCCCACGGGACCTCCCAGAGCGGCACCGCCTCCAGCCCCTGGTCGAAGACGGCCGGGGCCAGGTTGTAGTCGTAGGTCAGCGCCAGGTCCACGGCGTCCATGGCGAGCAGCTCGAACGCCTCGAACGGTTCGTGCTCGTGGATCAGCAGCCGGACCCGGGGCGTGGTCCGGGCCAGGGTGGCCGCGATGGGCAGCAGCGACCGTCGTACGGCCGTTGCGAAGCCCGCGACCCGCAGCGCCCCGGCCGGCTCCGCGTCCGGGTCCAGGTCGAGCCGGGCGGCCTCGACCGCTGCCAGGATCGTCACCCCGTGCCCGGCCAGGCGCTGCCCGGCCGGGGTCAGCCGGACCCGTCGGCCGTCCGGCTCGATCAGCGTGCTGCCGGCCTCCCGGGCCAGGACGGCGAGCTGCTGCGACACCGTCGAGGTGGTGATGTGCAACTCGTCGGCGACCGCTCGCATCGAGCCCAGCCGGGACAGTTCCACCAGTAAGCGCAGGCGGCGGGTCTCCATCCCGCTATCGTCCATCAAACCCGAACGGTATGTCGAGCTTTGGCACGTGGACGTGAACGGTTTTCGCGGCTGTACTGGGCTGATGCGATCACCAGCACGGACCGGCACGTCGATGGCGCTCGGCGCGATGGTCCTCGTCCAGCTCGGCCTCGCGGCCTCCGTCGGCCTGCTCGACCGGATCGGCCCCGAGGGCGCGGCCTGGCTGCGGCTGTCCTGGGCCGGGGTGATCCTGCTGGTTCTCGTCCGGCCCCGGCTGCGTTCGTTCACCCGGTCGGCCCTGCTGAGCACCGTCGCCCTGGGCGTGGTCACGGCCGGCGTCACCATCCTGTTCATGAGCGCCGTAGCCAGGCTGCCGCTGGGCACCGCCAGCGCGCTGGAGTTCCTCGGCCCGCTCGGGGTGGCCATCGCGCGCGGCCGGCGGGGCACCAAGGTGTGGCCCGCCCTCGCGGCGGTCGGCGTGGTGCTGCTGACCGAGCCCTGGCACGGCGGCATCAACCTCGTCGGGGTCGGGTACGCGCTGGCCGCGGCGGTCTGCTGGGCGGCGTACATCCTGCTCACCCAGCGGGTCGGCGACGGCGTGCCGGGCCTGCAGGGCCTGGCCGTGTCGATGCCGGTCGCCGCGCTGGTGGCGACCCTGGTCGCCGGCCCGTCGGTGCTGGGGACGATGACCTGGGAACTGCTGCTGGTCGGGCTCGGCCTGGCGATCCTGCTGCCGGTGGTGCCGTTCGTCCTGGAGATGCTGGCGCTGCGCCGGCTGACGACGGCCGCCTTCGGCACGCTGATGAGCCTCGAGCCGGCGTTCGCCTTGCTGATCGGCCTGCTGGTGCTGGGCCAGGTGCCGGGCTGGGCCCCGGTGGCCGGCATCGCTTTCGTGGTCGCGGCCGGCATCGGCGCGGAGCGCACCGGAGCCCGCCCGCCCGCCGCCGAGCCCGCCACGGAGCTGCGGCAATCCGCCGCTGAGCCGCGGCAACCCGCCACCGTCGAAGAAGAAGACAACGCCGCCGGACGCGAGCCGGTTCCGGCCACTCGTTAAGGATCGCAGAGCGCCGGCGGCCCACCGACAGGTGGTAGCCGCCGACCCCGGACCGGCGTCGTTCTAGCGTTGGCGCTCATGACCGACGATGTCCTTGCCCGCGAACTGATCACCCTGACCGATGAGGACCGTGACCTGCAGGCCGGCGCGCTGAGCGGTGATCCGGCCGCGCGGCTGGCGCACCGGCGGGTCACGGTGCGCAACGCCGATCGCCTCGCCGAGATCCTCGACGGGTCCGGCTGGCCGACCGTGACCCTGGTCGGCGCGGAGGCCGCGCGGCGGGCCTTCCTCATCGCCCAGCACGCCGACCAGCAACTCGACCTGCAGCGCCGGGTGCTGCCGCTGCTCGCCGCGGCCGTCGCGGCGGGGGAGGCCGAACCGGCCGCGCTGGCGATGCTGCGCGACCGCGTCCTGGTCAACGAGGGACGCCCGCAGGTCTTCGGCACCCAGATCGCCGGCGTGGCCGACGGTGCCCCGGTGCCCTGGCCGGTCGAGGATCCGGACGGGATGGACGAACGGCGGGCCGGGGCCGGACTGGCGCCGTTCGCCGTCCACACGGCCCGCCACGCGCCGGCCTGAGGACCACTGAGCGGCCGCGGCCGTTTCCGGTAGGGAAGCAGAGCTGCCGCCTGGGTGGGCTCAGGCGGCGGCTGCCGTCGGGCGCGGTGCCATCGGCCGCAGCGGCATCGGGCTCAGCGGCATCGGGTTCAGCGACCGCTCCACCGTGATCGCGTGCCACAGGCAGAACATCGCCACCGTCCAGACCTTGCGGGAGTTGTCCGCCACCCCGGCCCGGTGGTCGGTCAGCAGGCGCTGGGCGTACCCGAGGTCGAGCAGGTGCCCGGCCTGCGAGCCGGCCATCAGGTCGGCGACCCAGTCGCCGATGCCGCCCTTGAGCCAGAGCCGGGTCGGGGTGGGGAAGCCCAGCTTGCGGCGCTCGCGCACCGACTCGGGCACGATGCCGCGCATCGCCTCGCGCAGCGCATGCTTGGTGGTGCGGCTGCCCGACGGGAGCTTCATCTCGGTCGGCAGGCCCGCCGCGGCGGCGTAGACCGCCTGGTCCAGGAACGGCACCCGCAGCTCCAGGGAGTGCGCCATCGACATCCGGTCGGCCTTGGCGAGGATGTCGCCGGGCAGCCAGGTGTGCAGGTCCACGTACTGCATCGACGCGACGGCGTCCACGTCGGCGGTCTCGGCGTACAGGTTGCTGGTCAGCACCGTGTGCGGGTCGGCGGTGAAGCGCATCAGCTCCGCCTTCTCCGCCGGGGAGAAGATCCGCGCGTTGCCGTAGTAGCGCTCCTCGATCGGCGTGGTGCCCCGCTCCAGGAAGCTGTGGCCCTTCACGCCCTCCGGGATGACCTTGGACAGGCTGCGCAGGCCCCGCTTCATGCCGGCCGGCAGCCGGTCGATGCCGGCCAGCGACATCGGCTCCCGGTAGATCGTGTAGCCGCCGAACAGCTCGTCGGAGCCCTCGCCGGAGAGCACCACCTTGACGTACCGCGACGCGGTCTGCGCCAGGAAGTACAGCGGGATCAGCGACGGGTCCGCGACCGGGTCGTCCAGCAGCTGCACGATCCGCGGCAGCTCGCGGATCACGTCGTCCTCGGTGACCACGGTCGGGGTCAGCCGGACGCCGAGCTGGTCGGCCGTGTCCTGGGCGACCTCGATCTCCGAGTAGCCCTCGTGGGCGAAGCCCGCCGTGAACGCGTGCAGGTCCGGGTGCACCTCGGCGGCCAGCGCGACGATCGCGGACGAGTCCACGCCGCTGGACAGGAACGCCCCGACCGGGACCTCGGCGTGCAGGTGCTTGCGGACGCTGTCGCGCAGGGCGTCCCGGATCGCGTGGACGGCCACGTCCGGCCGGACGTTCAGCGGCCGCAGCGAGGGCCGGAAGTAGCGTTGCAGGCGCTGGCCGCCGCCGGGGGTCCAGGTCAGCCGGTGGCCCGGCGGCAGCCGCCGCACGTGCCGGTGCAGCGTCATCGGGTCCGGCACGTACTGCAGGGTCAGGTAGTGCGCCAGCGCGTCGGTGTCCAGCGCCGCCCCCGAGTCGCCGCTGAACGGCAGCAGGGCCTTGCGCTCGCTCGCCATGAACAGCCCGTCCGAGGTCTCCAGGAGGTACAGCGGCTTGATCCCGAACGGGTCGCGGGCGGCGTGCACGGTGCCGGTCCAGTGGTCGTACGCCACGAACGCGAACATTCCCCGCAGCCGGGGCAGCGCCGCGGCGCCCCAGTAGTGGAACGCGGCCGCCAGCACCTCGGAGTCGCCGTGGGTGACGAAGGTGGCCTGGTGCTCGCGGATCAGGTCGGCCCGCAGCTCGCGGTAGTTGTAGATCTCGCCGTTGAACACCACGGTCCAGCGGCCCGCCTGCGGCCCGTCGCACGGGTAGTGCACGGGTTGCCGGCTCTCCGCCACGTCGACGATCGCCAGCCGCTGGAAGCCGAAGGCGTACCCGTCGCCGTACTCGATCTGGGTGTCGTCGGGTCCGCGGTGCCGCATCGTCGCCAGGGCCTCGGCGAAGGCGGCGGCCGACGCGGCGTCGGGGACGCCGGAGTTGGCACGGCTGCTCACGAAAACGCTGAGACCACACATCGCGAAACTCCTTCTGATTGCGAGCGGGGTCTGCAACGTAGGGAGGCGGCTATGAAGAACTTGTGAGGAAGTGGCCCAGAAGCGTGGGCGCACCGGAACCGGTTCGGATCTTCACCGGAAATTGACATTTCTTGGTCCGGTTGACCGGCTAGGTGAGAATCGCGTTCGTGACCGCACGGATCTTGATCGCCGATGACGACCCGAAGCATGCCCAGCTCATCCGGCTCTACCTGGAGCGAGAGGGTCACCAGGTGCTGACCGTCGGCGACGGGCGGGCGGCGCTGGAGCAGGCCCGGGCGCGCCGGCCCGACCTGGTGATCCTGGACATCATGATGCCGCTGGTCGACGGCCTCGACGTCTGCCGCATCCTGCGGGCCGAGTCGTCGATCGCCATCCTGCTGGTCACCGCGCGCTCGTCGGAGAACGACATGCTGCTCGGCCTGGACATCGGCGCCGACGACTACCTGGCCAAGCCGGTCAGCCCGCGGGAGCTGACCGCGCGGGTCCGGGCGCTGCTGCGCCGGATCGGCGCCACCGACGCCCAGTCCAGCATCCTGCGCGTCGGCGCCCTCGAGGTGGACGCCGGGCGCTTCGAGGTCCGCGTCGGCGGCGCCGCGGTGAACCTGACCGCCAAGGAGTTCGGCATCGTCGAGCTGCTGGCCCGCGAGCCGGGCCGGGTCTTCACCCGGGGCCAGATCATCGACAAGACCTTCGGCTTCGAGCAGGAGGTCTCCGAGCGTACGGTCGACGCCCACGTGGTCAACCTGCGCCGCAAGATCGAGACCGATCCGGCCGAACCGCGCTACGTGCAGACGGTGTACGGGCGCGGCTACCGGATGGCCGAGCAGTGAGCTTCCGGCTGCGGATCTTCCTGCTGGTCATGGTGGTGGCCGTGACCGCGATCGGCGCGACCGCCTGGCTGACGATGAACCTGACCTCCCGCGAGATCACCAAGGCCCAGGTCAACGCCGACCGGCACCGCTTCGAGATCGCCGCCCAGGTCGCCCGCTACGGCCTGCTGCGCGGCCGGTGGCCCGGGGTGGACAAGCTGGCCGTCGAGCTCTCCGCGCAGACCGGCCTGCACATCCGGCTGATCACCCTGGACCAGACGGTGCTGGTCGACACGGACACCATCGCCGGCCGCGCCGCCGGTCAGGTGCGCCCGGTCCCGATGCTGATCGACCCGCGACCGGAGCTGGACACGTGGGCCGCCGGCACCGGCGAGCCGGTGCTGACCACGATGATCGCCCGGGGTGTCCCCGGCACCGCACTGCTGAGCGGTCCGCTGTTCCTGCCGCCGGCGAATCTGACCCAGGCGACGACGGCACCGGCGGCGCGGATGCTGCGGCAGCTCGCCCAGTACCGGGCGGCGCTGCTCGCCGTGCGCTGCATCGCCGACTCGCATCCCGGCACCGAGGCGGTCCTGCTGACGGACCGGGCGCCGTACCTGACGCCGCAACAGTTGACGGACTTCCCCGGCTGCGTCCGCATGGCGTCGCTGGAGGTGCTGGCCAACCGGAAACGCCTCGACATCGACCTGCTGACCTACCGCCAGTGCAGCACGCCGCGGCTGCCGGAGGAGGACCTCGGCTGCGCCATGACCACCTTCAACGACCGTGCCGGGGTGTCGGCGGCGCTGCCGCTGCAGCTCTACCTCGGCGCGCCGTCGGAGGCCGACGTCGGCCAGCTCGGCCGGCCCGCCGCCTTCGGCGCCGCCGGCCTGATCGTGGTGGCGCTGATCGGGACGGCCTGGATCGCCCGCCTGGTCAGCCACCCGGTACGGCAGCTCACCGAGGCCTCGCGCCAGCTCGCCGGCGGCAAGCTGGACGTCCGGGTGCCCACCGCCGGCAGCGGCGAACTGGCCCGGCTGTCGGCGACCTTCAACGCCATGGCCGAGGCGGTGCAGCGCAGCGAGGAACGCCAGCGGCGGCTGGTCGCCGACGTCGCGCACGAGATGCGTACGCCGTTGTCGAACCTGCGCGGCTACCTCGAGGGGCTCTCCGACGGGGTGGTCGAGCCGAGCCGGGAGCTGTTCGCCTCGCTGCACGAGGAGACGATGCTGCAGCGGCGCATCCTCGACGACCTGCAGGTGCTGGCCCTCGCCGAGGTCGGCGACCTGCGGTACGCCAAGGCCCCGATCGACCTCGCCGACCTGGTCGAGGTGGGCGCCACCGTGCACCGGGCGGTCGCGGCCGAGGCCGGCATCGCGCTGACCGTGGACATGCCGACCCCGGTGTGGGTCGAGGCGGACCCGGACCGGCTGCGCCAGGTGCTGGGCAACCTGCTGACCAACGCGGTCCGTTACACCGACACCGGCGGCCACGTGCTGGTGCGCGTGCGCTCGCGGGACGACGAGGCCGTGCTGACCGTCCGGGACACCGGCGTGGGCATGACGTCGGCGGACCTGGTCCGGGTCTTCGACCGGTTCTGGCGCGCCGACCCGGCCCGGCAGCGGGCCACCGGCGGCACCGGCCTGGGACTGACCATCGCCCAGCGGATCGTGCGCGACCACGACGGGCGCATCGAGGTCACCAGCCAACCCGGCGCCGGCACGACCTTCACCGTGTATCTGCCGCTGCGAGCGCGGGCCCCGCTCAGTGCGGCCCCACCGCCGTGATCCGGATCGCCGCGGCGCCCAGCTCGTCGCTGGCCGCCAGGTCCACCTCGGCCTCGATGCCCCAGTCGTGGTCGCCCTCCGGGTCCTCGAAGACCTGGCGCACCTTCCACATCGCCGGCGTGACCTCGATGTGCAGCAGCGCCGGGCCGCGCGCCGCTGGCCCGGTGCCGACCAGCGGATACTCGGCGTAGTACTCCTCCAGCGCCTCGATCCAGGCGTCGGTGTTCCAGCCCGACTCGGCGTCCAGCTCGCCCAGGTCCTCGGCGCGGCGCAGGGCGAACAGCTCGACCCGGCGGAACATCGCGTTGCGGACCAGCACCCGGAAGGCGCGGGTGTTGCGGGTGACCGCCGGCGGCTTGTCGTCCAGCGGCGACACCTCGACCATCTCGGCGCCCGGGTTGCGCAGCCGCTCCCACTCGTCGAGCAGGCTCGAGTCGACCTGGCGGACCAGCTCGCCCAGCCACTCGATCAGGTCGGTCAGCTCCTCGGTGCGGGCGTCCTCGGGCACGGTCTGGCGCAGCGCCCGGAAGGCGTCCGCCAGATAGCGCAGGACCAGGCCCTCGGAGCGGGACAGGCCGTAGAACGAGACGTACTCGGTGAAGGTCATCGCGCGCTCGTACATGTCGCGGACCACGGCCTTGGGTTTGATCTCGTAGTCGGCGACCCACGGGTGCCCGCGCCGGTAGGTCTCGTAGGCGGCCTCCAGCATCGGCAGCAGCGGCTTCGGGTAGGTGACCTCCTCCAGCAGCTCCATCCGCTGGTCGTATTCGATGCCCTCGGACTTCATCGCGTTCACGGCCTCGCCCTTGGCCTTGAACAGCTGCGCGGACAGCACCTGGCGCGGGTCCTCCAGGGTCGCCTCGATGACCGAGACCACGTCCAGCGGATATTCCGGGGCGTCGCGGTCGAGCAGCTCCAGGCAGGCCAGGGCGAACGGGGACAGCGCCTGGTTGAGCGCGAAGTCGAGCTGCAGGTCGTCGGGGAGCCGGTAGCGGACCCCCTCCGGGGTGTCGTGCCGCTCGATGACCCCGCCGGCCAGCAGCGCCCGGGCGATCGCGATGGCCCGGCGGATGTGCCGGCGCTGCGCGGTGGGCTCCTCGTGGTTGTCGGTCAGCAGGTGCCGCATCGCGGCGAACGGGTCGCCGCCGCGGGCCAGCACGTTGAGCAGCATCGCGTGCGACACCTGGAACGACGACGTCAGCGGCTCCGGGTCGGCGGACACCAGCCGGTCGAAGGTGGGCTGGCCCCAGCCGATGGTGCCCTCCGGCGGCTTCTTGCGGACCACCTTGCGGCGCTTCTTCGGGTCGTCGCCGGCCTTCTTCAGCATCCGCTCGTTGTCGATGACGTGCTCGGGGGCCTGCACGATGACCGTGCCGAGGGTGTCATAGCCGGCCCGCCCGGCCCGCCCGGCGATCTGGTGGAACTCGCGGGCCTTGAGCAGCCGGGTCCGGACCCCGTCGTACTTGGACAGGCCGGTAAACAGCACGGTGCGGATCGGCACGTTGATGCCGACGCCGAGGGTGTCCGTACCGCAGATGACCTTGAGCAGGCCCGCCTGCGCGAGGGTCTCCACCAGCCGCCGGTATTTCGGCAGCATGCCGGCGTGATGCACGCCGATGCCGTGCCGCACCAGCCGGCTCAGGGTGCGGCCGAAGCCGGCGGTGAACCGGAAGCTGCCGATGGCCGCGGCGATCGCGTCCTTCTCCTCGCGGCTGCACATGTTGATGCTCATCAGCGACTGGGCCCGCTCCAGGGCGGAGGCCTGCGTGAAGTGCACGATGTAGACCGGGGCCTGGCGGGTGGCGAGCAGCTCCTCGATCGTCTCGTGCAGCGGCGTCATCGCGTACGAAAAGAGCAGCGGGACCGGCCGCTCGGTGTTGCTGACCACGGCGGTGGGCCGGCCGGTGCGCCGGCTCAGGTCATCGACGAAGCGGGTGGTATCGCCCAGCGTGGCCGACATCAGGATGAACTGCGCCTGCGGCAGCTCGACCAGCGGCACCTGCCAGGCCCAACCCCGGTCCGGCTCGGCGTAGAAGTGGAACTCGTCCATGACGACCTGGCCGACGTCGGCCTCGGCGCCCTCGCGCAGCGCCAGGTTGGCCAGGATCTCCGCGGTGCAGCAGATGATCGGCGCGTCCGAGTTGACGTTCGCGTCGCCGGTGAGCATGCCGACGTTCTGCGCGCCGAAGACCTTGCAGAGGGCGAAGAACTTCTCGCTGACCAGCGCCTTGATCGGCGCGGTGTAGAAGGTGGTGCGCTTGTCGGCCAGGGCGGCGAAGTGCGCGCCGGTGGCCACCAGGCTCTTGCCCGAGCCGGTCGGGGTGTTCAGGATGACGTTCGCCCCGGTGGCGATCTCGATGAGCGCCTCCTCCTGATGCGAGTAGAGCACCAGGCCCTGCTCGCCCACCCAGGTCTGGAAGGCGTCGAAGACGGCGTCGGGTTCGGCGGTGCCGGGCAGGCGTTCGGTGAGCGTCATGATGGGCCCAGCCTATCCGCCGCCCGATGCACAGCACCGTGGCCGGGCACACGGCGCGCCCGGCCACGGAAAGGGACCCTGCTGTGGAGGTGCAAACGACCCGCTAGGCGCCGAACGCCGAGTAGATCGGGCCGGCGACGCTGCCCGCGAGGCCGATGACGGCGGCGACGACGGCGATGGTGGAACCGATTCGAAGGCGCATGCTGGGAGCTCCTCTGGTGCGGTGGTGGCCTCGCAAGGAAGAGAATTCGCCGGGCCGGGTGCAGCCCGGGACGGTTCAGGTTGCGGGACGGTTGCGGGGGTGGATGGCGAACATGTAGCAGCCGTAGACGACGTTCCGGCTGTGGATCATGACAACGCCGGGCTCGGCGAGCACCGCGGCTATCGCCGCTTCCGGGTCGCTGCCGTCATGCAGCCGGCTGGCCGGATGGATCCGGCCGTTGCTGTCGTACGCGCGGAGCACCTGCGGGCGGCCGAACCAGTCGGCCGGGTAGCGCAGCTCCTCCGGCGGCCCGCCGCAGGGGTCGGCGTGCGTGAACACGGGGCCGAGCTCGCGGTACGGGCTGTCGGGCAGGGGCGGCTCGTAGTTGAACAGCAGGAGTGCCTCGCCTTCGCGGGCGTCGCGCAGGCAGCAGCGCAGGAGTTCGCCGCCGCCGGCGACGTGGTGTTCCGCCGTGGCGCCGGCGCGCATTTCGGTCACCAGGGCGGCGGGCAGGGCGGCGATCCGGTATCCGGTCGTGGTGGTGGTCATACCGCCATCGTGCGGCGGCGACCGGCCGCCGGTCTGGCGGGATTCGGACGTCGCGTCGGCACCCGGCCGGTCGGCGGGGCACCGCGGGGTGACAGCGCCTGCCATGATGGCGCGCGATGATCGAGCTGATCGAACTGACCAAGTCCTATGGGCGGGTCCGTGCCGTCGACGGCGTGACGTTCTCCGCCGTGCCCGGGCGCGTGACCGGTTTCCTCGGCCTCAACGGCTCCGGCAAGACCACGACGCTGCGGATGCTGCTCGGCCTGACCCGGCCGACGTCCGGGGCCGCGCTGATCAACAAGGTGCGGTTCCAGGAGCTGCGCCACCCGGCCCGGCAGGTCGGCGCCGTGCTGGAACAGGGCATCAGCCACCCGGGCCAGAGCGGCCGGGCGCACCTGACGACCCAGGCGCTGCTCACCGGCGCCGACCGGGCCCGGGTCGACCCGCTGCTGGAGCAGGTGGGGCTCGGCGACGCCGCGGAGCAGCGCTGCGGCGACTACTCGCTCGGCATGCGGCAGCGGCTCGCGGTGGCGACCGCCCTGCTGGGTGACCCGTCGGTGCTGATCCTGGACGAGCCGGCCAACGGGCTGGACCCCGAGGGCATCGCCTGGCTGCGCGAGCTGCTCCGCGAGCACGCCCGCACCGGCGGCACGGTGCTGATCTCCAGCCACCTGCTGGCGGAGCTGGCCCAGCTCATCGACGACGTCGTCATCATCTCGGCGGGCACCGTGCGCTACGCGGCGCCGCTGGACGAGCTGTACGGCTCGGCGTCGGCACGGCTGCGGATCCGCGGCCGCGACCCGCAACTCCTGTGGCAGGTGTTCGAGGAGGCCGGCGCGGAGGTCGACACCGACGGCTCCGCCCTCGCGGTGACCGGCCTGACCCCGGAGGAGGCGGGCGAGCTCGCCTTCGACGCCAAGGTGCCGCTCTACGAGCTGACCACGGACGCCCCGAACCTCGAACAGATCTTCCTGGGCCTGGTGAGCGCCCCGGCGAGCGTCCCGGAGCCCGTCGCGGCCGAGGAGGCCGCCGCGTGATCGCCGTGGTGCGCAGCGAGCTGTACCGCCTGTCGACGGTCCGGTCCAGCGCGATGTCGCTCGCGATCTTCACCGCCTTCGGCATCCTGCTCAGCATGATCGGCGCCGACTTCTGGGCGCTGCTGGCGGGAGTGGGCGCGTTCGGCTTCGGGGCCACCGGCATCGCCCAGCACTACCAGCACCGGACGGCCGTGCTGCTCTACCTCGCCCGGCCGCGGCGGCTCCGGGTGCTGCTCGGCCAGCTCGTCACCACCGTGATCGTGAGCCTCGGCTTCACGGTCGTCAGCGGCCTGCTCGTGCTGATCCAGGGCAACCAGGAGCGGTATCTGATCACGGTGATGGTCGCCCCGATCATGGCGGTGCTCGGCGCGGCGGGCGCGGCCATCGCGCGCAGCGCCACGTTCCTGTTCGTGGGCTTCGCGACCTGGATCCTGTTCGTGGAGGCCATGTACGGCAAGATGCAGGAGCCGCTGCCGTTCTCGGCGTACCTGGACGCGGCCTCGGGCGACCTCCGGAAGCTGCTGATCCTGCTGGGCTGGGTGCTGGCGGCGATCGCCGGCGCGATCTTCGCGATCCGCCGCGACCTGAACGGCGACTAGCAGGGCGTGGAACGTCCTCATGGGAACGCCCCCTTGGTAGGACGTTCGGAGATCTAATTCCGTACCAAAGGATGTATCTGTCCCGGATGGTGTCGGCGAGGCGTCACTGCTGTTGCGTGCGCAAGCACCGAAGCGCTGAAATTGCCTGGATCGTGGCGGTTCCGCCCTCATCCGCGGGAGTGATGTGATGGTGCCTGTTTCCGGCAACGGCGTTCGTGTGCTCGTGGTCGACCACATCCGGCTGCATCGCGAGAACCTGATCTCGATGCTCAGCCGGGAGTCCACGATCGCCGGAGCGTCCGGTGCCTCCGACGCCACCGAGGCGATCGGGCGTCTGGGCGCGGAGGGCTTCGATGTCGCGTTGCTCAACATGGCGGTCGCGGGCGGCGACGCGATCTGCCGGGAACTCTCCGCGGTCACCAACGTGGTCGCGCTTGCCGTCTCCGATGACGAGGAGCTGGTCGCCTGCGCGGAGGCCGGCGTCGTCGGCTACCTACTGCGCGACGACTCGCCGGAGGCTCTGGTGTCGGTGATCGCCACCGCGGCCCGCGGGGAGACCTCGTGCCCGCCGCAGGTGGCGGCCGTCCTGATGCGACAGATGAGCCGCCGCGGCCGGCCCGCGCCGGTCGGCGCTACCTCCCGGCTGACCGGGCGCGAGATGGAGATCCTCCGGCTGATCGACGAGGGGATGTCCAACAAGGAGATCGCCCGCAAGCTCTTCATCGAGGTGCGCACGGTCAAGAACCACGTGCACAACCTGCTGGAGAAGCTCAGTGTGCACCGGCGGGGCGAGGCGGCGGCGCTGTTGCGCTCCGAGGGCTCCCGATAGACCCAAAGGACCAGGCAGCGGCTGGTCCCTCTTTGAACATCTATCTCCATTCAACCTGCTCACCGGCCTGACTAGCGTGGGAGACGCCTCACAGAGGAGAGCCGATGTGCATTCCGTTCGAGTACTTCTCAGTGCCCTGCCGGCCGTGGTCCGCGACGCTGTCTCGGACGCCGCGGTGAGGCAGGCGGGCCTGGAGGTGGTCGGTGTCGCCGACCCGCCGTCGCTGCTGCTGGAGGCAGCGGGGGCGCTGCGCGCGGACGTGGTCGTGGTGGCGACGGTCGACGGGGAACTTCCCGGGATCGCCAGCCACCTCCTCGATCAGTACCCGGACATCCGGGTGGTCGGGGTGTCGGCCGACGGCCGGCGGGCGCTGGTCCACCGGCTGAGCCCGCACACCTTGGAGGTCGCCGGCGCCACGCCGGCGGAGCTGGCCGAGGCGATCCGGGCGACCTGTCCGGCGCAGTCGTAAAGGAGAGAAAGTCATGGCCGTCAGGATCCGGAGCCTGGTCAGTTCGGGGCCGTTGCTGGTGCCACTCGTCCGGGGCGGCACGCTGCGCCTCTCACCGGGCCGCGTCTCGGGCGAGCTGGATGACGTCGAGGTGTTGGACAACGCGAAGGTCGAGAAACTGCGGGCCATGCGTCTGATCGACGTCGAGCCGGTCGAAGAGGAGAAGCCCCGGCGGGCCGCCAAGCGCACCGCCGAGCCGGACACCGAGCAGGAGAAATAGGAGATCAGCATGGCGACCCTGAGCTATCCCGGCGTGTACGTCGAGGAGATCTCCAGCGGGGTGCGCCCGCTCGAGGTCGCGAGCACCTCGACGGCCGCGTTCGTGGGCCTGGCCGAGATGGGGCCGGCCGAGGCCACCCGCGTGACCAACTGGACCGAGTTCCAGCGGCTGTACGGCTCGTACATCACCGACGGCTACCTCGCGCACGGAGTGTTCCAGTTCTTCAACAACGGCGGCCGCCAGTGCTACATCGTGCGCGCCGTCCGGGCCGACGCCAAGATCGCGTCGGTGACCGTCAGGAATCGCGCGGCCGCCAGCCCACCGGCCGGCCTCCTGTTCGCCGCGCGGAACGCCGGCGCCTGGGGCAACTCCCTGCTGCTGACCATCGACGACGGCACGCTCGACCCGGGTAGCGAGTTCCGGTTGACCGTCCGCCGCCAGCCGGATCCGGCGGTGGTCGCGGCGAACTTCCGGGACACCGCGCCGCTGGAGACCTTCGACAACCTCAGCCTGGACTCGGCCGCGCCCAACTATGTGGTCACCGTGCTGCAGCGCGACTCCAGCCTGGTCACCGCCCAGGTGCTGTCGACCAACGTCAGCACCCAGAAGGGCGTGCATCGCGGGGCGTTCGGCGCCAGGCTCCCGCTCGGCGCGAACCGCTCGTTCCAGATCAACGTCGACGGCGACGGCTTCCAGGAGGTGACACTCCCGGACACGATCGCCACGTCCACCGACTTCACCGCGGTGGCCGGCGCGATCACCACGGCGGTGTCCAACCTGAACAAGAAGAAGACGTCCACCGACGATCACGCGTTGGACGACTTCGTCTGTACCCAGGAGACGACCGGCGGTCAGACCCGGATGATCCTGACGTCCGGCACCAACAAGGCAGGGTCGTCGGTGGCGGCTCAGGCCGCCGCGGTCAACGACGCCACCTTCATGCTGAAGCTCGGCGTCGGCAACGGCGGCCGGTCGGAGAGCGGCCTGGCCGTGCAGCGGCCCGCCAAGGTGGAGGCGCTGCAGGTCGGCGACGCGGCCGCCGCGGGTGCGATCTCCACGGCCGTGCTCGGCGAGGACGGCGACGACCAGGTCACCGGGCTCCTCTTCGACACCGCGTTCCACAAGCTCGACGCGATCACCGACTTCAGCCTGCTCAGCGTTCCCGGCGAGGGGACCACGGCGATGTTCGGGCTGGGCACGGCGTATTGCGCGAACCGGCCGCTGAAGGACGTCTTCTACATCGGCGAGGCCGCGTCACACGACGTCGACGTCGACGATGCCACGACCTTCCGCAATCAGCTGACCAGCGCAAACTCGTACGGCGGGCTCTACTTCCCCTGGGTCCGGGCGCTCGACCCGACCGGGCGCTCGACCAGCCCGGTGCTGCTGCCGCCGTCCGGATACATCGCCGGCCTCTACGCCCGCATCGACGCCAACCGAGGCGTGTGGAAGGCGCCGGCCGGCACCGAGGCGAGCCTTAACGGTGTGGTCGGCCTGGCGGCCGAGCTCAGCGACGTGGAGCAGGGGAACCTGAACCCGCTCGGGGTCAACGTGATCCGCCGCTTCCCGGCCGCGGGCATCGTCTCGTTCGGCGCGCGCACGGTCACGTCCGACCCGGAATGGCGGTACGTGCCGGTCCGGCGTACCGCGATCATGCTGCGGGTCAGCATCTACAACGGCATCCAGTGGGCGGTCTTCGAGCCGAACGACGAGCCGCTCTGGTCGCAGCTGCGGCTCAACATCGGCGCCTTCATGATGAACCTGTTCCGCCAGGGCGCGTTCCAGGGCTCGACACCGACCCAGGCGTTCTTCGTCAAGTGCGACAGCGAGACCACCACCCAGTCCGACATCGACGCCGGTGTGGTCAACGTCCTGGTCGGGTTCGCGCCGCTCAAGCCGGCCGAGTTCGTCGTCGTCAAGATCAGTCAAAAGGCGGGTCTGGCCGCCGCGTAGGCGACGCCCGAGCTTTTTAAGGAGAGCGGCCGATGGCCAGATTCAGTCCGAACACGACCAGGTTCGACCCGTACCTGGGCTTCAAGTTCCAGATCTACATCGACAACGCCGTGGTCGCCGCGGTCAACAAGTGCAGCGCGCTCAAACGCACGACGGAGGTGACGCCGTGGTACGAGGGCGGCGACTCGAGCGGCCCGCGGCAGATTCCCGGCAAGACCAAGTACGACGCGATCACCCTGGAGGCCGGTGTCACCCATGACACCGTCTTCGAGCAGTGGGCGAACAAGGTGAACAACTTCCAGGGCGACGCGGCCATGTCACTCGCGTCGTTCCGCAAGGACATCAAGATCGTCGTCCTCAACCATCAGGGCCAGCGCGTCCTCGAGTACAGCGTCTTCCGCTGCTGGGTCTCGGAATATCAGGCCCTGCCCCAGCTGGACGCAGGCGGCAACGCCGTCATGATCACCACCATCAAGGTCGAGAACGAGGGCTGGGTACGCGAGCCGATCGCCGAGCAGAAGGAGACGTAGTCCGTGCCCGGTGGTCTGCTCCCGGGCGGTGTGCTCGATGCCACCGGGCGCGCGCAGCGCGACTTCGACCTCGCGGTCCTCACCGGCCGCGAGGAGGAGTTGCTCGCCCATACGCGGCGGCTGTCGCCGGCGGCGGCGGTCACCGAGGTGCTGAGCCGCTGCGTGCGCCGGATCGGCACGATCAGCCCGGTGCCGCCCGAGGTGGTCCGTGAGCTGCTGGTGGCCGACCGGCATTACCTGCTGCTGCAGCTGCGAAGGCAGACCTTCGGCGACGGAGTGCGCGCGGACCTGATCTGCCCGTGGCCGGAATGCGGTGAGCAGGTCACGCTTCAGTTCTCGATCAACGACGTCCCGATCGAGGCCCCCGCCTCGGTCGCGGCTCGGCACACGCTGCAGCCGGCGGGTGGCTCTCCCGCTGAGATCGAGTTCCGGCTGCCGAACGGCGGTGACCAGGAAGCTCTGGCCGGGATGCTGGCCGAGAACGAGGCCGCCGCCCTGACCGCGCTGCTCGCCCGCTGCGTGCGGCGGATCGATGACGACCTCCACCCTGCGCAAGAGCGGATCGCCGCGCTTCCGGCCGCCGTCCGGGCCGAGATCGAGAGCCGGATGGCAGCCGCCGCGCCGAAGGTCGGCCAGACCATGGACGTCCGCTGCCCCGAGTGCGGGCGGATGTTCGTCGCGCCGTTCGACATCCAGCGCTTCTTCCTCGGCGAGCTGCGCACCGACGGCGCACAGCTGTACCGGGAGGTGCACTACCTCGCTTACCACTACCACTGGGCGGAAGGCGAGATCATGGCGATGACGCGCGACAAGCGGCACATGTACATCGATGTGCTTGCGGAGACGATCGGGGCGCTCAACGATGGCGCCTGACGGATACCTGCGCTCGGTCCTGGCCGACGGCGAACGCCCGTTCCGCGCGCGTGCCGCCGTGCGGGAACTCCTGGGCGTGCCCGCGGACACCGGCGTGCGGGTGGGTTTCCCGGTGTTGCCGCGCGGGCTCGGCTTCGTCTATCGGCGCGAGGCCGCGTTCGCGGCCGGCCCGGCCCAGGCGGGAAGCTATCAGGTCCAGGTGGTCGACGATCCGGCCCGCTACCTGGGTACGTCCGAACCGCCCGCCCGCCACCCCACCGCGCACCGGCAGCCGCCCGCGGCTCCACCGATCCCGGACGACCCGTGGGACCCGCCCGCCGTAGCAGTCCCCGCGCCGGCTACCGACTCCTGGAACACCGTCGAGGTCACCGTCCCGGGCATGACGCCGCCCCCGCTCGCCGACTCGGCCGGCATCGCGTCGCCCCTCGCCGGAATCGTCTCACCGGCCGCGCCGACGCTGGACCTCCGTCCGCACGCAGGTCCGCCGCACCCCGGTCCGCCGCAGGCAGGTCCGCCGCACCCCGGAGCGTCGCCGGCCGGTCTGCCGGCCGGTCCGCAGGCCGCCGGCCCGGCGCCCCGCGCGGAGACTCCCGCTGCCTTTCGCCCAGCGCACGCTCCGGCAACCGGCTCGCCGGTGCTCCCATCACCGGCCGCCGTCATGTCCGGCGGCTCCACCCTTCGAGACGACGCCGCCTCGACGCCCGCACAGGCGGGGCAATCGAGTCCGCGGGAGCGCGGCGCCGGATTCCACGAGGTGGAACACCGCGAATCCGGCCTCTACTCTCCGGACGGCCGTGCCATGACGCTTCCACCGTCGCCGGGCCGGGCCGCGCGGCCACCGGCCCGAACCGCCGCGTCACCGAGCTCCGGCGCGCGGCCGGATGCGGGGCCCGACACATGGCCCGATACATCGGCCGAGACATGGCCCGGAGCGGCGACGCCGACGCGCCGCCCGGCCGTGCCGCGGCCGTCCCAGTCCTCCGCCGTGACCTCGCAGCCCAATGCCGCCCCCCAGCCCGAGCCGGCGCCCGCACCGCCGCCAACGCCGCCCACCGTCGTCCCGGCCGTCACGCCGCCCGCCGCCGAGACCCCGCCGGCGTTCTGGCAGCGCCGCAGCGTGGGCCGCCTTCGCGCAAGGAACCTCCGATGAGCGCATCCACCGCGATCGGCATGGTCAGCGCCTCCCTGCGCAACCTGCTGGTCGGCGAGATGAACCTGCCCCTTCCGATCGACGTCACCGTCCTCGCCCCGGACGAGACGGCCGGGGCTCGCCGGGTCAACCTGTTCCTTTACAAGGTCGCCGAGAACCCGTTCCTGAAGAACCAGGACTGGAGCGTGCGCCCCAGTGACCCGTCGAGGCTGATCCCCGCCCCACTGTCGTTGAGCCTGTTCTACCTGCTCACGCCGTACGCCACGAACGACCCGGTGACCGGCAACGCCACCGCGCACCAGATCCTCGGCGAGGCGATGCGGATCTTCCACGAGCATCCGACCCTGCCGCGCGAATATCTCGATCCCGGCCTGCTCGAGGCCCGCGAGAACCTCCAGATCGCCTCGAGCACCCTGGATCCCGAGGAGCTGAGCCGGATCTGGGCGACGTTCTCCGAGCCGTTCCGGCTGTCGGTGCTCTACCAGGTCTCGACCGTGCAGCTCGACGTCTCGGCGGACAGCACCCGGCCGGTCCCCAAGCGGGTGCGCCGGGTCGGCGTCCCCGACATCCGCGCGCCCTTCGAACCGCCGGCCGTCGAAAAGGTCGAACCCGCGGCCGGCCCGGCCGGGACCTCGCTCGCGTTCACCGGCGTGAACCTGGCCGGCTGGCACGCCGACGTCACCATCGGCGACCGGCTCGTGCTGTCCGGCGAGGCGCTGACCCGGGACACCTTCACTGCCGCGGTGCCCGCGGGCCTGCCACCCGGCTTCTACGACATCCGGGTCGACGTCTCCGGCCTGTTCCGCCGCACCTTCCTGGTCGAGGTGACGGCATGACCGCCGGTGGCGGCATGACAGAAGTGGCCGACGCGCTGCGCCTGCTGGATCTGCGGATCCGGCGCCGGCTGACGACCGCCGTCCTCCTCAACGACCTCTCGCCGCGCAGCCAGACCGCGCGGACGGTCTACATCTCCCGGGAGGAGGTCGACTGGCTCCTCACCGCCGAGGAGCCGCAGGTCGCCGAACACGCCCTCGACCTGGAGATCGCCCAGCTTCCGAGCCCGCCGCTGCCCGGCTTCGCCCACCGTTTCAAGCTGTCCTACGTGGAAGCCTTCGCGGTCGTCGTCTGCCTGGCCCCGGAGTTGCGCCGTAAGTACGACCGGCTGTACGCGTACCTACAGGACGACATCACCCGCAAGCGCCCCAGCGTCGACCTGATCCTCGACCTGCTCGGCGTGGACGAGGACGAGCGCTGGCGGCTGGCGAGCCGCTTCGACGACGAGGCGCCCCTGCTGCGCACCGGGATCCTGCGCGCGCTCCCGGATCCGGCCAGCCCGTCCGGATCCTCGGGCCTGGCCCGGTTCCTGACCCTCGACCCCCGGATCCGCCGGCACCTGCTCGGCGACGACACTTCCGCTGCGCGGGAGACGCCGATCGAGGGTTCCGACGCGGCCGTCCCGATCGCGCAGCTCGTCGTCCGGAGCGGCCCGGTCCTCGCCGTCGCCCTGCACGGCCCCGGCGGCGACGACCTGGCGCGACAGGTCTGCGCCGAGCTCGGCCTGGACATGGTGATGGTCGAGCATCCGGTCGAGGACATCCGGTTGGCCGTCCGCGAGGCCGCCCTGAAACCGGCCGCGGTCTGCGTGACCGGCGCCGACGAGCTGGCCGCCGACGACAGCCGGGCCACGCGCGCGGCGCTGGCGGCGGCTCTCGAGGACCTCGGCGGCCTGGTCTTCCTGGTGGGGGAGCGGCCGTGGTCCGGCGGCCCGCCCCTCGGTAGCGTGCCGGTGCACGACTTCGCGGTGCCGATGCCGGACCCCGGGCAGGCCGCCGAGCTGTGGCGCCGGGCGTTGCCGGGACGGCCGGAAGCGTGGGCCGACGAGCTGGCCGGCCGCTTCCGGCTCACCCCGGCGGCGATCCGGGCCGCGGTCGACTCCGCCGAGCGCTGCGGCCCGCTCACCCTCCCCGGCGTGTACGCGGCCTGCCGAGCCCGATCGGCAGGCCGTCTCGCCGATCTCGCCCTGGCCATCCGCCCGGCCGCGACCTGGGACGACCTCGTGCTCCCGGCCGACCGGACGGAGCAGCTGCGGGACATCTGCGCGCAGGTCCGCCACCACCACCACGTCTATACGCAGTGGGGCTTCGCCCGGGGCAACCGCGGCACCGGTCTGACCGCGCTCTTCGCCGGCCCGTCCGGCACCGGCAAGACGATGGCCGCCGAGGTGCTCGCCGGCGACCTCGGGCTGGACCTCTACAAGGTCGACCTGTCCGGGGTGGTCAGCAAGTACATCGGCGAGACCGAGAAGAACCTTCGCCGCGTCTTCGGCGAGGCCCGCGACAGCAACGCGATCCTGTTCTTCGACGAGGCCGACGCGCTCTTCGGCCGCCGCACCGAGGTGTCCGACGCCCACGACCGGTACGCGAACATCGAGACCAGCTACCTGCTGCAGGAGATGGAACGCTACGACGGCGTCGTGGTGCTGGCCACGAACCTGCGGCAGAACATGGACGAGGCGTTCACAAGGCGGCTCCGGTTCGTCGTCGAGTTCCCGTTCCCGGACGCGGACAGTCGCGCGCGGATCTGGCGTACCCATCTGCCTTCGACCGCGCCCATCGCGCCCGACGTCGATGTCACCGCCCTGGCGAAGGCCTTCGATGTGGCCGGCGGAACGATCCGCAACATCGTGCTGAACGCGGCCTTCCGCGCGGCGGCCGACGGCGGCGTGATCGACCGGCGGCACGTCCTGCACGGCACCCGCCGCGAGTTCGACAAGATCGGGCGGATGTGGACCGATGGGTGACGACTTCCTGTTCGCGACGCCGAGGCCCAAGGCGCCGGCGACGAAAGCTCCGGTGAAGAAGCCCGAGGCGCAGAGCGACGGCAGCCGGTCGGTCGGCAACGATCATCTCAGCAAGACCGGGAATCCTAAGGCGACCGACTTCGGGTCGGTGACGATGGCGTTCGACGGCGAGGACCTGGTCGTGCTCGGCGACGGCAAGGAGGTGTTCCGGTTCGGCGCGCAATCCGGCCGTCCGGTGCGCCTGACCGCCGAGGACGCCGAGAAGACCGGCGCGAACCCGGCCACCGCCACCTACATGAACGACAAGCGGTTCGTCGGGGTCAAGGACTACGGGCCGATTCCCGAGGGTACGTATGCCTTCGCGCCGGCGAGCATCGAGAACTTCGACTTCGGCGAGCAGCTCAAACTGACCCTCGGTGGCGTCGTCGGCATGCACGACGTCGATGTGCACGGCCGTCCGATCCACGCCGGCGACTGGGGTTCGGGCCGGGTCGCGCTCAACCCGCAGGGCCGCCTCAGGCCGGGTCCGCCGGGCGTCGGCGACGTCTACGCCCGCAACGGCTTCTTCCTGCACGGCGGCATCCTCTCCGGGAGTTCCGGCTGCATCGACGTCGGCGGCGGCTTCAGCACCATCGTCGACTTCCTCGCCGGTTACACCAAGCCGATCCGGGTCACCGTGCAGTATCGCAACGACCCGCCGGTGGTGAACTTCTTCCAGGGCACGTCCGGCGCGCTCGCCTACAGCCGGGCGCAACTGCTGCATGGTCCGTCGCTCGGCCTCGGCCTGGAGTTCGGCCGCGGCGAGAAGAGCAGCGGGACGCGAGCGCTCACGTCCGTCGGGTACGACCTGGTCCTGCAATGGGCCGGCGGCGCCCTGACCGCGGGCGCCCGCCTCGACGTGCCGTTCGACGACAAGGAGGCGTTCGTGCGCGCCGGGCTGACAGGCGGTCTCGACTTCCGGATCTTCCGCCCGCTCTACGGCCGCATCTTCGGCGGATACAGCTGGGACCTGGGCGGCGACCAGCCGAAGGAGGGCGCCGAGCTGGGTGGAGGACTGCGCCTCGACCTCAACCGCATCCAGCTCGAGGCGCTCTACAACGTGCTGCGCCCGACCGCTGAGGCCGATCAGCAGGTGAAGCAGGCGTTCGTCAGGCTCGGGTTCCGATTCTGATGACGCGTGCCTCGGAACGCCAGCCGAAGCCGGCCGCACGTCCGGTGCCGAAGCCCGCCGTGGCTGCGCCCGCGCAGCAGCCGGACGCCGGCCTGCGCGCGATCGGCAACGCCGCCGCCGAGCAATGGTTGGGCGCGATCGACGACCCGCTGGAGGGCGGTTCGACGGCGGGCTCGGCCGGTCCGAGCGGGGGAGCGGCGGCCCCTCCGGACGACGTGGCCGCCCTGGGAGGCCTGCGCGGCGGGGCTCCCCTGGCGCCGCACGACCTCGCGTATCACTCGGCGCGGCTGCGGCACGACCTCAGCGCCGTGCGGATCCACACGGGCGAGTCAGCCGCCGGGGTGACCGACCGGTTCGCCGCGCACGCCCTGACCGTCGGCGCCGACATCGTGCTCGGCCCGTCCGCGACACCCGCTGTGCTCGGCCACGAGCTCGCACACGTCGCCCAGCAGGCGCACGCCGGCCGCGCCTGGATCCAGCGCGCGCCCGCGCCCCGCGTGCTCAAGGCCGGTGACGACGTGGCGGTCGTGGTCTACGCGCTGACCACCGACGCCAGCGGCCAGCCGCGCTACTCGCGGACCTACCGGGTCGAGGCGGACGGGACGATCGTCGTCCGGGACGGCGTGAACACCGTCGCCATCCCGGTGGCCGGTCTGCAGGCGGGCGACGCCGCGCAGGTGATCGCGGATCAGCTCGTCGTGGCGGAGTTGTTCCGCGGCCCGCGCGTGGCGGTCACCGGGCCGGGCATGACGAGCCCGGCGTACGCGAACGCGAAGACCGCCATGTCCCCCGACGTCGCCACCGCGTACGCGAACTTCCTCGCCTATCTCAAGGGCGTGACCGAGCCGCCGGACGCGGTCGTCCGCTACTACCAGTGGATCACCGACCATCGGGACACCCCGGAATTCCTCAAGATCACGCCGCCGGACTTGTGGGCGCAGAGCCTGAAACGGCCGGAGCGGCCGCGCGATCCGGAGGCCGAGCAGGTCGAGCTGTGGATCCGGTTCATCAACGACCGCCTCGCCGAGACCAAGAAACTGACCGGCAAGGAGCTCGACCGCGCGGTCCGCACGATGACCCGGTTCCAGGACTGGTTCGACGGCCACCGCGGCAAGCCGGACTTCGTGAAGTCGGATCCGGCCAAGGTGTGGGCGGACTTCTCGGTCGGCGAGCTGAAGAAGGACATCGACGTCGACGTCCGGGCCAAGATCGAGGCCGACAAGCAGGCCGCCGCCTCGTCCCCGGCGGTGCTCGAGGCCAAGGCGAAGAAGTTCGACGAGTTCGTTTCCACCGCCACCAAATTGTTCGGCTTCTCGTCGCGCAACTTCCCGTATTCCATCCCGCTCGACTCGCAGGGCAAGGACATCCTGGTCACCGGTCAGCCTTCGCTGCAGAAGGTGCTCAACGATCTCGGTGGCGCGCTGATCCACTGGGGCGCCACGCACATGGCCGACTCGAACTTCGCCGTCGTGTCGGTCAACAGCGTGCTGCTCAACCTGTTGCAAGGCGGCTTCCGGCAGCGGATCGACGAGGCCGAGCGGGTGCCGCTGGAGCACGAGACGATCGACCGCAACGAGTTGCTCGGGCGCAACGTGCTGCTGTCCTTCGGCGAGACCATCGCGACCGGTCTGCTCGCCGTCGCCGTCGTCGGGCTCTTCGTCGGCGCGAACATCATCACCGCGGGCGGCGCGACGGTCATTCTGGTGGGTCTCGCCGGTTACAGCGGCGTGCGGTCCTATCAGGCGAGGCGCGACGAGATCGAGAAATCCGGGTACGAGGTGAGCATCCCGGAGACGATGCTGGACTCGGCCGGAGACATCGTCGGGGTAAGCCAGCTGATCGAGGGCATCACCGGGCATCGCCTGGGCACCGGCGCGGTGCTCGGCAGCGAGGCGCGGTCGTCCCAGCTCGGCGCCGGCGCCGGCAACGTCGCCACGCTGCTGGTCGGCAGCAAGGCGTACCGGTCCGGCCAGAACCTCGGGCAGCGGGCGCGCCTGGCGCTGCCCGGTGAGGTCCCCGCCGGCCCCAACGCGCAGATCCCGCCGCGCGCGGTGGAGCCGATGCCGGACACGCCGACGCCGAACGCCGACGCCGGTCGCGTCGAGCTGGCCGCCCGCGACGCGCTGCCGGAGAACCTGCGGCCGGGCTTCGACATCTGGTCGGCGGAGATGCGCAAGAACGGCGGCAACCCGGAGAACATCCTCGCCAAGAAGAAGCCGGCGGAGATCGAGAAGCAAGCCGCGCAGAAGCAGCGGATCTACGACGAGACGCTGGACAAGGCGAAGAAGTCGGCCAGGGACGCCGCCCAGGACGCCGCGCGAGCCAAGGACGATCCGCTGAACCCGATCCTCAAGATCGTCAAGCGGGTGAAGGACTCGAATGTCTTCCTGCACTGGGAGGGCCGGTGGAAGCGTTCGGCGGCCAACCCGGACGGCATGCCGTGGACGGAGGCCGAGATCAAGCAGGCGGTCGAGCTGTCGAAACGCACCGGCGAGGAGGTCCACCTCTTCGGTGACACCCCCCGCGCCGGTGACTATCCGGGAATCGACGGCACGATCGGCAACCCGCCGCGCCCGCTCTCGCTGAAGGCCTCGGGGGTGGGATCCCGGCCCGGCCACGTCCGCTGGTCGGCCGGCCAGGCGCTGGCGAAGGCGAAGGCGTCCGGCTACTCCAAGGTCGAAGTCCACATCGACGCCCCCGGGCACACGGTGGCGCAGATCAAGGCGGCCTGGGACCTGCCGTCACCGGTGGCCACCGACCCGGCCCCCGGTCCGGCGTTCGAGGGCGACCTCGTCGCGAAGATCATCATTCAGGCCAAGGACGGCCAGTGGGTGCAGACCCCGCCACTTGCCGGTGGGCCCAAGACCGGTGTCTCTCCGACGCCGGCCCGGCCCGACGAGAACCGAAAGTAGGAGGAGGTACCAGAACTCCGCCTGGTCCCTTCTTGGAAACCAAGCTCTATTCAGCGAGGACGGCCGCGACCGTAGGTTCAATGACATGACGGACAGCTTCCCGAACAGACCCAGAATCCTTCGTGGAGCGTTCGTCGAGTTCGGGCTGAGCCTGCCGCCGCTGTTCGTGGTGTTCCAGTTCAACCCGACGCAGCTGACCCGCAACCGCGCGCTCACCTTCGCCGCGGCCGGCGCCGGCACGGCCACCGGCACGCGTGCCCCGGCCATCCCGCCGCGCACCCTGCGGCAGATGCACGGCAAGGAACCGGACCTGCTCGAACTGCAGAAGAAGCAGCTGGTCTCGTTGCAGGAGCAGACCATCGGCTTCGACGTTCGGCTGGACGCGACCGAGCGCCTCGACGAAGGCGACGCCATCGCCGAGGAGTTCGGCATCGCCCCGCAACTGTCCACTCTAGAACTGATGACCTATCCGAAGGACGAGAGTCTGCTCGGGTCGGCGGTCGGATCGCTGCTGGGCAAGCCCAAGGGGTTCAGCTTCACGCGCGGCAGGAATCCGCCGATGATCCTGTTCATCTTCGGCCGCAAGCGGGTGCTGCCGGTGAACATCAACTCGATGAACATCACCGAGACCGAGTTCAGCTCCGACCTCAACCCGGTGCGGGCCACCGTCGCGGTCAACCTCACGGTGATCGAGGGCAAGAGCCCGCCGTTCCTCTACACGAAGGCGATGACTGAGGCGATGTCGGTGCTCAACCTGCAGAACGCGGCGGACGCGGTCAACGTCGTCGTGCCGGGCTGATCGCGATGGCCGCCAAGTCATCCCGATACCGGCTGGTGCCGGACGTCACCGTCCCGGACGCCAAGGGCCGCACGGTCCGGGCCAAGGAGGCCCGCGAGCTGCCTGACGTCACGGGCACGTACGCGCACACCGTCGTCGCCGGCGACCGGCTCGACCGGCTCGCCTGGACCTACTACGGCGACCCGTTGAAATTCTGGCGGATCTGCGACGCCAACCCCGAGTTTCTCTCCCCGCTGGCGCTGATCGGCCAGGAGCCGCTGATTACCGCGCGGATCCCGGTGACCCTCATCGGTGACGAGGCGCCGCGGTGGACCGAGGTGACCGCCAAGCTGCGGGCGCGAATCGGCGTCGAGAGCGTGATCGTCGTCGACGACGTCGTGCTCACACCCGTGCTCCAGGACATCGGCGACGAGCGGGTGACCGTCACCGTCGAGGTGCCGGACCGGGCGCTCGTCGTCACGTACAACCGGGTCAACGTCGCGGAGAGGGAGCTGGCCGACCTCATCGAGACGGTCGGGTTCAAGACCGGGCCGCCCGGCGACCTCGGCGCGGTCGGCCGGCAGATCATCATTCCCGTCGCGGTGACCGGGTAGGCGGGCGATGCGACACGAGAACCTGGTGATCGAGATCGGCGGGGCGGAGGACGAGACCTTCTACGACGATCTGATCAGCCTCGAGGTTGAGCTGGACGACCAGCTCACCGGCATGTTCCGGATGACCATCGCGGTGGTGCTCCAGCCCGACGGCACCTGGACCTACCTGGACGACGAGCGGTTCACCCTGTGGCAGCCGGTGACCGTCTCGGCCGGCCTCGACGATGACATGTCACAGCTCATCTCGGGGTTCATCACGCGCGTGCGGCCCGAGTTCGGGATCGGCCTGGAGCAGTGTCACCTCGAGGTGTGGGGGATGGACGCGAGTGTGCTGATGGACCGCGCCGACCGGCTTCAGTCGTGGCCGGACAAGCGGGACAGTGACATCGCCACCGACATCTTCAGCGCGTACGGGCTGACGCCGGAGGTCACCGACACCACGGTGATCCACGACGAGCAGGTCTCCACGATCATCCAGCGCGAGACCGACATGCAGTTCCTCAAGCGACTGGCGCTGCGCAACGGCTTCGAGGTCTACGTCGACGGCGACACCGGGTTCTTCGGGCCGCCCGGGCTGGACGCCGAGCCGCAGCCGGTGGCCTCGGTGCAGTTCGGTGACGACACCACCATCACGAACTTCCGGATCGAGGCCGACGCGCTGGCCGCCGCCGACGTGGTGATGTGGCAGATCGACCACATGAGCGGTGAGGTGCTGGAGGCCGGCGTCGAGGCGACCGAACAGCCGGTGCTGGGCGCGAGCCTGTCGTCGTCGTTCCTGGGCGACGGGCAACCGGTCGCGCAGGTGGTGGTCGCGCAGACGGTGGCGACGGGCGTACCCGAGATGGTCGCCCTCTGCCAGGGCCTCTTCGACCGCGGGCAGTGGTTCGTGACTGCCGAGGGAGACATCGCCGCAAACGATTACGGCACCGTCCTCAAGCCGCGCGCCACCCTGACCCTCAAGGGGATCGGCGAGACGCACAGCGGCGTCTACTACGTCACCCACGTGACCCACCACTTCATGAACGACGGCTATCAACAGCACTTCAAGGCCAAGCGCAACGCCCTGCTGCCGACCGGCGAAGAAAGCTTCGACGACGACGGCGACCTCCTGGGCGGCCTGCTGTGATGCGGCCGGGCGCCCCGGCCGAGGGGCTGGAGAGAATCGTCGCCGGCCTGGTCGAGCAGATCGAGCGGCGCTTCTTCGGCAAGTACCGCGGGCGCGTGGTGGACAACGAGGATCCGGCCGGGCTGGGCCGCCTCAAGGTGACCGTGCCCAGCGTCTTCGGCCCGGACCTGGTCACCGGCTGGGCGACGCCGTGCGCGCCCTACGGCGGCGCGGCCGGGCAGGGCTTGTTCCTCATTCCTGAGCGCGAAGCGGGGGTGTGGATCGAGTTCGAGGAGGGCGACCTGGAGTTCCCGATCTGGGTCGGCACCTACTGGACGATGCCCGGTGACGAATCGGAGATCCCGCTGGTCAACGCGGCCGACGGCACCGAGGCGGACGGCCCGCAGAGCGTACCCACGGCAAAGGTCTTCAAGACGCTGCAGGGACACACCGTGCAGTTCGAGGACGCCGACGACGACACCGCGGGCATCGTGCTGATCGACGGCAAGAACGGCCACGTCGTCGCCCTGAACAAGGACGGCGTGGCGGTCACCGACGGCTTCGGCAACGAGATCGCGCTGACCGAGGACGGGATCCGGCTGACCGACCTGACCGGCAACGAGCTCGTGATGAGCAAGGACGCGGTGACGCTGACCGCGAAGACGGCACTGAGCATCGATGCGTCCGGGCAGGACGTGGAGATCAAGGCTAGCAAGATCAACATGGTGAAGGGCTGAGCGATGGCGAAGATCGTGGTGGCCAGGGACAAGGTCGACGGCGCCGACAAACACCAGGTCAATATCACCGTCAGCGGCAACCCCGCGGTGGGTGTCGGCGACTACGACTACAAGGGCGAGGTCAGCACCGGGCTGAGCGACTTCGTGTCGGTGGATGGCACGTTCGTCGGACTGGTGAGCAGCGGCAGCAAACTCCGGTCGGACGGCGTCTCCGCGCATGCGGCGGCCGGCGCGACCTCGGTCACGCCGACACCGGACGGGGCGCCGGTGTCCTTCGTCGTTCCGGCCGGTGTCGGCGACGGTGTCCCGAGCTCCGGAACGGGCAGCCCGCTGTTCACCGTCGGTGGTGTCAAGGTGCTGCTCGACGGCGACAAGTTCGACACGTGCGGCATCGCCACCGGCATCGGCAAAGCCAGTGTCGCGGCGTCCGGCCAGGACTGGGTGACGGCGGCATGAGCGGCGGATTCGGATTTCCGTTCGCGGTCGCGCCGGCCGGGGGCATCGTGCCCGAGCCGGACGCCCACGACGAGCTGCGCGGCAAGATCATCCAGGTCCTGTTCACCGCCCCCGGCGAGCGCGTCAACCAGCCGGAGTTCGGGTGCGGACTGTTCGACCTGGTCTTCGACCCCAACAACACGATCATGGCGGCGGCCACCGAGTTCAGCGTCGGGCAGGCGCTCACCCGTTGGCTCGGCGACGACCTGGTGGTGGCCGCCGTCGACATCGAGGCGAACGGCGAGGCGCTGAGCGTCGAGGTCGCGTACGTGCGCCGCGTCGACATGGTCCGCCAGGCGGTACGGGTGCGGTTCCGGTGAGCGTGCAGGTGAGCCGGCGAACGGGAGGACGTCATGGCTGAGGTCAAGCAGGCGGGCGGGCGGCCGGTCATCGATTACACGGCCCGCGACTACGAGAGCCTGCTGGCGCAGATGCGCGCCCAGATCCCGGGCAAGCTCGCCGAATGGCGGGACTTCGCCAACGAGGCCGACTTCGGCAACGTGCTGCTGGAGCTGTTCGCGCATCTCGGCGACATCCTCAGCTTCTACCAGGACCGGGTGGCCAACGAGAGTTATCTCGGCACCGCCCGTACCCGTCGCAGTGTGATCGAGCATCTCCGCCTGATCGGATACGAGCTGGGTACGGCCGTGCCGGCCGCCGCCGGCCTCGCGCTGTCCGTGCCGGCCACCGTCGGCGGCTTCGTGACCATCAGCAAGGGCGACGCCTTCGCCACCAAGAGCTCGAAGAGCAAGCCGAGTGTGCGGTTCGAGTACACCGGGGACACACCGCTGATCATCGGCTTCGGCGGCGTGCCGGTCGACCCGAAGACGAACCGCCGGATCTTCACCGGCGTCCCGGTGGAGGAGGGCAGGTTGTTCGCCGAGGAGGTGCTCGGCGTCTCCGACGGCACCGCCGATCAGCGCTTCCCGCTGTCCCATTCCGGGCTGATCCTGCGGCCGCCGGGCGTCGCGCAGACCGGACAGGACATCACCGTCGTGTCCCGGCTCGGCACGACCACCGACCTCTGGGCACTGCAGGAGACGCTGGCCTTCAGCCAGGCGGCCCAGCGGGATTTCACGGTCCGGATCGACGACGCCGACCAGGCGACGGTGGTGTTCGGCGACGACACGTTCGGCAAGATCCCGCCGTCGGGCTCGACGATCGTGGCCACCTACCGGACCGGCGGGGGAGTGGCCGGCAACGTGCCGCCCGGCGCGATCGGCACCATCGTCGACGCTCCCCAGCTCGCTCTGCTCGGCGCCACCGTCGCCAACCCGGAGGCGGCCACCGGCGGCGCTGAGCGCGAGGATCTCGACCACGCGGTCAACCACGCGCCGGCCGTCTTCCGATCCATGCGCCGCGCGGTCACCGCGGCCGACTACGAGCAGATCGCGTTGAGCTTCAAGGGCGTCGCCAAGGTGCGCGCGGTCGCCACCGGCTGGAACGAGGTCACCCTCTACGTCGCGCCGGAAGGTGGCGGCAAGGTGAGCGACGTCCTCGAGACCAACCTGCGGAGTTTCCTCGAGGACAAGCGGATGCTGAGCCAGATCGTCGAGATCGCCGACGTGGACTACGTGCCGGTCTTCGTCACCGCCGAGGTCGCCGTGGAGTCCTTCTACGTCACCGCCGACGTGGTGGCGCGGGTCCAGGCGGCCGCCGCCGAGCTGCTCGCCTTCGACAAGGTCGGTTTCAACGAGAACGTCTACCTGAGCCGGTTCTACGACCGATGCCAGGACGTGCCCGGCGTCATCTTCGTCAATGTCACCGAGTTCCACCGCGGCGACCGGCCGGACCCTGTGATCGAGCCGCTGGGCACGATCTCGATGAGCGCCAACGAGATTCCGGTGCGGCCGCAGGCCGACGACTACCGGACCGGCATCAAGGTCGTCGTGGTGCCGGCGAGGCCGCGATGACGCTGCGACTGACCATCACCGCGACCGCGCGCCCGGAAGGCAACGGCGTCAACGTCGCGTGGGCCTACCCGTCGCCCGGTCCGCGACCGCCGGTCCGGGTGGTCCGCCGGTCCGGCCGGTATCCGCTCGATCCGCACGACGGCACAGTCGTCGGCGACGACGACACCGGCCACGCCGCGGACGAGAACCTGCAAGGCGAGACGGTCTACTACTACGGGCTCTTCCCGCACACCGGCACCCCGCCGGACTACGACGCCGACCCGCACAACCGGGCCAGCGCGACGGCCACCTCGCCGTACGACTTCGCCGGCCAGATGTACGCCGCCCTGCCCGCCGTCTACCGCCGGTTCGACGACCCGTCCGGCGTGCTGCGCCGCTTCCTCGACCTGCCCGGCCAGGAGCTGGACCGGGTCTACAGCCTGGCCCGGATGCTGCTCGGCGCCCACGACGTGGACCGGGTGGACGGCGCGTTGCTGCCACTGCTCGCGGACTGGATCGGCTGGCGCACGCAGTTCGGCCTGCCGCTGGACAAACAGCGCAACGAGATCCGGTTCGCCCCGCAGATCTACCAGACCATCGGCGGCCTGGACGCGCTCGGCTCGACGGTGGCCCGGGTGACCGGCTGGCCCAGCCGCCCCAAGGAGTACGTGCACAACGTCGCCCGCACCAACCAGCCCGAGCGCCTCAACCTGTGGTCCTTGATCCGCACCGGCGCCGGCGAACTGACCGACCCGAAGGTCGCGTCGGTGAACTTCGCCTACGACGGCCGTCCCTCCGTGATCCGGGAGACCGACGGCGGCGCGACCGTCTTCTACCACACGCATCGCCTGCACGGCTGGGACATCTGGGCCAAGCGGTACGACCCGGAGGACGGCTGGGGCGCCAGCGAGCCGATCGTCGACCGGCTCGGCATCGACAAGCACCCCAGCGCCACCTTCGGGCCCGACCGGGTCTGGCTGTTCTGGCAGAGCTACGACGCGGCCGAGGGCGACCAGGCTCGCTGGCGGATCTGGTACATCCAGCGCGGCGGGGACGGCAAGTGGACCGATCCGCAAGTGTTCGGCGACGAGGACACCGAGCGGATGATGCCGACCAGCGTCAAGGACGCCGACGGCGGGATCTGGCTGTTCTGGCGGGAACGCGCCGACGACGGCACGTGGCGGGTGAAGTTCAACCGGGCCGACGCCACCCAACGCTGGGTGCTGGACGTGAACGCCACCTTCCCCCTCGACGGCGACGCCGATCCGCGGGTCGAGGACGACATGGCCGCGATGGTCCATCCGAGCATGCCGAACGCGCCGATGTGGCTCTTCTGGACGCGGCAGGAGCCGGGCGGGCCGGCGGGGCAGACACGGCGCACGATCGCATACCGGACCAAGCGCACGAACAACCCGGCGGTGAACGACTGGTCGACGATAAAGACGCTGCCCAAGGACGGGGTTGGGGCGTACCACGATCGGCAGCCGTTCCCGATGGCCGGCGCCGGCGCGACGGTCGATCTGCTGTGGAGCACCACTCGTGGCGGCGGAACGACCGTCGTGGGGAGCACGCTCAGCGGCGCCGGGCCGTCGTGGGCGGCGCCGCAGACCGTGGTGCCGGGGCCGTTCACCGGCCGTGGTCCGGCGGCGATCGACCTGAACGGGCAGCGGCTGATCGTCTACCGGTCCAACCGCAGCCTCGACTACGAGAACGGCGCGCTGCAGCTGTCCGACTCCCGCTACGCCGGCACCACCACGGTGCTGGCGAGCGACACCGCGAAGAAGGACCGGCGCGGCGAGTTTGACGACTTTCAGACATACACGTACGACGCGGGGGTCCGCGGACGTCGTACCAATGACAACCGGATCGCCCGCGACACCGTCGGCGTCTTCCTCACCCCCGACACCGACGACCCGGTGCAGATCGCGGCAGCGATCGCGCGTCTCGACGAGACGTTGCGGGACTTCATGCCGGTGACCGCCCGAGCCGTCTACATCGCCCCTGACCCGGAGGACTGACAACGTGGCCGATTTCTCACTGTCCCCATCGGAAGTCCTGAAGAGCAACCGGGACAACGGGTACGTGGGACTGCACATCGAGCAGGGCGTCCCGATCCTGGACCGCGACCTGAACCTGTTGCAGGACCTCATCAACGCCACCGTGCGCGACGTTGTCACCCGCTACATCGGCAACGGATCGCCGGCCGGGCAGGACGGCTTCGGCATCGGCGCGCCGCCATCCTCGCCGGCCGACCAGGTCGAGCAGAACTTCGCGATCCTGGCCGGGGCCACCGGGCCTGGCCGCTGCCTAGTCGGCGGGCTGGAGGTGGTCGTCCCGGCGGCGACCACCTACCGCGCGCAGGCGGGCGTGCCCTCGCTGACCAAGCCGGCCGGCACCGAGCCCGATCCGCGCACCGACACCGTGTATCTGGACGTGTTCCTGGTCGAAGTGGACGCCCGCGACGACCACGCCCTGGCCAACGCGGCGGACATCGGCCTGCAGACCTCGGTGCGGCTCAAGCCGGCCTGGGTGGTGCGGGTGGCCGAGAACGCCGGGCAGCCGCCGAACGCACCGGATGGACACGCGCACACGGTGCTGGCCGAGCTGCGGCGGCCTCGCGACTCCACGACGATCACCGCCTCGATGATCACCGACAAGCGGCAGCGAGGGCTGACCGTTTCCGACATGGAGAGGCGGCTGCGCAGAGTGGAGACCGCGCTGGTGCCGGCCTTCGTGGGGAGCCAGTTCACGCCGAAGAGCGGCGGCGTCGGCGATGCGGTGACCGTCACCGGCACGAACTTCAACGTGGGCGGCGTGATCGTCCGGTTCGGTGAAGTGGTCGCGCCCGGCGTGGCGATCCTGTCGGCGATCCAGCTCAGCGCCGGCGTGCCGCGCGGCATCGCCACCGACGGCGTCGCGGTGCCGGTGTTCATCAGCGTCGAGAACGCGGCCGGGCGCACCTTCGCCGGCTCGCCGTTCACGGTGACGCCGGTGCCCGCCTTCGCCGCGCCGGGATCGCAGTTCAGCCCGGCGAACGGCAACGCCGGCGCGACCGTGACGCTGAACGGCTTCAACTTCAACGTGACCGGCCTGAGCGTCAAGTTCGGCGCCGTCACTGCCACCGTCACCGCCGCGAACGCCCGGCAGATTCAGGTGCAGGTGCCGCCCGGCCTGGTCACCGGCGGTGCGACCAGCACCAACGTCAAGATCACCGTGGCCACCGATCAGGGCACCGTGGTCAGCGACGACGACTTCCGCGCCGAGCAGGCCGTGCCCGCCCCCGCGTTCGTCACCTCCGGCTCGGAGTTCACGCCGCGCAACGGCACGATCGGCGACCAGGTCACGCTCAACGGCACCAACTTCAACACCTCGCCGGTCGTCTTCTTCGGCACCGTGCAGGCCGCGCTCGACGGCGCACCGACCGCAACCGTCATCAAGGTCAAGGTGCCGTCCGGCGTGACCCCGCCCGGCACACCCAAGGCCGTGCGCATCTCGGTGACCACGCCGGGTGGCACCGCGACCAGTTCTGTCAACTACACCGTCAGTTAACGCCCACCGCGTCAGGAGGCTCACTCAATGACGTTCAACGTCAATCCGAATACGGCCACGAATGCACGGAGAACACCGCTGGAGGTGACGGCCGGCGCCACCATCTTCACGCCGTTCGCTCAGCTGACCGGGACCTCGCCGTTGCCGGACTCGTATCCCAAGGCCATGTTCGTCCGCGTCGCCATGACCGGCGACGGGCCGCCGCCCTCGCTGTACATCCGAGCGGGGGGCTTCGACAATCCGAGCCCATTGCCGGTCGAGCTTCCGTCCCCTGGTGGATATACGATCAGGACGACGAACAGGGCCTTCCAGCGCGCGACGGACCAGGATGTCGGCGACGTCCAGCTGTTCACGAACAACGAGCTGAGCAACGTTCAACGGTTCATCGTGAACTTCTACAGCGACTCCACCGAGAGCTTCGAGCTCGGGATCCGCAACAACCACCCCACCGAGACCCGCAAGTTCACGTGGTTCGCGGCCCAGACCGTCGACGAGACCGTCCAGCCGTGGCTCGCGGTGTCGACGGCCCCGTTCGCGTTCGATTCGCTGGCCAACCGCCCGCTCAGCAAGAGCGTGCCGGTGACCAACCACGGCACCGCGCCGATCACGGTCGACGGGACGAGCGCACCGTTCCCGGCCTCGCTGGCCTTCACCAACACGCTGCCGCTGGCCCTCGACCCGGGCAGGTCAGCCGACCTGACCCTGAATTTCAATCCGGCCGGCCAGTCGTCGGACGCCGTCGCGGTCAATGTGACCACGACGCCGAACGATACCTTCGCGACGACGGTCGACGGGCACAACAAGCAGATCACGGGTACGGCGAACGCCCAGGAACTCGAGGTCGTGCTGCTGCTCGACGACTCGGGCAGCATGGGCACCGACGCGCTCGGCGGTTTCCTGCCCCCCGGGTCGTTGTCGTCCCGCTGGGCCGAGCTTACCGACGGCGCCAAGCAGTTCCTCGATCTGCTCGCCACCTTCGGCGCGGGCCGCGGCAAGTTCGGCGTGGCACGGTTCCCCTCGACCAGCGCCGACCCGTCCACGTACGACCTGGTCCCGATGCAGCCGATCACCGACAACATGACGGACGCGAAGAACAAGATCGAGGCCGTCGAGCCGTTCAACAGCACGCCGATGGGCGACGGTCTCAACCGGGTGCTCGGCCCGGGCGGCTACTTCAGCGACAACAAGAACAACCGGCGCTGGCTGATCCTGATGAGCGACGGCAAGCACAACTCGGGAACGCACCTGCCCGCCGAGTTCATGCCGCCGGCCCTCTCCGACACGACGTCGATGAAGGGCCGCAAGATCACGATGTGGGCCATCGGCTACGGCATCGAGGGATTTACCGACGTCGACCACGTGTTGCTGAAGGCGCTCGCCGATTCGTCGCTGGGCGGTCAGGTGCAGCACGTCGGCACACCGGGCACCACGGCGACGGACCTGGCGGCGAAGCTGCGCGACGCCATCAAGGCGGGCCTGACGCCGGCGACCGCCTCGTCGCTGGATCCCGCTGCCACGTTCGTCATCGGCGACGGCGAGGCCCGGCACGACGCCACGCTCACCCAGTACGACGAGCGGGCGGCCTTCGTCCTGAACTGGAACACGCCGGACCCGACCCGCCTGCGGCTCGAGCTGGTCACGCCCGACTGCCAGGTGATCACCCCGGAGAACGCGGGGACAGGGCGCTTCTACGGCGTCACCTTCACCGGCACGAACCGGTCCAACATGTACGTGATCGATCGTTCCTTCCTCCACCCCGACGACGGTGGCGTGATCCTGAGGGGTGAGGGCGGCTCGTACGGCGGCACCCGCCCCGGCACCTGGACCTTCCGCGTCACCAGCCCGCAGATCATCATCCCTCTGGAGGGCGCGGCGATCGAGGGCGGGGTGGACACCGAAAACTACCGGTATGATGTCCTGCTCGAGTCCACCCTCGACCTACAACTGAGCCAGGACACGGACACCCACTACGCGGGTGACCCGATCAAGCTGTCCGCGCAGCTGGCCGTCGACGGCAAACCGATCCGCAACGCCGCCGTTTCGGTGTCCACCACCAAGCCGACCGAGTCCTTCACCAACTTCGTCACCGGTCTGGTCATCCCGGCCGACGCGCTCGCCCGGGCCCGCAAGGAGCTCGAAGGCAAGGACGCCTCGGACATGCTGATCAAGCAGCGGGCGGCCCAGATCGCAGGGCTCGTCTTCGGTGGCGGCACCGACACGAGGGCCGTTCCGATGGTCGACGCCGACGGCGACGGGACGTACCAGGCCACTATTTTCGACACCTCGGTGCCGGAGAGCTACACCTTCTACGTCACCGCGTTCGGTGTCACCACGGACGGCGTTCCGTTCCGCCGTGAGGGCAAGATCGAGACACACGTGCTGGTCCGTCCGGACGCGGCGTCGACCACGTTCGAGGTGAACCAGGTCCAGCCGGGCGTCTCCACGGTGCAGGTCATCCCGAAAGACCGGTTCGGCAACGTGCTCCTCGCCGACCCGGCCACGCTCGGCGGCCAGTTCAGCATCTCGGCGCCGGACAGCCAGGTCGCGCCGATCATCAGCCACCTCGACGGCACGTACACGACCACGGTCACGTACGACCCGAAGAGCACGCCGCAGATCGGCTTTGAGTACGGCGGCGTCCAGGTCATCGACCCGATCCGGGTCGTGCCGCTGGGCGAACTGAAGTACCCCAACCGGGTGGTCGACTTCGACCCGGGCCGGGAGAAGAAGGCCAACCAGCACAAAGATGCGAAGGACGCGCTCGGCGACGTCAGCACCAAGCCGGCCGACAAGTTTGTCGCGCTCGGCGCTTACGGCGACCTCACGCTCGGGTTCTCCAAGCAGCTGATCCTGGCCGAGGCGGACGACGACGTCACCGTCTTCGTCGCGCCGTCCGCCGACCGGCGCGGCTACCGCGTCGACGCGTTCGACCTACGGCACAGCTGCTGGAGGGAATTGGGCAGCTCGTCCGGCACCACGGCGTCGTTCGGGCTGAAGCAGGCCGGACTGTTGTTCACGCCGGCCATCCGGATCGCCGACATCAGCGGCCGGGCGCGCGGCGACGACGGCAAGCCGCTTACCGCACCGGGCGTGGGCATTCGCGGCATGGGTGTCCTCCGCACCACACGCGATCTGCCGCACGGCCACTGGAAGTGGCCGGACTGGTGGAACCGCGACTAGAAGATTGCCCGCCCGGCCGAGCAATCGGCCGGGCGGGCGCTTTTCAAGGCCTTCACAGATTGCGGCCCGGGCACAGGTCTTCCGGCACCCTCCCTGACGCCATCTCCGCCGGCGGCGACATCGTCAAAGACTACGAATGACCCATGACATGCGGGGCACACGATCGGCGGCAGATCCGGATGGTCCGGCTTGGCGCGCAACTCTCGCGCCGGCGAGCGAGGGGTCAGGTTTGGCGCCAGACTTGGAACGTCTGCTGAAGCTGCCACGTGCCATCGGGCTGCTGTGCCTCGTTGCGCCAGCGGAATGCGTCGGCCTCAATGTCGGAGAAGGTCCAACGAAGATCGCCGCCGTCGAGCACGATCTGCTCTCCGACGCCCGACGCCAGGAAGGTATGTGTCCGCCGCCGGCCAGGTCCCACCCAGGTCGAGCGCCAGATTCCCGCACCAGCCGTGGGATCGGGGAACCGCACGCTGACGCCGTGTTCGACGTCGGGCAGGATCCAGACATCGGCGGTCGCCCTCCCGCCCAACGCGTACCCGAAGTGCCACTCGCCTCTGCGAACAGTCGAGGACCCGTCGGCTTCATACTCTGTGCAGTCCAGCACCCAGGATCCGGCGAACTGTCCGAACAGGCCGAGGTCAACGCCAACGGCGGGTCCATCCGCGAGGAAGGCGGCGGCCACGGCAACGGACGGTTCGATCACCATGCCAGAACGATAGCCGGGCCGTCGGCAGCAGCATCCGTTGACCGGCCACAGCGCGACCGTCGACATGGGCGCGGGGCCGAAGCCGTGACCTGAAGCGTGACGGCACTCGGCTGTTCGGCGCGCACGGTCGACGGCCAGAAGAGGATGGCAGCGACCAAGGCCGGCGGCCACCACCGCAGCAGGTGATGGACCTGCCAGGGCGGCAGCCTGCGCGACCGGGACGTCTGGTCGGCGACGCGTCGCAGTTTCAGCTATGCGTCGTCGGCGGCGGATACCCAGTAGTGAGTTTCCCCGGCGACGTCTTCGGCCTTGCCGGGACCGGCCTGTTCCTGGTTGCGTCGCAGCCAGCAAGTGAAGCTGGACAGCGTGCCCCGTAGTTCCTTGCGCGTCAGACCCGTCCGCGCGGCGAGCTCGCTGATCGGACGTCCTACCCGGGCAGCGGCGCGTCGGGAAGCACTCCGATGAAGTGCACCGTCCGGCGACAGCCTTCCGCGCCGAGGATCTTGTAACGGACGTGGACGCGGGCGCCAGCGACGTCACCGCCGACGATGATGGAGTTCGACTCACCCGGCTCAATGGCGGAGATGGAGAACGGTCCGCTCCGGAAGGGCTTGAGGATCATGCCCTCGGCGCTGATCGCCTCGTCATCGTTGTTGGTGAGGGTCAGTCGCACTGCTATGGGGACGATGTCGTCCGGGGGCTCAGGAGCGATGCCCCAAGTGACGTCGCATGCCTTGTGGGACGTGACCGGGCCCGGAGCTGCAGAGGCGGCGGCCGGACTGGCAGCTAGCCCGAGCCCGAGCGCCAGGGCGCCGGCGAGGGCCGTCAAGCGACCAGCGATGATCGGGACGCGGATGTACGGACGTGGCCTGCCGCCTGCGGCGAGGGCGGTGGCTGTGCTGGCGAAACGTCGTTGCAAAGATCGCCGATGCATGGCGAATTCTCCTTCGTTGAGCGGCTTCCTGTCACTCCATTAGTCACCGCTACATCGGTGTTGGTTCACCGCATCCTCGGCTAATACTGTGCAGCTGTCGGTGGATCGGGCGCGCCGGTCTGCCGGTGAACGTGTGAGGCCCGCACCCATATGGACATTGAGCTGTCCGCGCGCCGCGTGTGCGGCCGCCGTCGTTGGTCCCGGCGCCCGGACAGCTGTGGGGTATTGGTTTGTGTCGATCTCGACACACGCCATTTACCCACGCCGAGGTCAGCGAACCGCCGGGGACTTTGCTCCGCCTGCGAGACGAACCCCCAATGCCGCAGCGAGAGGCGTCCAGAGCCTTTAAAAGAGCTCCGCGCGATCGCGGCATAGGCACAGCGACCCGGTGGCGCCCGGTCACTGTTCGGTGTGGCGCATCCGCACTACGCCCCGCGCAGTTCGGTGCGCACCCGCTGCAACTCGCGGACCAACGGATGGTCCGGCCCATGAGTTGCTCGCAGGCCTTGGAGGGCGTCCTCCAGCAGCGGCAGTGCCTCGGCCACCCGGCCCTGGTTGGCGCGCATGGCGGACAGGCTGACCTGACTGTCCAGGGTTTCCGGATGATGCCGGCCGAGCACCCGCCGCCGCACAGCGAGCACCTCCACGACCTCCCGCTCCGCCTCGGCGACCGTGCCTCGGGCGTTGAGCAGCACGGCGAGATTGTGGCGGACGGTCAGCGTTGCCGGATGCTCGGCGCCCAGCAGCCTGCCGAATTCGGTCAGCGTGCGCCGATACATCTTCTCGGCCTGGTCCAAGCGGCCGGCGTCGAACAGCACGGCGGCCAGGTTCTGCCGGGCCTGCCCCGCCTGCCGTCCCGTGTCGCCGAGGTCGGCCAGGACCGCCCGGTAGAGCCGTTCCGCCTCGGTCAGCCGTTGCGGGCTGCCGCGCAGCGTGCCGGCCAGGGCAATGCGGCTGCCTATCGTGTCGGGGTGGGTGGCGCCGAGCACTCGGGTGCGGCGGGCGACCGTGTCACGTAGCAGCCCTTCCGCCTCGTCGCGCCGGCCCAGCTCGATCAGGGTGACCGCCAGGTTGTTCGCCGCGCGCAGGGTGTTCTCGTCGTTTTGGCCGCGCAGCCGCTCCCACGCGGCGAGCGCCTCGCGGTGACAGGGCTCGGCGCGGGCCGGTTGACCGGCCTCGTCGAGCACCCGGCTCAGGTCGTTGAGCGCGAGCACCCGCTTCTCCGGCTCGGCTGCCCATGCGCCGACCAGCCACTCGAGCAGTTTGACGCTAGTCGCGCGATGCTTCGCATCGGTGGCCAGCATCACTGCATAGCGATGGCCGATCCGCCTGGCCTCAGGGTCGCCGTGGCCTCGCTGGGCCAGCGCGTTCTTCAGCTGCTCGCCGAGCGCGAGCAGCTCCGACTCGGTCACCGTGAGATGCGGGGTCTCGCCGGAGGTGGCGGTCTCGGCCTCAGATCGGCGCCGGAAGAGACTCATGGCGCAGACCATTCCAGACGAACGCCAAGATCGGGGACGCTACCGGCCGCTGTGGACGAAGGCGGCCCACAAGGTCGGCGTGCCGGGGTAGGCGGCACGCAACCGCTCCACCGCGGCGTGCAGCGCGGCGGCGGCCCCGGAACCCTCGCTCAGCCCGCGGTGCAGCTCCTCGGCGACGGTGCGGGCCACCCGGTCGTTGACCGGCCACAGCGCACCGACCACCTCGGGGTAGCCGGCCAGCTGGAACGCCGACGCCAGATGCAGCGCCTCGTCCGGCAGGTGCGGTGTGGTGCGCGAGGTATCACAAGCGGACAGCACCGCCAGGCGGGCCTCCGGCAAATCAAGATCCGCAATTTCCCGTACGGTCATCGCCCGTTCCCGATGATCGTGCAGTAGCAGCCGCCCGGCCGACGGATCGGCCGGCTCGGCCACCGCGTGGCAGGCGAAGTGCACCCCCGGGTGAACGGTCAGCGCCGCCCGCACGGCCGCGGCCGTGGCCTCGGCCCCGCTCAGCACCGTAGCCCCGGTCAGCGCGGCCACCGCCTGCGCCTCCCGCCCGGCCTGCGGCAGCGGCGGCGCCCCCGGCGTCTCAGCCATCGCAACAACCAGCGTGGGCCCGGCCGAGATCGCCCGCGCCCGGGCCCGGCGCAGCGCACGCAGCGTCGGCGTGTAGGACGACACCACCCGCCCCCCGGCCGCCGCATGCACCGGCAGCAGCGCCAGCACCCCAACCGGCGACCACCACACCCGCATGCGTGCCCCGTCGCCACCTGGCCCAGGGTCGAGGCTCCACCCGTCCGTCCCGCTGCCGGCGCCCGGCGCCGGTTCGACATCTCGCCCGGCCGCGCCGATCCGCTGCGGCCCGCCGTCATTGCCCACCCCGCCCTGCTCGGTCAGCCCAGCCAGGACTGGGTCGACAACCGTCTCCGCCAGCCAACGCAGCACACCGGCCACCGCCTCCTGGGCAGCGCGCTCGTCCGGCCCCGGCGTACCGGCCCGGTCGACCGCGACGGCCAGCGCTGCCGACCGTTCCCCGGCTTCCCGCGGCGTCAGCCCCGGCAGCGGCACCACCTCGACGCCGGACGGGCGCACGATGAGGGCGTCACTGCCGTAGGCGCCGGCGTTGATCAGCACGACCGGCCCGTCGGCGACGCAGGCGTAGAGGTCGGCCGGTGTGGGTGGCCCGAGCAGATCCGCGAAGCCGGGCAGGGCCCGGGCCTCACCCAGCAGCGCCCGCAGCCGCAGGTCCAGGGCGTGCCGCTCGTCGGCTGCGGGCCCGCTGAACGGTCCACGATGGCGTTCGCCGACGGCGTGCGAGGTGACCGGCTGGCCGTCACGTCCGCCGTCGCTGGGCCCCCCTTCCGGCTGGTCGACGGCCGGCGGCGCGCCGGGGCGCAACCGGTCGAGCAGCGTGGCGATTTCCGACGCCAGAGCCGGGTGTTGGTCGGCGAGCCGGGTTAGGTCGTCGCGGCCCTGGGTGGCCTGGCTCAGCAGCACGCCGCGGGCCAGTTCCAGCAGTTGCAGAGCCTCCTCGGGGCGGCCGGCCCGAAGCGCGCACGCCGCCGCGTCGGCGGCCAGGCCGTCCAGCCGGGCCAGGCCGTGCTCCTGGTCGCCGCGGTCCAGCCGGCGCGACACGGCCAGCGGCAGCAGCCGGACCGCGGTCGAGAAGCCCTCGCAGGCCTCCGCCCAGCAGCGGGCGTCCGCCTCGGCGTGGCCCCACGCGCGTGCGGCCAGCACCCGGGTCATCGGGCGCAGGCCCGGTGTGCTGGCGGCTTCCCGGTAGGCGGCGGCCGCGGCGCGCAGCACGGCAGGGTCGCCCGACGCGTCGAATCGCAGGCCGAGAGCGTCGCCGTAGGCCACCAGGCAGTCGGCGCGCTGCGGGTCGTCCGGTGCGGTGGCGCGCACGGCCGCACCCAGCGCCGACACGGCACGGGTCAGGTGGTCAGGGGCGTCTGTGGCCTCGTACAGGGAAAGTTGAATTTGACCTTGATTGCTGAGGACAGCGAAGTGGTCGGGGTCGCCGTAGGGTGCTCGCTCGGCGGCCGTGTCCAGGGCGGCCGATGCCGCGTGCAGGTCGGCGATCCGGCCGGTGCACAGGAAGCGGCGCCGGCGCAGGGCCGCGAGCAGCAAGTCCACGGTGATCGGCCGCGCGCCGCGGGAGCGGGCCCGATCGCCCGTCGCGATCGCCTCGTCGAGCACGGCGGTCTCACCAGTGCGCTCGGCCAGGCTCAGCGTGGCGTCCAGGAAGCTCTGCGCCCGGTTGCCCCACGTGCTGTGTTCCGGCGGGGTGGCCTCCAACGCCGCGTGCACCAAAGCGGTGCCCTCACGCAGCGCGGCCAGGTCGTCGGTGTGCCGGCCCCGGTCGGTGAGCGCGGTGGCGAGGTCGGTCATCCGGTACGGCCGGTTGGGCACCCCCACCGGGGTCAGCTCGAGCGCCCGACGCAACTGCCGGATCGCCGCCTCGCGGACCTCCTCGTCGCCGGTATGCAGCGCGATCAGCTGAAGGACGTTGCCCAGCGCCGCGACCCGATCGGCGTGCCGTGCATGGTCCGCCGGCGTCCGGCTCAGGCTGAGCCGCAGCAGCTCGGCGCCCTCGTCCAGAGCGGTCAGATCCCGGGTGACGGCGTAGCGCAGCCGCAGCAGTTCACCCAGGCTCTCCCGCACATCGGCGGCCATCGGATCGCCTGGCGCGGTCCGGGCCAGCACGGCCCGCTGCAACGTCTCGGCCTCCAACAGCGGCGCAAGGTCGTGGTCGCGTTCGGCGATCAGCCGCAGCGTCTCCGACCGGTTCATCGCGATCTGCGGCGGATCCGCCGGGCCGGGCGGGGGACTGCAGGACAGGGCGCCCCGCAGAAAACCGGGGTCACCGGTCAGCTGGTAGCGGTCGCGCAGGACAGGCGCGAGGGCGTTGAGCACCACGGCCAGCGCCGGGTGGTCCCTGGGCAACTGATCGGCCGCGTTCACCAGCTGCCCGTGCGCCTCGACGAGATCGCCCTCGTCGCCCGCGTGGTGGAAGCGTTCGCGCAGCACGACGGCAAGGTCGACGATCGCGTCGAGGCGGCCGAGCCCGGCCGTGCGGCGCAGCGCGGCGACGTCACCGTCGTAGGGTGTCCCCTCGGTCACGGTCCGAGGCTATCCTGAATGGCCCCCACGGAAGGTGATCGATGGACCCTCGGCTCGCCACGTTGTGCGTCCGGCTGGGCGACGACTCCGATCCGGTGCGCGCCGATCCGTCGCTGCGCCCGTTCGTCGACGATGTCGTGGCGCGGCTGCACGCCGGCGACCTCGACCGGCTCTCCGACGACCTCGACGAGATCGAGGACCGGTTGCTCCGGGCCGCGTACGCCGCGGGGCTCAGCTCGACCCGTGTCTACCGCCCGCTGCCCGGCGCCGGGCGCTCGGCGCTGGAGTTCCTGGCCTGTCCCGCCGGTCGGTGCCCGCGGGTCGAATTGCCCGGCAGTGAAGCGAAGTGCGCCATCGTCGCCGCGCCGATGACCCGCACCCGGCTCGGCTCGTGACCGCGTTCCTCGAAGCGCTCGGCGGCAAACTGGCCGAACGCTGGCTCGCCCTGCTCGTGCTGCCCGGCCTGCTGCTGCTGGCCACCGCCGGGGTGGCACACACCCTCGGGCACGCGCGCTGGCACGACGCCGCCCGCCTCACCGAGGCGCTGAATCGCCTGGCCGCCGAGCCCGCCTGGCGCAGCACCGGCACACTGGTGCTGGTGCTGGCCGGGTTGCTGCTCGCCGCACTGGGCCTGGGCTTCGCCGTGCAGGCCGCCGGCGCCGGTGTGGAACTGCTGTGGCAGTCGACGCGTCCCCGCTGGCTCGCCGCCCGGCGAGCCCGCCGCTGGCAGTACGCGCGGGCGGCCGCATCGGAAGCCCTGCTCACGGCCGCGCACGCCCAACAGGGCGACGACCCGCGGGCACCCGCTCTGGCTGCCGAGGCCCGCCGCCGTGCCCTGACGAGCGACCGGCTCGGCGCGACGGTTCCAGCCTGCGCCTTCGGGGTGGGCGACCGGCTGGCGGCGCCGGCGGTGCGCGCCGAATCGGCGTACGCGATAGACCTGAATGTCGTGTGGCCACGCCTGTGGCTGATTCTGCCGGCCGAGACCCGCACCGAGCTGGAGCAGGCCCGCGTCCGTCTCTCGTCGGCGGCCCGCCAGGCGGCGTGGGCGGCCGGCTACCTCGTCGTGGGCCTGCTGTGGTGGCCGGCGGCCGTGGCTGGCCTGGTCGTGGCCGTGGTCTCGTGGCGCCAGGCCCGCATCGCCGCCGCCGTGCTGGCCGACCTGGTCGCCTCCACCCTGGACCTGCACGGTCGCCAGCTGGCCGAGACGCTGGGCCTGAGCGTCGAGGGGGCGATGACGCCGGAGCTGGGCGCGCGGATGACCGTCCTGCTGCGCGGGCAGTCCTGAGTCATCTCGGCGCCACCCGGTTCGCCATCCTGGTCGCCACGTCCCCGAACGAATGCGGAAGCCGACGGCATGGCCTGACCTACCGTCGGCTTCCCGCACTGTGGACACACCACAAGGCGCCATCAGCACCTCGGGGCACGACCGACCCGGGCGGAGGAGGAAGTCCTCAGCGTTTCCAGGTACGGGTCGCGGTCGTCGCGGTGTTGCCGACCTTGTCGACCGCGCGGACCTGCACCCGCATCTTCTTGCCGTACCTGCTGACGTTGATCTTGAAGGTGTAGCCGGCGGTGGTGTCCCTGGCCACGACCTTGCCGTTGATCAGTAGCTCGACCCGCTTGACGCCGCTTGCGTCGCTCGCGGAGACCTTGATGGTCACCGTGCGCTTGACCTTGGCGCCGTTCTTGGGTGCGCTGGTGATTTTCACGGCGGGTTTCTTGTTGTCGGCGATGAGGTTGCGGTTGTATGTGGCCGCGTTGCCGGCCCGGTCGTACACCCGCCATTGCAGTTTTACGGTGCCGTTGGACTTGCCGCTGGCGTATTTGACCGCGTACGGGGCGGTGGTGTCGCGCCCGACGTAGGTGCCGTTGGCGTACAGGTCGGCGCGGGCCACGCCGGAGCCGGTGTCCGACACGCCGGTTGCGGTGACCGTGACGGTGCCCCGGAAGCGGGTGTTCTGCTTGGGGGTGGCGCCGGTGATCTTCGGTGCTGTCACGTCCACGGTGCGGATCGAGGTGCCCGCTCGGATCTCGCCGAACGCGGTGAAGTCGGTGATGGCGGTCGGCTGGGCGCCCCTGGTGAGGCTGTAGGCCAGCGCCGCCGCACTCGCGCTCGGGTACTTCGATTTCATCAGCGCGAGCGTTCCGGACACCAGCGACGTCGCGGGCCCCGTACCGCAGAAAAGGTCTTCGTATTCGACGGTTTCGCCCATGACGAGGGCGGTTGTGCAGTAGGGGGCGGCGACGTCCACCCACTCCGGGCCGTAGTTGGTTCCGGTGCAGAAGCCCGAGAAGCAGAAGATGAACGGCTCGCTGCTCTCGTCGGTCCCGCCGACGCTGATCACTCCGTTGTACGCGGCGGGGTACAGCGGGAACCGGCTGAGGTGGTTGCCGGCCGGCGCGATCACGAGGGCGCCCTTGCGCTGGGCGTAGGCCACCGCGTCCTGCAGCGCCCGGCTCGGGCCGTCGGCGATGACCGTGATGCTGATGATCTTCACGCCCCGGTCGGCCGCGTACACGATGCCCGCGACCAGTGCGCTGTCGGGGCCGGACCCGTCGGCACCGACCACCTTGACCGGGAGGATCTTGCAGGCCCAGCAGACGCCCGCGATTCCGGTCCCGTTGTCGCCCCGGCCGGCGATCAGGGAGGCCTCCGAGGTGCCGTAGCCGCGGTCGTCGGACGCGTCGGCGTCGTTGTTGTGGAAGTCGTAGCCGGGCAGCACGGCGCCGGCGAGGTCGCCGACCGGGGTGACCCCGGTGTCCACCACGGCGATCGTCACCGCCGCGGATCCGGTGGTCACGCTCCACGCGTCCGGCACGGTGATCTGCTGGAGTTCGGTCTGCTGGGGGTAGTAGGGGTCGTTGGGCGCCACCGCGGCCCGCACCACGCCGTCCCGCTCCACGTACGCGACATTCGGATCGGAGCGCAGCTCGGCGGCCAGCCGGTCCGGGTCGTCGGCCCGCGGCACGGTCACCACCTGCGCGCCCAGTCTTGCCAGGGACGTGTTGCCCTGTGCGCTCAGGCCGGCGCCGCGCAGGTGCCGGGTCATCGCCGTGGCGCTGGTCCCCGGGTGGTAACCGACCACCAGGCGTGCCGGTCCGGTCGGCGGCGCGACGGGCTGGTCGGCCGGGGCCGCCGCGCGGCTGCCCGGCGCCCGTGATGCCGCCGCGGCCGCGTCGATCCGGCCGCGCATGTCGTCGCCGGCGCCGGAGCCGGCGCGGGCCGGGCCGGGCGCGACCGCGATGGCCGCGAGCGCCGTGGACGCCGCCACGCCGGCCGCGATCCGGCGAACTCTGTTTTGGAACAAGATCGACCTCCCTGCCAGTCATCGAACCGGGCCGAGGGTAGGCGGACGGCGATCATCGCGAGTCGATCGTTGGACAGCGTTGGACAGCGGACGCCGAATCGACCCGTTCGGCTGACCGGCCCGGTGTATTACGGCGGTGGCCGGCAGGCTCTGGGAGGTATGGCTGACAGCATGACCGTCCTGCGCTATGCGGGCCCGCCCGGCACCAAGCGGAACATCGCCGTCCTGGGGGACGGCTTCACCGCCGCGGAGCAGGGGGCCTTCGACGACTGGGTGCGCACCAGGCTCATCGAGGGAGTCTTCGGCAACGACTACTTCAGCGAGGACGCTTCCGCGTACAACATCTACCGGGTCAACCTCGAGTCCGTCGACTCCGGGGTGAGCACCCGCACCTACGACGAGCACGGCACGCCGACCGACTCCTCCGACGACACCATCGCCTCCGAGACGATCCGGGACACCGCGCTCGGCATGATCTTCAGCGGTTCCTGGTCGCACTGCTGGCTGGGGTACGGCGCCCAGACCGAGCAGCGGATCCAGGACGCACTCAACAAGTGGGTGCCCGACTGGAACGAACTGCTGGTCGTTCTCAACAACCCGAACTACGGCGGGTGCGGCGGTGGCGGCCGGGCGCACGTGTCGATGGGCGTGCACTGGAGCGTCATCGCGCACGAGTTCGGCCACGGCGTCGGCGGTTTCGCCGACGAGTATTCCGCCGGCGGCAACTACACCGGCGGCGAGTTCGGCTGGATCAACCTGACCACCGTCACCGACCGGGCCACCACGAAGTGGCGCCAGTTCATCGCGCCCACCACGCCGCTGCCGACGGGCATCGGCCCGGCCGCGAACTACACCAACGGCACCCGCCCGGCGGACTGGGACAGCAGCCAGGACGCCGGCCTGTTCGAGGGCGGCGGCACGCTGATGACCGGCATCTACCGTCCGGTCGAGAACTGCCGGATGAACGGCAACTCGCCGCCGTTCTGCCCGGTCTGCTACACCTCCATCAAGACCGCCCGCGACCACGAGACCGGCCACCACTTCCGCAACGCGTACCCCGGCCGGTTCTACGGCACCGGCCGTAGCGACCTGCTGCTGCACCACGGCACGTCGATCCAGCTGCACCGCGCCGACGGCGCCGCCCTGACGCACAGCGCCAGCGCCGTCGAACGGGTGCCGGGCTCCTGGCAGTTCATGCCGAACGATCAGGTGTACGTCGGCGACTTCGACGGCGACGGCACCGACGAGGTGGCGATCTTCAACGGCAGCGACTGGGCCATCCCGTACCTCGGGCTGCTCGACTCCGACGGCGCCGGCGGTCTTCGGCTGGTCGCGCGCTACGACGGCGACATCCCGGGCTGGGGCGGCTTCGCACCCGGCGACCGGTTCCTCGTCGCCGACCTCGACGGCGACGGCCGCGACGACCTGGTGGTCGTCAACACCGACGACTGGGCCATGCCGTACGTGGGATTGTTGCGCTCCACCGGGACCGGCTTCAAGCAGACCCAGCGGTACGACGGCGACATCCCGGGCTGGGGCGGGCTGGCCCGCCACGACGAGTTCTTCGCCGCCGACCTGACCGGCAACGGCACCGACGACCTGGTCATCTTCAACGGCGAGGACTGGTCGATGGCGTACGTCGGCCTGTTCGGCGCCGGCGCCGGCGGCTACACGCTGATCCAGCGCTACGACGGCGACATCCCGGGCTGGGGCGGGCTGGCCCGGCACGACCGGCTGATCCTCGGCGACTTCGACGGCGACGGCCGCGCCGACCTGTTCATCTTCAACGGCGACGACTGGTCGATGGCCTACCTCGGCATGTTCCGCTCCACCGGCGCCGGCCTCGCCTACGTGCAACGCTACGACGGCGACGTGCCCGGCTGGGACGGGCTCGGCCGCCACGACCGGTTCTTCGCCGCCGACATCGACGGCAGCGGCCGCAGCGACCTGTGGGTGTGGAACCACGACGACTGGTCGATGGAATATCTGGGCCGGATGCTCAGCTCCGGCACCGGGCTCAAGGCCGACTACGCCGGCGACCGGGTGGGCGAGTGGAACCTGGGCGCGGTCGACGCGTTCGAGGTCGCGCGGATGACCGGCCAGGCCGGAAAGCCGCAGCTCTACGTGCACAACACCGACTGGTTCGGCGTCATCGACGGCCGGCGGGGTATCACCCTGGACCGCATCTACTACCGCTGGATCCACAACTACCGCCACGGCCGGAACTGGTGAAGGGAACCACGATGAAACATCCCAAGCAGGAGCGGACCGGGGCAGGCCCGCAGCCGGGCCCGGCCGCCGACACCCGGCCCAGCAAGCCGCAGGCCGGGGAGACGGCACACCACCATCTGGTACGGCCGGAGTCGGGAACCGCGAAGGGCGACCGGCAGCCGCCGCCCGACGGCACGCGTCGCCCCAAGCCACCGGCCGAGTCCGGCTCCCCGGCCGCCGCGGAGTATCCGGACGGCGGCCGCCCCGATCAGCTGCCGCGAACCACCGGCGACCGGCACCCGGGCGAGCAGTACGTGCGCCTGCGGATCCGGGTCCGCGGCGACCGGCTGTCCGTCATCGACAGCCACCTGGTCGACGGCCCACTGGCGCAGACCACCACCTTCCAGACCACCACCGCGTACGACGTCACCTACCACGACCGGCTGCTGCACGCGGGCAGCGTGCCCGACCTGGGCATGCAGCGCTCGTTCCCGATTCCCGACGCGCCGGAGGACCAGCGCGGCCACCACCTGACGCCGCGCGACATCTCGGAGTTCTCGGCCCGGCTGCCGGCCCGCGAGGTGACCGCCGAGACGATCGGCGGCATCCGCGTCCGGCTGCACCGCGTCGACGAGGCGACCAGCGTGCCACGCCTGAGCGCCGCCCCGCTCGCCGTCCAGCTCGAGGGCCGGGTCACCCCGACCGCCGAGCTGACCGGCCTGCCGGAATCCGCGCTACCCGAGGCGATCGAGGCCCGCGGCGCCCGCACCGGCCGAGGCTGAGCGGATCGCGGTATGGCTCTTGCCGCGGGGGAGCGCGGCAAGAGCCATACGCAACCGATATGCGCCATGCGACCATTCGCGACGCATCTGTTGGGATTAGCGATAACGATCGTCGCGTGCCGTTTCGCGGTCCCGCACGCCCTATTTTCGTCGGTTCGGAAGGCGTACCGTTTTCTTGCCTCCCTACCCGCGAAAGGGGGTAAAGCGATGCCGGCATCCGGCCGCTCCAGGTTGATCATCGCGGCGATTCTTCTCCTCGCCCTGACCGCGTGCAGCGGCCAACCCACCACGGACAACGGCGGATCCGGACAAACCACGGCGGCGACGGCACCGAGTGCGTCCGCCGGCGGCGAGCCCGCCGCGGGGCCGATGACGGGCGCCGAGCTCGTGTGGCTGGAGGGAATCAGCGCCCTCCACAAGACAATGGACAGCATTCTGCAGGACTCCCCGTCGGCGCTGACCGCCGAGGTCATGCGTTCCCTGGCGAAGCAGCTCGCCGGCTGCACCCCCGCGCTGGACAAGCTCGGCCCGCCCACCGATCGGCTGCGGCCGGTCCACGACATTGCCGGGCAGGGCTGCGCCCAGTACGAGAAGGGCGGAAAATGCTTCGCCACCGCCGCGAGCCTGGGGATTGTGGTCGGGGGATCGGCCGAGGAAAAGAAGCAGACCGACGCGATGAGCTGTGGCTTCTCGACGCCGGGGGAGGGCAGCAAGTTCTTTGCCGAGGCGGAGGGCAAGGGCTTCGACATCAAGGAAGATGCGCATTGACCATCCGGTGAATGGCCGTCACCGAGGCGGCCGGGTGACGTGCTCGCGGACGCGGGCGCCGAACACCCGGGCCAGGACCGAGGCGCCGGTCGCGATGACCGCCACGTTGAACACCAACTGGACGGCCACCACAGCACGGGCGACCTGACCGGCGGCGTGGACGTCGCCGTAGCCGACCGTGGTGAGGGTGGCCAACGCGAAGTAGAGGGCGTCGGTCTTGGTTTCCAGACCGACGAACTGGCCGGGGTCCGACACCGCCGTGATGTAGTCGGCGAGGGCGAGGAAGACCACGCCACCCGCGAGGGCGGCCAGCAGGCTGGCCAGGGAGGCCCGCTCCGGGTCGGCGAGATGGAAGGAGACCTGGCGCGCGATGAGCCAGGTGATCAGCACGCCGGCGACCACGGTCGCGGCCACGCGGAGGGCCAGCTGTCCACCCGCGACACCCGGTTCTATCGGTACGACGTAGTAGAGCGCGACGATGAGCAGGCAGATCAGCGCGGACCGGCCCAGAACGACGAACCGTGAGCGCCTCGGGGCTGAGTTCATGCTCGGATTGTCGCGGATGGGTGGCGGCGGGCCGGATCTCCGGAGACCTCGGCGCTGAGGACCGCGGCGAGGACGAGGAGTGCCAGTACGGTATTGCCGTGACGGATCTTCCCACTCTTGCGACGGTGCGGTATCCGCCCGATGCCGGCGCGACGTGGAAGCACGCCGACGACGGCGGCCAGGACGCGGTGGTGGACGCGTTCCTCAGCGCCTGGCGGCGGCTCGACCGCTCCGGCGACCGCACCCGAGTCCGGGCCGCGCTCACTCACGACCAGGGCAAGGCCCTGTTGATCTATTGTCGGCGGCGCTGGATGGACGGCCGGGAGGGTGCCTTCGACGCGCTCAGCGTCTTCGATCTGAATCGGCTCGGTCAGATCCGTAGCGAGGTCGAGTTCATCGCCGCTGTCACCGTGTTCATCTCGGCCGCACGGAAGAAGGCTCCGGCTGCGGCGGCGGCCCCCGCCTTACGTGTCGCGCACAAGACCATGGCGGCTCTGCTGAACGGCTTGATCAGCCGACCGCCGGACATCGCCGAACTGGGCCACCGCTGGGTCTGGGTGGAGTATCCGGGCTGGGTGTTGCTGCCCGACCGACATCCCGAACATCCGGACTCGGTCCGTGATCCGTGGCTACTGGTCAGGCTGGCACAACTGGCGGAGTCCCGGGGATACCGGGTGGCGACGGTGGCCCTGAATGACGACCCGCCCGCGGTGCTACTCGACGCGGCGGCCGGCGATCCCGCCGTTGCCATGGCCTTCGACCAGGTCCGGGAGCGGAGCAGCGTGCGCTGCGGGCCCGGCCCTAGACGGCAGCGGGGCATGACCGCCCACCTGCTCCGCACCGGCACCGTCGAGGCAGCCGCCACGATCGCCGACGCGGTCGCCGGCCGGTCCACCGCGGAAACCACTGTCATCGCCCATGCCCGGGCCGCGGCATGCGTCATCTACCTCATTGAGGGTGGCGTCGAGGACTCCGCAGGCCTCTACGGCACCCGCGACATTCTGTACGGCCCAGGTACCGAGCCGGACGCGAGCGACGAGAGGAAGTTGCCCATGCCGGTTCCCGGACCCAGGACTATCACGGCCCGGAACGGGCAACGGTCCGCGGCTTCTGGCGCGGCACCTGGGTAGAACACAGCTTTGGGCGGCACGTGGGCGCTGCCGCGCACGAGTGGGAAAATCTGCGCCCGTTTCTGGAACCCACCCAGTTCCGCCCGGTCCGGGAGGCCCCGGAGTGAGCAACCGCGCCCGGTGGCCCGATAGCGGTTGATCGCGTGCACGGAGGGTAACTCATCAGCGACTCAGGGTGTTGCTTTTTGGCAAAGATCCACGCGGGCGGAAATCCGGCCAGGGTTCGCTCAGGTCGCCGCCGGCACGCCCGACAACCTGAACGAGGCCTCCCGGAGGGGGTGATGTTCGTGGAGCTGACACAGGTGAGCAAGTGGATCCTGGAGGAGCTTCCGCGCCAGAACCGGGCGATCCTGGCCGGCGACCTGTCACCCGCCGTGCTGACCGAGGCGATGCGCGTCGACGTGCTGCCCATGCTGCCCGGTCCCGAACGGCTGGAGCGCCCGCAGGCCCGGCAACTGCTCGTGAACCTGGGCTTCGCCGGCGCCTCGGTGGCCCGGCACTTCCAGGAACGCGTACCGGGCGGCATGCAGGACCCGCAGCGGGCCTTCGCCGGGCTTCCGGTCGGCGAGGGCGCGATGCCGTTCCCGGCATACTTCGCCGCGCTGGCCGACCGGACCGGCACCGGCCACTGCCATCGCGACAGCTACGCGTCGCTGGTGCGCTGGAACGTGGGAACGGTGCAGGTGCGCCTCGACGGCGAGCTGCTCGCGAGCCTGCCCGGTGATTTCGACGACGGCCGGATCCGCAGCTACACCGGCAGCGGCGCGGAGGAGCGGTTCTTCTCGCTGGTCAAGCGGGGCGAGGCGCTCGAGCTCGCGGTCAACGAGCTGCTGGAGCCGCTGACCGGCGCCGGCACGAGGCTCGACGCCGCCGACGCCGTCCTGCGGGTGCGGCTGGCCACCGCGCTGCTGCAGGCGATGCGGCAGCTCTTCCTCGACTTCACGGCGCTGCCGCCGGGGCGGAGCATGCCGGCCGAGCATTTCATGGACGTGTTCCGCCAGTTCGCCGTCCACTGGCTGCCGGATGACATCCCGCCCAGCGGCGCGCTCGATCCGGAGGCGCTCAAGCGTGACTTCCTGCTCGGCATCGGGATGGCCGGCTACGCCGACCACGTCCGCCGGCTGTTCCCCGCGCTGCTGACCGACGAACGCGCCGCGATCGAGACGCTGATGGCCCAGCCGACGCTCCCGCTGCGGCTGCTGGCGTCGCTGGACATCGACGCCGCCGCGTTGGCGGCGGCGGACCCCGTGGACCTGCGCCGGCTCGTCGGGCGCCATCCCGCGCTCGCCGACTGGTACGGGCTGCTGAACGAACACGCGCGAGTGGCCGGCGCACACCTGATGCTGAGCAAGAAGTTCCTGTTCAAGCCGCAGCGGCGGCGGGACGAGGCGGGCCTGGGCGACCGGCCGCTGGTGTCCAACCGGTCGGGCACCACGGGCATGACCGAGACCTTCCTGGAACGGCTGACCCGGGCCCGCCGCGAGCACCTGCTCGTGCCGCTCCGGCCGGTGCTGACCGGCGAAACCGTCACAAACGCCGCCGATGTCGGGGTACGGTCACCATCTGAAACGGCAGCGTCGGTTGCGGTGTCGCTGGTGGCCCGGGGAGGTGGCCAGGCGATGACGGTGCCACCCGCCAGTACTCGGGGGTAGGCGGTGGAGCGTCCAGGCAGTGTCGGCACACAGCGCCCCGCGCCGGGCGCCACGGAGCCGATGAAGGTGGGCCACGAGCAGCTGATGGCGCTCATCGACCACACCTCCGCCGTCATCTACATGCGTGACGCCGACGGCAGGTATCTGCTGGTCAACCGGGAGTACGAGCGGTTGTTCAAGCTGCGGCGCGAGGACATCGTCGGGATGACCGACCACGACCTGTTCCCCGAGGCCATCGCCGACGAATTCCGAGCCAACGACCTCCGGGCCTTTGCGCGCGGGTTCCCGGTGCAGATGGAGGAACAGGCCCCCAGCGACGACGGGCTGCGCACCTACGTCACGGTGAAGTTTCCCCTCACCGACGCGTCCGGCCGGTTGTACGCGGTCTGTGGCATCTCCACCGACATCACCGAGCGTAAGCACGCCGAGGAGCAGGTGCGCCGGCTCAACGACGAGCTGGAGATGCGGGTCCGGGAGCGCACAGCGGAGCTGGAGGCCTCGACGCGCGAGCTCGACGCCTTCGCCTACTCGGTCTCCCACGACCTGCGGGCGCCGTTGCGTTCGGTGGAGGGCTTCAGCCAGATCCTGCTCGAAGACTACGGCGACGACCTGGCGGAGGAGGCACGCCACCATCTGGGCCGGATCCAGGCCAACGTGGCCCGGATGGCGCAGATGATCGACGACCTGCTCAACCTGTCCCGGGCCACCCGCCGGGAGCTGCGCCGGGTATCCACCGACATCAGCGTCCTGGCCCGCGAGGTGGCGACGGAGCTGCGGGACGCCGACCCGGACCGCGGCGTCGACATCGTCATCCCCGACGGTCTGGCCGTGCAGGGCGATCCCCACCTGATCCGGCTCGTGCTGCAGAACCTGCTGGGCAACGCCTGGAAGTTCACCGTGCACCGGAACGACGCGACGATCGCCCTGTCCCGGGAGCAGGACGACGGCGTCGACGTCTTCTCGGTGCGGGACAACGGCGCCGGCTTCGACATGCGGTACGCGCACAAGCTCTTCGACCCGTTCCAGCGGCTGCACTCCGCCACCGAATTCGAGGGCACCGGGATCGGGCTGGCCGTCGTGCACCGGATCGTCACCCGCCACGGCGGGCAGATCTGCGCCCAGAGCGCGCCCGGCGAGGGCGCCACCTTCCGGTTCAGCCTCACCCCGGCGCCCGTGGGCTGGGAGATCCGATGACGAACGGCCCGATCCTGCTGGTGGAGGACAACCCCGACGACGTGCTGTTCACGCTGCGCGCCTTCACCAGAAACCACATCCGCAACGAGATCGTCGTGGCCGGCGACGGCGAGCAGGCGCTGCGGCTGCTGTTCCCGACCGACGGCCGGCACCCGCTGCGGCCGGCGCTGATTCTGCTCGACATCAAGCTGCCGAAGATCGACGGATTGGAGGTGCTGCGCGCCATCCGCGGGGACCCACGCACCCAGTCGCTGCCGGTGGTGGTGCTCACCACCTCGAGCGAGGAACGCGACATCGTGGAGAGCTACCGGCTCGGCGCCAACAGCTTCGTGCGCAAGCCGGTCGTGTTCGAGGAGTTCGTCGCCGCGGCCAACGTGCTGGGCATGTACTGGCTGCTGGTCAACGAGCCGGCACCGCTGACCAGGGACGGCTGATCGGCGATGGCGGAGATTCATGTGCTCGTCGTCGACGACAACGCCGACGACGCCGTCCTCATCGTCCGGCAGCTCAGCCGGGCCGGGCTGGTCGTCACCTCCACCCGGGCCGAAACCGCGTCCGGCGTGCAGGCCGCCCTGGCCGAGCGGCTCCCGGACGTGGTCATCTCCGACTACAACATGCCGGGGTTCCGCGCCGAGGAAGCGCTCGAACAGGTTCGCGCCCGCGACGCGGACATCCCGTTCATCCTGGTCTCCGGGCAGGTGGGCGAGGAGACGGCGGCGGCACTGATGCGCGCCGGCGTGCGCGACTTCGTCCTGAAGGACCGGCTCACCCGGCTCGGGCCGGCGGTCCAGCGCGAGCTGCGCGAGGCAGCGGACCGGCGGCAGCGGCGGCGGGCCGAGGCGGCGCTGCGCGACAGCGAGGAGCGGTTCCGCCTGCTCGCCGAGCACGCGCAGGACATCATCTTCCGGTACCGGCGCATCCCCGAGCCGGCGATGGAATACCTCAGCCCGGCCGTGGAGTCGGTCACCGGCCACCGCCCCGAGGAGTTCTACGCCGACCCGGAACTGATCTTCCGGCTCCTGGAGCCGGAGGACCGGCCGATCATCGAGCAGTCCTGGCGATCGCCGCGGCCCGGCACGCTGACCTTCCGCTGGCGCCGGTCCTCCGGCGAGGTCGTGTGGACCGAGCAGCGCGCGGTCGCGATCACCGACCCGGCCGGCCAGGCGGTCGCCGTCGAAGGCATCCTGCGCGACATCACCGAGCGGGTGAAGGCCGAGCAGGAGCGGACCGGACTGGAACGCCAGCTGCGCCAGGCGGAGCGGCTGGACTCGCTCGGCCAGCTGGCCGGCGGCATCGCCCACGACTTCAACAATCTCCTCGCGGTGATCGCCGGGTATGCCGACATGCTCAGCGAGGAACTCGCGGCGGAGCATCCCGGCCGGGCCGACCTCGAGGGCATCAAACAGGCGGCCGGCCGCGGCAGCGGTCTGACCCGCCAGATGCTCATCTTCAGCCGGCTGGAGCCGTCCCAGCCGGAGGTGCTCGATCTCAACGCCGTCGTCGCCGACATGCAGCGGCTGCTCAGCCGCACCCTCGGCGAGGACATCGAGGTCTCCACCCACCTCGAACCGACGCTGCCCGCGGTGGCCATGGACCGCAGCAAGCTGGAGCAGGTCCTGATGAACGCCCTGGTGAACTCCCGCGCCGCGATGCCCTCCGGCGGGCGGCTGACCATCGCGACGGGCATCGCGACGGGCATCGCGACCGGAGTCGCGACCGGCACCGCGGGCGACGCCGGTGAGGGCGACACCCCCGCCGTCTATCTGACGATCACCGACACCGGCTGCGGCATGTCGGCGGAGGTCGCCGCCCGGGCCTTCGAGCCGTTCTACACCACCAAGGGCCGCGGCCAGGGCACGGGCCTCGGCCTCGCCACGGCGTACGGCGCGGTGACCGAGGCGGGCGGCACGATCAGCCTCGACTCGCGGGTCGGCTACGGCACCACCCTGCGCGTCTGCCTGCCGGCCAGCGCGGTCGCCGTGTCGCCGGTCACCACCGTCCCCGCCGTGCGCGCGTCCGGCAACGGCGAGCGGATCCTGGTCGTCGAGGACGAGCAGGCCGTCCGGGACATCGTCTGCCGGATCCTGGCCAAGGCGGGCTACCAGGTGCACTCGGCGGCGGACCCGCAGCAGGCGCTCAAGATGTGCCTGGAGGAGTCCCTGATCGTCGACGCCCTGCTCACCGACATCATCATGCCCGGCATGTCCGGCACCCAGCTCGCCGCCGAGTTGCGCAGCCACCGACCGGACCTGCCGGTGCTGTTCATGTCGGGCTACACCAACGGGCCCACCCCCGGAGGCCAGCAACTGCCTCCCGACGCCCCGCTGATCCGCAAGCCCTTCGAGACGGACACGCTGCTCGGCGAGCTTCATCGGCTGCTCGCCCAGAGCGCGGCGCAGGCCGGCGACTGAGATGGGGTACGGGGCGGCCGTTTCGCCACGCGAGGTCCCTGTGCGTCGCTAGCCTGGTCAGGTGGAACCCAGTAAAGCGGAGCCGCCTCTCGTTCACGTGGGGCGGCAGGCGATCTATGACCGGTTGGGCGACGTGGTCGCCTACGAGCTGCTGTTCCGCGACACGGCCGGAGCCACCCAGGCGTCGCGCCGCTCCGCGGACGCGACCAGCCGGGTGATCATCGCCGCGTTCACCGACTTCGGGCTCCACGAGCTGGTCGGCGGCCGGGCGTGCTTCATCAACATCACGCGGGAGTTCCTCGTCGGCGAACTGCCGATCCCGTTCGACTCGAACCAGACCGTGCTGGAGATCGTCGAGACCGTCGAGGTGGACGACGCGGTCGTCGCGGGCGTCGAGGAGCTGGTGGGGCGGGGCTTCACGATCGCCCTGGACGACTACACGCCGGGGGCGCACGACCGCCTGCTCCCGCTGGCCACGTACGTGAAGATCGACGTTCTCGGCACCGGGGTGGATGTCGCCGGCATCGCGCGGCGGTGCCGCGAGGAGTATCCCAACGTCCAGTTGATCGCCGAGCGGCTGGAGACCGAGGAGCAGCTGCACCGGGCCTTCGAGCTCGGCTTCACCCTGTTCCAGGGCCACGTGCTCGGCCGCCCGCATGTGGTCTCGATGGTCGGGCTCTCACCGACCCGGCTGAGCCGGCTGCGGCTGGTCAGCGCGCTCGCCGCCGCGGAGGTCGACTTCGACGAGGTCGTCACGCTCGTCACCAGCGACCCCGTGCTCACCTACCGCCTGCTGCAGGCCACCAATTCCGCGGCGTCCGGCCTGACCGCCCGGGTGTCGTCGGTCCGGGAGGCCGCGGTCCTGCTGGGCCTGCCGACCATCCGGCACTGGGTGACCCTCATGCTGGTCAGCGACCTGGCCGAGGGCACGGAGGGCCAGCTCGTCGCGACCATGACCCGGGCCCGGATGTGCCAGACGGTGGCCCAGCGGCTCGACCTCTCCGGCGACGTGGCCTTCAGCGTGGGGCTGCTCTCCGGCGTCGCCGAGCTGATCGGGCAGCCGCCGGCCGAGCTGGTGCAGCAGCTGCCCCTGTCGGAGGAGGTCAGCGCGGCGCTCGCCGACGGCGTGGGCCGGCTGGGACACGTGCTGAAGGTCGTCCGCGACTACGAGAACGGCGACGCGGTCGGCCTCGCCGGCATCCTCAACCCCGGCGGGGCCGTCAAGGCGTACCTTTCCGCGATGACGTGGTGCAACGAGCTCATGGGCGCGACGACCGCGCCCGACGAGGCCCGCACCTCCCCGGCGCCGGCGTCGACCTGATCACCGGCCCGTGTCCACAGCGGCCGGAGGGATGCCTTCAGTCCGGTCAAGGGCGGCGGTGGGGTGGTCGGACGGGGCGCGCGTACGGTGCGCGATGGCCCGGCGGACCACCGGCGGAACCAGGCAGCCCACCGCGGCGAACGCGGCGCCGAGCAGCACCCAGCCGGGGGCGCCCCAGCCGAGGGTGAGCGCGGTGACCGCCGCCGGGGCGATCATCTGGCCGAACTGGTGGCCCATCGCGTAGGTGCCCTGGTACTGCCCGTGCGCGTGGTCGGGCGCCAGGCCGAAGGAGATGCCCCAGCCGCCCGCCGAATACCACAGCTCGGCCGTGACGTGCGCCAGCGCGGCGGCGACCAGCAGGACGATGGTCAGCGCGTCGTGGGTGCCGGCGGTGAGCGGGAAGATCAGGCAGGCCACGAGCAGGGCGAACCCGGCCCGCCGGGAGGCGCGGGCCGCCCCGGCGAGGGTGTCGGTGCCGCGCGCGGCGCGCACCTGGAAGAGCACCACGGTCACGGTGTTCACCGCGAACACCACCGAGATCATCCAGCGCGGCGCGTCGGTGCGCTCGGCGATCCACAGCGGCAGGGCGACCTCGAGCAGGCCGAAGTTGGTGGCGAGCAGGCCGTCGAGCACGACGAAGGCGAGGAACGGCCGGTCGCGCAGCGCGATCAACCGCGGCCCGGAGGCCGCCCGGGGCGCCCGGGCGAGCGGGGCGAGCCGGGTGAGCACGGCGGCGGCGAGCAGGTACGTCGCCGCGTCCGCGAGGATCAGGCACACGTACGCCGTGCGGGTGTCCACAGTGAGCCCGACGCCGCCCACCGCGGCGCCGACGGTGATCCCGACGTTGGTGACCGAGCGCAGGTAGGCGCGGGTGTACACGCGCCGGTCCGGCGGCACCCCGCCGCCGATGATCGCGCCCCGGGCCGCCCGCTGCGCCGCGTCGAAGACCGCCATCGGGGCGGCCACCAGCAGGAACCCGGCCATCGAGCGGACCTCGACCATCGCCGCCTCGCAGAGGCCGAGCGCGACGAGCCCGCCGATCGCCGCGCCGCGCGGGCCGAACCGGTCGGCGAGATAGCCCACCGGGGTGCTGCTCACGAGGCTGACCAGGGCGACCAGGGTGAGCGCCAGGCCGGTCTGCGCGACCGAGAGGCCGACGGACCGGGTGAGGAACAGTGCGCTCGACACCATCCACAGTCCACTGCCGATCGTGTTGACCAGCGTGGCGACGGCGAGGGTCCGGATCGGTCCCGGTTCGGGCAGCAACGGCATGCCACCCATCAAACCGTACGGACGTACGGTTTGCAAAAGAGGTGGGTCTGTCAGGCCCGGACGCGGAACAGGGAGGACTGTCGGACCACTAGTTCCGGGGCGACGAGGACCCCCTGCGCCGGGCGCCGGTCGCCGTCGAGCAGCCGGGAGACCATCACCTCGACCGCGAGCCGGCCCACGTGGTTCTTCGGCGGGCGGATGGCGGTCAGCGCGGGCTCGCCGAGGTGGGCGATCTCGTCGTCGTACGACACCAGGGCCAGGTCGTCGGGGATGCTCAGGCCGGCCTCGGCGCAGATCTGCGCGACGCGGATGGCGTGCGGGTCGCTGTGCACGATCAGCGCGGTGATCCGGGAGCGCCGGCACTCGGCCAGCACGTCGTGGATGATCCTGCGGTGTCCCGGGTGGTCGAGGGTCACCGCTTCGCGCACCACCGTGACGTCGGAGACGCCGAGGTCGGCGCAGGCGGTCCGCCAGCCCTGCAGCAGGTACGCCGAGGTGGGGCTGCCCTCGGCGAGCAGGAGCCCGATCCGCCGGTGGCCGTGCTCGTGCAGGTGGTGCACGGCGATCTCCATGCCCAGCGCGTGGTCGCTGCGGACCCACTCGATCTGTCGGGGGGTCGCGGTCCGGCGGCGGGGCTGGCGCTCCACGAGCAGGGTGGGCACCGGCAGCCGGCCGATCCAGTCGATCATCCGGTCCGTGTCCGGGCCGTCCAGGCTGGGCGCGAGCAGCAGGCCCTGCACCTGACCGGCCGCGACGAGCCGGCCGATCTGGCGGCGGTCCTCGTCGGGGTCGTAGCTGGAGCCGCGGAGCTGGAAGTTGACCCCGAGGGCGGCGGCCGCGGCGCGGGCGCCGGTGACGATCGGCGGCCAGTAGAAGTCCAGCGAGGGTACGACCATCCCGATGGTGAACGCGGCGGCCGGCTGCCGGGGCCGGCCGGCGGGGCGGGACTGGCTGGGCAGCGTGGCGCCGCCGTGCACCCTGGTCACCAGGTTGCGGGCGGCCAGCGCGGCGATGTCGCGGCGGATGGTCAGCTCGCTGACGCCCAGGCCCTGTGCCAGCTCCCGGACGCGCACGGCCCCGTTCTGGCGTAGCTCGGTGAGCAGCCGCTCGTGGCGCTGCACCTGGAAGAGGCGTTCCTCCATCAACCCGCGACCCACCCCATCCATGTGTGGCGATGTTAACGTAAACCAAACCCCTGAGCTGCGTCAACGCCGCCAACATCGAGTGCTGGCGATGTTCGGTTGAGTTCGTTTCTGAATGAACATGGTCTAACCGTGGCCAGTTGATTTCGGATCGATTACCAAGAGGTCACCGCGGCTCGCAGGTCGCCGGCTCCCGCACTCCCGTCCGTAGAAAGAAGGGGACGACGAAGTGAGAAGGATGCTCGCGGCACTCGCCGCGATCGTGACCGTGGTCGCGGTGGGGCTGGCCGTGCTGGCCGCTCCCGCGCAGGCCGCTCCGGTCACCATCACCAATGGCACCCAGTTCACCGACACCAGCGGCAACGGCGTGCACGCGCACGGCGGCGGCGTGATCCAGGTGGACAAGTACTTCTACTGGTTCGGCGAGAACCGCAACCCGGACGACACCTTCAAGGCGGTCTCCGTCTACCGCTCCCGCGACCTGCGGACCTGGGAATTCCGCAGGGACGTGCTCACGAGCGCGTCGGCCGCCGAGCTGAACAGCGCCAAGATCGAGCGACCCAAGGTCATCTACAACGCCGCCACCGGCAAGTTCGTGATGTGGATGCACAAGGAGAACGGCACCGACTACGCCGAGGCCCGGGCCGCCGTCGCGACCTCGGACACCGTGGACGGCGACTACAGCTACCACGGCAGCTTCCGGCCGTTCGGGACGCACATGTCCCGCGACATCACGCTGTTCAACGACAACGGCACCGCCTACATGCTCTCGGCCGCCGACGAGAACAAGGACATGCACATCTACCGGCTCACCCCGGACTTCCTCGGCGTGCAGACCCTGGTCGGCAACTTCTGGAACGACCAGTCCCGGGAGGCGCCCGCGCTGTTCAAGCGCGGCAGCACCTACTTCCTGCTGACCTCCGGGACCTCGTACTGGTTCCCCAACCAGGCCAAGTACGCCACCGCGCCGAGCATCGCCGGCCCGTGGACCACGATGGGCAATGTGGGCGACGCGACCACGTTCGGCTCCCAGCCGACGTTCGTGCTGCCGATCCAGGGCACGTCGACCACCAGCTACCTGTACATGGGCGACCGCTGGGCCGGCGCCTGGAGCGAGCCGGTCAACAACTCGCAGTACGTCTGGCTGCCGATCGCGTTCCCGACCAGCACCACCATGAGCCTGTCCTGGTACCCCTCGGTCACCGTGGACACGGCCGGCGGCGCGGTCACCGGCAATCCGCCCACCTACTACCGGATCACCAACCGCACCAGCGGCAAGGTGATGGACACGGTGAGCGCCTCGACGGCGAACAACGCCGAGGTCAAGCAGTACATCTGGAACGGTGGCAGCACCCAGCGCTGGGAGTTCCAGCTGGCCGAGCCGGGCTACCTGCGCGTCGTCAACCAGGGCAGCGGCAAGTGCCTCGACGTCAGCGACGCCTCCCTGGCCGACGGCGCCAACGTCATCCAGTACGCCTGCGGCGGCGGCAAGAACCAGCAGTGGCAGTGGACCGCGATCGACGGCTACTACCAGCTCAAGGCCCGGCACAGCGGCAAGTGCCTCGACGTGGTCGGCTCCGCCACCGGCACCGGCGCCGACATTCAGCAGTTCACCTGCGGCACCGGCCGCAACCAGCAGTGGTCGCGCACCGTACCGCCGCCCGGCGTCACCGGGCCGCTGCACGCGACCAGCGAGGTCACCGTCCGCATCGACCCGTCCTACCAGCAGCCGGCCTTCGAGGGCTGGGGCACCAGCCTGGTCTGGTTCGCCAACGCCACCGGGGGCTACCCGGAGCCGATCCGGCGCAAGCTGGTCGACATGGTGTTCGGCAAGGACGGGCTGAACCTCAACATCGCGCGCTACAACATCGGCGGCGGCAACGCCCCGGACGTCCGCGCCGACTACATGAAGCAGGGCGCGACCATGCCCGGCTTCTGGCAGGCGCCGGCCGGCACCACCCACACCGACAAGGACTGGTGGGACCCGAACAACCCGGCGCACTGGAACTTCGCCGCCGACGCCAACCAGCGGTGGTGGGTCGACCAGATCAAGCGCAAGGTGACCAAGTGGGAGGCGTTCAGCAACTCGCCGCCGTACTTCCAGACGGTCAGCGGATATGTCTCCGGCGGCTTCAACGCCACCACCGACCAGATCCGGCCCGACCAGGTCGACGAGTTCGCCACCTACCTGGTGACGGTCGCCGAGCGGCTGGAGCGCGAGCACGGCATCACGTTCGACACCATCAACCCGCTGAACGAGCCGAACACCAACTACTGGGGTACGACGCTGGGCGCCGACGGGCAGCCCACCGGTGGCCGGCAGGAGGGCGCCCACGCCGGCCCGGCCTCGCAGCAGGCCGTCCTGCTGGCCCTGCGCAAGGAGCTGACCAGGACGGGCAGCGACACGGCGGTCTCCGCCATGGACGAGACCAACCCGGGCACCTTCATGACCAACTGGAACGCGTACGGCCCCGACGCCCGGGCCGCGGTGGAGCAGATGAACGTGCACACCTACGGCACCGGCTCGCGCACCAGCGTCCGGGACGCGGCCAAGGCCGCCGGCAAGCCGCTGTGGATGAGCGAGGTCGAGGGCAGTTGGGGCACCAGCACCGACTACACCGGCATGCTGCCGGGCCTCGGCATCGCCAGCCGGATGGTCGACGACATGCGCGAGCTGGAGCCCTCGGCGTGGGTCTTCTGGCAGCCCATCGAGGACTCCGTGCCGCAGCAGGCCGGCAACGCCAACTGGGGCAGCATCCACATCCCCTTCACCTGCAAGGCCGACGCGACGCTGAAGACCTGCCCGATCCAGGCCAACACGAAGTTCGACACGATCCGCAACTTCACCCACTACCTGCGGCCCGGTGACCGGTTCGTCAAGGTGAACGACACCTCCAGCGTGGCGGCGATCAAGCCGTCCGGCGCCGGGGCGACCGTGGTGCACGTCAACAACAGCACGGAGAGCCGCAGCGTGGTCCTCGACCTGTCCGGGTTCCGGAGGGTCAGCTCCTCGGCCACGGTGACGCCGGTGGTGTCCAGCGCGGCGGGCGCCCTGGTGCGGGGCAAGCCGGTGCGGGTGTCCGACCGTACGGCCACCGTGGTCGTGCCCAGCCAGTCGGTCACCACGTTCCTGGTCGACGGTGTGCGCGGGGTGGCCCCGGACGCCGCCCTGGTCCAGCGCGGCCACGTGTACCGGCTGCCCGGCGCGGCGAGCGGCCGTTCGCTCGCCCCCTCGGCCGACGGCGCGGGCGTGGTCATCCGGACGACCGCGGCCGGCAGCGCCGAGCAGCTGTGGTCGCTGAGCAAGCTGACCAAGGGCAACGGCAACCGGGAGCGGTACGCCGTGGTCAACGCCGCCAAGGGCACCAGGATGGCGGTGCGCGGCGGAGCGCTTGTACTGGAGAGCACGGCCGGGACGCCCGACGCGGCCGCCCAGTGGATGATGTCCACCACCGGCGACGGCAGCTGGACGCTGGTCAACGTGGGCACCGGCGGCGTCGTCGACGTGGCCGACAACGCGACCGCGGACGGCGGCAAGGTCTCCACCTGGGTGCCGTCGTCGGGCGCCAACCAGCGATGGGCGGTGACCGACGAGACGGTGCTGCGGACCGAGCCGGCCCGCACGTACACGGTGCCCGGCCGGCGCCCCACGCTGCCCGCCACGGTCACGCCGGTCTACGCCGACGGGGCCCGGGGCACCCTGCCGGTGACCTGGACCCTGCCGGCCGACAGCAGGTGGCGCAAGCCGGGCAGCGTCACGGTGACCGGCGTCGCCACCGATCTGCTGGGACGCGGGCACGAGGCCACCGCCGTGGTCGTCGTGGACACCTTCACCGCGACCGTGCCGGCGCGGGCCAAGACGTACGCCGGCGGGCGGCCGACGCTGCCGGCCACGGTGGTCGGGATCGGCCGGGCCGGCGGCCGGGCCGACCTGCCGGTCACCTGGCAGACGCCGGCACCGGGCGCGTTCGACCAGACCGGCGTCGTCACCGTGGCCGGCACGGCCCAGGTGGTCGACGGCAGCACCGTCAAGGCCACCGCGCTGGTGCAGGTCACCGAGGCGGTCGAGGTGAACGTGGCCGTCGAGGACGGGGTGACGGTGGCCGCGACCTACACCGAGAGCGGCTACTCGGCGGCCTCGCTGCGCAACGGCAACCGGACCGAGAAGGGCTGGTCGAACTGGCGGTCGGGCACCAAGAACCCGTCGGACACGATCACCTACACGCTGCCGGCGGCCCGGGACCTGACCCGGGTGGTCACCTACTTCTACAAGGACGGGACCACCGGCGCCAGCTTCCCGGCCAGCCTGCGGATCCAGGCCCAGGCGGCGGACGGCACCTGGGCCGACGCGAGCGCGGAGGTGCCGGTCGGCACCGAGGGCACCCCGGTGGTCGACGTCCCGGTCACCACGGCCGGCCCGGTCTCCGCCGTACGGGTGGTCATGACCGCCCGCCCGGGCGGCTACCTCACGGCCGGCGAGATCGAGGTGTACGCCAAGACGAGCGCTTCCTGACGGCGTAGGGAGACGACCTCACCGGCGTGGCGGCGCCGAGGAGTCCCGGATCCGCAACGAGGGGCTTATCACGACCCGGTGGGTGGGCCGCTCGGGATCGGCGAGCCGGTCGGCCACCAGCCGTACGGCCGCCCGGCCGATCGAGCGCCGCGGCGGCCGGACGGCGGTGAGCGCCGGGCTGAACAGCCCGGCGACCTCGTCGTCGTAGGCGACCAGGGACAGCTCGCCCGGCACCGACACGTGGCGCTCCTCGCAGCGCTGCACGAGCCTGATGGCCTCCGCGTCGGCGTGCACGAGCAGCGCGGTGGTCCCGGTCTTGAGGCACTGGTCGAGAACGTCGTCCAGGGCCGCGTTGCACTCCGGGGAGCTGGCGGGCGGCACCAGCGCGTCGACGGTCGCGCCGACGTCCAGGCCGCACTCGGCCGCCGCCTCCAGCCACCCCCGGCGCACGTGCGGCCGGGTGGGGCTGGGCTCGGCGAGCACCACACCGATCTTGCGGTGACCGAGCGAGACCAGGTGCCGCACGGCCATCGCCGCGCCCAGGGCGTGATCGGTCACCACCGATTCCAGCACGGCGTGGTGCGGCCCGGCCGTGGCGGTGCGTTCGAGCAGGACGACCGGGATCCCGGCGCCGGCGAGCCACTCGATGGTGCTGTCCGCGGTCGGCGCGTCCATCCGCGGGGCGACGATGAGCGCGTTCACCCCCTGCTGCTCGATCAGCCGGCTCAGCTGCGGCCGGTCGTCCTGGGTCTCGTACGACGAGCCGCGCAGGATGACCCGCATGTCGAGCTCCCGGGCGGCCTCCTCGGCGCCCTGCGCGACGTTGGGCCAGTAGTAGTCCAGCGACGGCACCAGCATGCCGAGCGACCGGTCGCCGAGGACGGACGCCGGACCGGCCGGCTCCTCCTCGGCCGCCGGGGCGTCGGTCATCGTCGCCCCGGCGTCGGCGGAGGGCAGCGCCACCCCGCCGTGCACGCGGCGCACCAGCCCCTCGGCGGCGAGCTGGGCGATGTCGCGGCGGATGGTCACCGCCGCGGCGCCCAGCGCGTCGGTGAGGTCCGAGATGCGCAGCACCCCGTCGCGCTGCAGCGCCTCAAGCAGCTGGGCGCGCCGGGCGACCTGGAGCGGACCCCGTTTATCTGATGTGCTCACCGATGCTCCTTCACGCTCAGGTCGAGGCTACCGATCGGTCCCAAGGCGGTGACATCGATGTCGAGCCGGGTCAGCCGGTCGCCCCAGACAGCGCGCAGCAGCGGATCGTCCAGCTCACGCACCGTGACGGTGACCGGCGCGCCGGCCGGCTCCCAGGCGAGGTCCACGACCCCGGCGCCGTCGAGGGCGACGACCCGGGCGCGGCCGTCGCCGGCGCTGACCCGGCCCGCCACGACCAGGTGGATCAGCGTCGGCCCGTCCGGACCGCCGGGGTCCAGCTCCCAGGAATCACGCACGGTCACCGTGCCGGTGGTGCGGTCCAGCCGGGCGGTCCGCCGCCAGCTGCGGACATCGGTACGCGGGTACGCCGCCGCGAGCTCCAGGGCGAGCGCCGAGGACCCGTCCGCGACGGACACCGCGACCTCGCCGGCGGCGTACGGGCGGCCGGGTCCCTGCGCCGTGCCCCGGATCTGCGGCACGTTGTGCCAGGAGCTCTGCATCGTCCAGATCGCGTACCGGTCGGGTCCGAAGGTCTGCGCGGTGTAGGTGGGCCGGCCCGGGTCGACGAGCACCGGCACGCCGCCGAGGGCCACGACCACGCTGCCGACGTCGTTGTGGTTGTGGTGCTCGCCGTTGTGGCCGCCCTTGACCGCGAGCGTCAACCCGGCGGCGCTGCCCGCGGCGGGGCGGGCCAGAAGCACCTGGGTCGAGGCGAACCAGACATCCCGCGGCAGCGGAGACTCCGGGGTCGCATGCTGTTTTCCGCCGCGGGTCAGCACGGTTTCTTCCGGTGCGGCGGCGAGTTCTTCTGGCGCGGCGGCGAGCCACTCCGGGTCGGTCAGCGCGCGCAGCAGCCGGCCCAGGCCGTCGCGTTCTTGCGCCACCGGCTCGTCGGGCCGGCGGTGGGCCGCGGCGTGCGCCTCGGCCGCCCGGTCGCCGATCCGCCGCGCCGCCCGGTGCAGCACGTCCCAGGGCTGTTGCCGCGGCGGGCGGGCCGGGCCGTCGGCGTGGTTGAGATACCAGCCGCCGCCCAGGTGCATCCGGTGCGGGAAGGCCACGGTCTCGCGCAGCGCGTCGAGCGGGACGTCGCCCAGCACCCCGCCGGAGGCGTACCGCAGCAGATCGAGCGCCTCCAGCAGCCGGCACGCGCCGTTCCACCAGTAGGCGTAGCCCTCGTCGATCGCGCCGTCGGCCGGCAGCGCCGCCGCGTACCGGTCGAGGCCCTCGACGACCAGGCCGACCAGCTCCGCCCGCCGGACCCGGTCGTCGACCAGGCGCAGAGCCGCGACCAGGACGTTGCCGTGGATCCACGGATTCCAGTTGTGCACGTCGCCGTCGAGACCGAGCCAGTGCCAGTCGCGGCGCGCCACGAACGGGGTGAGCACCCGCCGGTCGCACTCGTGCCGGATGCGGGCGCGCAGCCCCGGCACCCGCTCGTCGAGCTGCGCACCGAGCAGCTGGTCGATCCAGCCGAGCTGGGCGGCGACCTCGCCGGCGCCGAGATCCAGGTAGGGGTCGGTCACGGTCGGCACCACCGCGCCGTGCCGGGCGAACGTGTCGTCGTGCGCGGGCCAGCACCAGCTGCTCTGCTCGCACAGCAGGCTCACGCCGTCGGCCACCTCGTCGATCCACACCGGATCCAGCGTCGCCGCGGCGAGCACGGCGGCGCGGCTGAGGCGGTCCTGCCGGGCGTACACGATCTGCTCGTAGCTGTCGCGGTCGCCGTCGCGGAAGTACCGGGCGTAGGCGCCGGCGAGGGCCGCCGGCCACGGCGATCCGAGCTGCGCCGCCGCCCGGCGGCGCAGATCCCGCAGGGTCGCCGGGTCGATCCGGGCCGGATCCCAGACCAGGCGGTCGGTGGCCGGGGGGACCGGCAGGCAGTCCTCGGGTGGCCCGAGCGATGAAGTGGGGTGCATGGCCTCTCGTCGATCACACGCCGGCGACATGAACGATTGTGATCATATCAGATCGGTTTCGACTCGATTAGTCGTAACAAGGCATTGACATGCTCGATTCTGAGCGTTTAACGTCCCCGAAACGAGCAAACGCCCGGGAGTCTGAGGGGATCGGAGTGCGACGCGTGCTGCCCGACAACGACCCGACGACGGTCGGCCCGACCCGGGCGGACCTGCTCCACCTCGCCGACCGGATGCTGAGCTCCGCACGCCGCTACGCCTCACCCGGGCACGCCCGCATCCTGCCCCCGGGCGCCGAGGGCGGGTACGGCCGGGCGATCGACGGCCTGGAGGGCTTCGCCCGGACCTTCCTGCTGGCCGGCTTCCGCATCGCGGGGGAGCGCGGCGCCGGGCTGGACGAGCTGGCCGACTGGTACGCCCGGGGCATCGCCACCGGCACCGATCCGGCGTCCCCGGAACGGTGGGTCCGCCTCGACGAGCACGCCCAGGCCAAGGTCGAGGCCGCCTCGCTCGCGCTGATCCTCGACCTGACCCGCCCGTGGATCTGGGACCGGCTGACACCGGACGTGCAGCAGCGCGTCGTGGAATACCTGGCACCGGCGGTCGGCGACGACACCTACCCGCGGATCAACTGGGTCTGGTTCCGCCTGGTCGTGCAGACCTTCCTGCGGTCGGTCGGCGGCCCGCACTCCACCGGCGAGATGGCCGAGGACCTGGCCACCCACGACACCTTCCGGCGGGCCGGCGGCTGGCTGTCCGACGGCACCGACCGGGCCTACGACCACTACGCCGGCTGGGCCCTGCACCTGTACCCGATTCTGTGGGCCCGGATGGCCGGCGCCGCCGACCTGGCGGCGCCCCGCCGCGAGGCCGACATCGCCCAGCTCGACCTGTTCCTGCAGGACGCCGTGACGCTGGTCGGTGCGGACGGCTCGCCGCTGCTGCAGGGCCGCAGCCTGATCTACCGGTTCGCCGCCGCCGCGCCGTTCTGGGCCGGCGCCATCGCCGAGGTGCCCTCGCTGCCGCCGGGCCTGCTGCGCCAGGCCGCCACCGGCATCATCGGGCACTTCGCCGAGCACGGCGCGCCGGACGAGCGCGGCCTGCTCACCCTGGGCTGGCACGCGCCGTGGCCCCGGCTCGCCCAGTCGTACTCCGGGCCGGGCTCGCCGTACTGGGCGAGCAAGGGCATGCTCGGCATCGCGCTGCCGGCCGACCATCCGGTGTGGACCGCCGCGGCGCAGCCGCTGCCCGTGCGGGCCGGCGACACCCTGCGCGCCGTGAGCGCGCCGGGCTGGCTGGTCAGCGGCACCCGGGCCGACGGCATCGTCCGGGTCGTCAACCACGGCACGGACCACGCCACCGAGGGCGCCACCGTCGCCGACTCCCCGCTGTACGCGCGGCTGGGCTACTCCACCGCGACGGCCCCCGTCCTGGACGAGAGCGGCTGGACGGCGCCGGTGGACCAGTCCGTGGTCCTGATCGACCGGGACGGCCAGTGCACGCACCGGGCCGGCATGCGGACGCTGACCACCCGGATCGACGACGGCGCGGTGCCGGTCGGCGTCGCCGGATCGACCACGCTCGCCCTCTGGGTACGCACCGAGCCGGGCGGGCGCGACCACGGCTCCGGCCGCACCGGGCCGTCCCGCCCGGCCGGGACGATCACGGTGTTCTCGCTCGTCCGCGGCCCCTGGGAGCTGAGGCTGACCCGGCTCGACGACGTCGGCCCCGGCGCGGTCCTTCTGCGCGTCGGCGGCTGGGCGGTCGCCGGTGCCGGCACCGGCACCACGGCCACCGGCACGGCGACCGCGACCGCCGGCGGCCTCAGATCGCGCCTCAGCCACGTACCGATCAACGGCAGCGTGCCCGACGACCTCACCGCGGGGATCGCCGTGCTCGGCGACGCCGGCCCGCTCGGCGGGCCGGTGCGCGTCCCCTGGCTGGCCCGGCCGCCGCGGGCCGGCGCCTGGACCGCCACGCTCGTCGAGCTGTCCGCGGGCCAGGAACCGCCCGACCCGGCGGATTGCCAGGTCGCGCTCGACGCCGCGGAGGTCCGGGTCGACTGGCCCGACGGCGTGCGCACCCACAGCCATCTTGACCTACCCCACCTGATGAAGGAGAAGTGATGAAGCGTTCGATAGCGGCAGTGCTCGGCATCGCCATGGCGGCGTCCATGACCCTGGCCGGATGCGGCGACGACGACTCGGCGGAGGCCGGCGGTCCGGTGACGCTCTCGTTGTCCGGCTGGAGCCTGGCCACGACGCCGGAGTTCAAGACCCTCTCCGACGGCTTCCACGCGGCGAACCCGGACGTCACCGTCTCGGTGAAGGAGTACGACGCCGCCAACTACGACACCCAGATGATCGCCGACCTGGCGGCCGGCTCGGCACCCGACGTCTACGTGCAGAAGAACCTCAAGAACTTCTACACCTACCAGAACGGCAAGCAGCTGCTCGACGTGTCCGACGTGGCCACGCAGCTGGGCGACAAGGCCGGCGGCATCAAGAACTACGCGGTCGACGGGAAGACCTACGCCGTTCCCTACCGCAACGACGGCTGGGTCCTGTACTACAACAAGGCGCTGTTCGACCAGGCCAAGATCGCCTACCCGGACGGCTCCTGGACCTGGGACACCTACGCGGCCACCTCGAAGCAGCTGACCGCCGCGCTGAGAAAGGCCGGCTCGAAGGCGCTCGGCGACTACCAGCACACCTGGGAGTCGACCAGCCTGGCGTTCGCCGCCGCCCAGACGCCCGGCGCCAACCCGGAGAGCGGCGACTTCGCGTACCTCAAGCCGTACTACGCGCGGTCGCTCGACCTGCAGAAGTCCGGCGCGCAGGTCAGCTTCGGCACCGCGACCACCAACAAGCTCACCTACCAGGCGCAGTTCGGCAAGCAGGACGCCGCGATGATGACGATGGGCACCTGGTACATCGCGACGCTGCGCAGCCAGCAGGAGAAGGGCGACGCCGACAAGTTCGAGTGGGGTATCGCGCCCGCGCCGCAGTTCGACGCGAGCACCGCCGGCACGTCGAAGACCCCGGTCACCTTCGGCGACCCGACCGGCCTGGGCATCAACCCGGCGATCAGCAAGGCGAAGATCGCCGCGGCCAAGAAGTTCCTGGCGTACGCGGCCGGCGCGCCGGGCGCCAAGGCGCTGGCCGGCATCGGCATCACCCCCGCCGACACCTCGGCGGTCACCGCGGACTTCTTCGCGCTCAAGGGCGTGCCCACCGACGAGCTCTCCAAGTTCGCCTTCGGCACGCACGACATCAAGCCGGAGAACCCGGTGTCGAAGCACACGGCGGGCCTGGGCAACGTCCTGAAGGACCTGCACTCCGGGGTCCTGTCGGGCAGCAAGGACATCGACGCCGCGATCACCGAGGCCCAGACGCGGGCCAAGAACGAGGTCCTCAACAAGTGACCGCACGGTCCTGACGATGGTGTTCCGGTGCCCGCCACGGCGCGCGCCGGAACACCATCGGTGCTCGCACGTCCCAGGAGAGTCTCATGGCAGTGATCTTGCCGGCGCGGCGCAGGCCCGCCCGGCGCGTCCTACGCAACACGGCGATCGGCTGGTCGTTCATCCTGCCGAACTTCGCCGGCTTCGCGGTGCTCACGCTGGTCCCCGTGGTGCTGCTGTTCTACTACGCGTTCACCGACTGGAACGTCTTCGGCGGCGCGCAGTGGAGCGGCGCCGCCAACTTCAAGCAGATGGTCGGCGACAGCAGCTTCTGGGCGGCGTTGCGGAACACCTTCTACTACTCGGCCGTCCACATCCCGCTCACGTTCGTGGTGGCGCTGACGCTGGCGCTGCTGCTCAACCGCAAACTGCGGGGCGTGGCGTTCTTCCGTACCGTCGCGTTCTTCCCGTATGTCACCTCGATCGTCGCGATCGCCCAGGTCTGGAACATGCTGTTCAGCCCCGAATTCGGGCCGATCAACGACTTCCTGCGGCTCGTCGGCGTTGACCACCCACCCGGCTGGACGGTGTCCTCCGGCTGGTCCATGCCGGCGGTCATCATCGTCGGCACCTGGCGTGACATGGGCTACTACATGCTGCTGTTCCTGGCCGGGTTGCAGACCGTCCCCCGGGAGCTGCACGAGGCCGCGAAGATCGACGGCGCGAGCGCCTGGCAGCGCTTCCGGAACGTGACGATGCCGTGCCTGCGGCCCACGACCTTCTTCGTCACGGTGATGCTGACCATCAACAGCTTCAAGGTGTTCGACCTGATCCTGCTGCTGACCGACGGCGGGCCCGGCCAGTCGACGCTGGTGCTGTCGCAGTACATCTACCAGAAGGGCTTCGAGGAGAACCAGTTCGGCTACGCGTCGGCGGTCTCCATCGTGCTGTTCGCCGTCTGCTTCCTGGTCACCATCGTCCAATTCCTGGCGAACAAGCGGAGGGACGCATGATGGACACGATGCTCGACACCGCGCCGGCCGGCACCCTGCCGGGCGGCGGGCCGGTATCGCGCCGAGGCCGGCGCGCGAGCCGCGCCTGGCGGATCCTCGGCTACCTGGCGCTCGCCGTCGCCGCCGCGGGACTGCTGCTGCCGTTCTACTGGATGGTCGTGTCGTCGCTGAAGACGAACAACGACGTCTTCACCATCCCCATCCAGTGGCTGCCGAACCCGGTCGTGTGGGAGAACTACCTCGACATCTGGCGCGAGTCGGAGATGACGACCTGGCTCGCGAACACCCTGATCCTCTCGGTCACGGTGACCGCGCTGCAGGTGTTCACCGGCAGCTTCGCCGCGTACGGCTTCGCCAAGATCCGTTTCCCCGGCCGCGACGTGCTGTTCCTGATCTACGTCGCGACGATCGCCGTGCCGTGGCAGTCCTACATGATTCCGCAGTTCATCATCATGTCGAAGCTCGGGCTGTCGAACACCCGGTGGTCGATCATCGCCCTGCAGGCCTTCGGCGCGCTCGGTGTCTTCCTGATGAAGCAGTACTACGAGACGATCCCCGAGGAGCTCAGCGAGGCCGCCCGCATCGACGGCATGAGCGAGTACGGCATCTACCGCCGCATCATCCTGCCGCTGTCGGGGCCGGCCCTGGCCAGCCTCACGCTGCTGACCTTCGTCACCACCTGGAACGACTACCTCGGCCCGCTCATCTACCTGCGCAGTCCCGACCTGCGGACGATCCAGCTGGGGCTGAGCACCTTCATCTCGCAGTACAACGCCGAGTACGCGCTGATCATGACCGGCTCGGTGCTCTCCGTGCTGCCGATCGCCGTGATCTTCCTGCTCGGGCAGCGGTACTTCGTGGAGGGTGTCTCGACCAGCGGCCTGAAGGGATGACGATGCGGATCCGGATCCGGCACGAGACCCTCGGCACCATCTTCGACCTGGTCTACCTGGTGCTGATGACCAACATCCTGCTGGTGCTCGCCTGCCTGCCGCTGGTGGCCGGCCTGCTGGCGACCGACCCGGCGCGGTCCTGGCCGCTGCTGGCGCTGGTGGCGCCGCTGTGCGCGCCGGGGGTGTGCGCGGCGTTCGCCGTGCTCGCCGCCTTCACCGCCGACCGGTCCACGCTGGTGGCCGCCACCTTCGTCCGGGCCTGGCGGGCCTCGGCCCGCCGCGCCCTCGCCCTCGGCGCGATCACCACCGCCGCCCTGGTCGTGCTCGCCGTCGACATCCGGGCGGCCTGGGGACATCCCGCCGGCGCCGTCGCCATCCCGGTGCTGGTGGTCGCCATGACCCTGCTCGTGGCCACGGCGCTGCTCGCCGCGGTGGTCCTCGCCGAGCGGCCGACCGTCCGGCTGCGCGACGCCGGCCGGGTCTGCCTGTACCTCGCGGTGCGCCGCTGGTATTTCACGGTGCTCTCGCTGGCCGTGCTGGCCATGTTGCAGACGCTGCTGGCCAGCCGCCCGGCGATCGCCCTGGGCCTGGCCGCGGCCCCGCTGCTGTACGTGGTCTGGGCCAACAGCCGGTTCACCCTCAACGCGGCCCTCGGCCTGGCACCCGGCCTGGCCCAGCAGACGTGACATCCCGAACCCCGACGACGAACGAGGAGAGCAACTCCATGACGGCTATCGACCTCCGCCCCGGTGCCGAGGCGACAGGTTCCGCGGTGGCCGCCGCGCTACGCACGATCGACGCCAACATCGCGGCGTTCGGCGACCGGTATCCGGGCGACACCACCGCACACGGGCGGTACGGGCTGCGGCCGGCGGCCGGCGGCCTCCCCGAGGGCGCGAATCAGGGGTGGACGACGAGCTTCTGGCCGGGCATGCTCTGGCTCGCGTTCGAGCTCACCGGCGACGAGACCTACCTGCGCGCCGCGACCGCGCACGTGCGCGGCTTCGCCGACCGCGTCGAGGGCGGCATCGACGTCGAAACCCACGACCTCGGCTTCCTCTACACCCTGTCCTGCGTGCTGCCGTGGCGGGCTGCCGCCGACCGGACCGCCCGCGGCGCCGCGCTGGCCGCCGCCGACCGCCTGCTGACCCGGGTGCTCGAACCCGCCGGGATCATCCAGGCGTGGGGCGACATGAGCGACCCGCGGCAGCAGGGCCGGACCATCATCGACAGCCTGATGAACACCCCGCTGCTGTTCTGGGCGAGCGAGACCAGCGGCGAGCCACGCTACGCCGACGCGGCCCGGCGCCACGTCGCCCAGTTGCGGGACCACATCCTGCGGCCGGACGACACCACGTTCCACACCTTCTACTGGGATCCGCGGACCGGCGAGCCGCTGCGCGGCGAGACCGAGCAGGGCCACTCCGACGAGTCGTGCTGGGCCCGGGGCCAGGCCTGGGGCATCTACGGCTTCGCCCTGAACCACCGCTACACCGGGGACGCGTCGCTGCTGGACGCGTCGCGCCGCTGCGCCGACTACTTCCTCGCCCACCTGCCCGCCGACGGCGTCTGCTACTGGGACCTGGAGTTCACCGACGGCAGCGGCGAGCCGCGGGACAGCTCCGCCGCGGCCATCGCGGCGGGCGGCCTGATCGAACTGGCCGACGCGCTGCCCGACGGCGGCGAGCGGTACCGGGCCGCGGCCGAGAAGATCCTGGGCTCGCTGATCGAGCGGTATGCGACCGCCGGGCACCCCGGCTCCAACGCGCTGATCCTGCACGGCGTCTACGACAAACCCAAGAACGTCGGGGTCGACGAGGGCAACCTCTGGGGCGACTACTTCTACCTGGAGGCACTGACCCGCGTCGCCCGCCCCGACTGGCCCCACCACTGGTAACTGGTAAAGGAGTACGACCCCTATGGACTACCGCTATCACAGCAATATCCCCGCGGAGAGCGGGCGCAACGCGCTGCCCTTCAACCCATGCAAGCTGCTCGACTTCACCCTGCTCAAGCTGGAGGCGGGGCAGTCGTGGTCGGGGGAGTCCGGCGACCGCGAGATCCTCGCCGTCGTGCTGGGCGGCACGGCGAGCTTCACCGTCCGCGCGGAGAAGTTCCCGGCAGTCGGCGGGCGCGCGGACGTCTTCTCCGGCAAGCCGCACTCGGTCTACATCCCGGCCGGCAGCACGATCACCGTCGAGGCGGCCGGCCCGGTGGAGATCGCGATGCCGAGCGCGCCGAGCGACCTGGCCGTGGACCCGTACGTCATCGAGCCGAGCCGGGTCGCCGCCGGGCGCTGGGGTGCGGCCAACTTCGGCCGCAACTACCACCAGATCCTCACCGAGGTGGCCCAGCCGGACCTGCCCGCAAGGCGGCTCATCGTCGGCGAGACGTTCACCCCGTCCGGCAACTGGAGCACGTACCCGCCGCACCGGCACAAGACCGACAATCTGCCGGCCGAGGCCGCGCACGAGGAGATGTACTACTTCCGGATCAACCCCGCGGGCGGCTTCGGCATCTGCCGGATGTACACCGACGAGGGGTACGAGGAGAACTTCACCGCCCGGGACCACGGCATGCAGATGATGCCGGAGGGTTACCACACCGTGGTCAGCGCGCCCGGCTACACGACGTACTACCTGTGGGCCCTGGCCGGGACCCAGCGCACCCAGGGCGCCCACGAGGACACGGATCTCGCGTGGGTCGGAAAGTCCGTGCCGGTGCTGCGCGACCTCGGGCTCTGAGGATGATCCTGGACAGCTTCCGGCTGGACGGCCGCGTCGCCCTGGTCACCGGCGGCAACCGCGGCCTCGGGGCGGGGTGCGCCCGCGCGCTGGCCGAGGCCGGGGCGGACATCGCGCTGCTGGGCCGGACCGACCCCGCCGAGACGACCCGGGCCATCGTGGCGCTGGGCCGCCGGGTCAGCTATGTCCCGTGCGACCTGGGCAAGGCGACCCCGGCCGACCTCGCCGCCGCGGTCGGCGCCGTCCGGGACGAACTGGGCAGCCTGGACATCCTGGTGAACAACGCCGGCATCATCCGCCGGGCGCCGGCCGCGGAGGTCACCGCGGCCGACTGGGACGACGTCCGCGCGGTGAACGTCGACGCGGTCTTCCACCTGTCCCAGGCGGCCGGCCGCGTCATGATCGAGCAGGGCAGCGGCAAGATCATCAACATCGCGTCGATGCTGTCCTTCCAGGGCGGCATCCGGGTGCCGGCCTACACCGCCGGCAAGCACGCCGTCATCGGCATCACCCGGGCCCTGGCCAACGAATGGGCCGGGCTCGGGATCAACGTCAACGCGATCGCGCCGGGCTACATGGCCACGGACAACACGGCGGCGCTGCGCGACGACCCGGCCCGGGCCGGCGCCATCCTCGACCGGATTCCCGCCGGCCGGTGGGGCACCCCGGGAGACCTCGGGGGAGCGGTCGTCTTCCTGGCCTCCGACGCCTCCCGGTACGTGCACGCGGCCGTCCTGCCTGTCGACGGCGGCTGGCTGGCCCGCTGACCGGTACCTGGGACGGCCCTGCTGGGTGCCACCGCGCCCAGCAGGGCCTGCCCAGTTCTTGACACTGCTTCAAGCCTTGACACTTCGGAAACATGGGCGCAATGTTTGCGTAAACATTCACCCACATCTCTCTGGAGTGGCGATGAAACGGTCACGCTCGCGCACGGTCATCAGCGCGGTCATCGCGGCGACGCTCGCCGCGTCACTGCTCACCGCAGCCACGCCCGCATCCGCTGCCACCAACGGCTTCCGGGGAGTGAACTGGGCCGACCAGCGGGACAACTACATCGACGGCTGGGTCATCCCGAGCGGCCTGACCGCGGCGGACAGCTACACCACCGTCCGCACCAAGGCGGACGGCATCATCACGGGCTTCCAGCAGCAGATCGGCGCCAACACGGTGCGGCTGCCGATCAACCCGCAGAGCGTGAACTCCGACTGGTGGGCCCGCTACAAGGGCGCGATCGACTCGTCCCTGGACCACGGGATGAAGGTCATCCTGTCCTACTGGGAGGCGAACAAGGACGGCTACGTCGATGACCCGGCGGCGTGGAACACCATGTGGGACCGCGTCACCGCCGACTACGGCGGCAACGGCAACGTCTACTTCGAGCCGATGAACGAGCCGTTCGGATACAGCCTCAGCGCCTGGGTGTCGCTCTGCTCCACCTGGCTGTCCCGGCACGCGAGCATCCCCCGCGGCCGGATCCTGATCAGCGGCACCGGCTACAACGACAACGTGACCGGCGTCGGCGCGGCAAGCGCACTCAACGGCACCCTGCTGTCGCTGCACTTCTACGGCTTCTGGGCCTCGGACACCACCCGCGCCGCCTGGACGGCCAACCTCAGCAACCGGCTCGGGTCGTACTCCGCCCGCACCATCATCGACGAGGCCGGCTCCCCGATGACAACCGGCCTGACCTACACCGGCGGCCAAAACCAGGACGGCAACGTGTTCACCGCGTACCTCGCCGCGACCACAGACCTGGCCCGCGCCCGGCAGATGGGCATCGTCTACTGGCCGGGCCTGCGTACCGGAGACAGCTACTCACTCACCCGGCAGAGCGGAAGCGGCCTGGCCGTGAACAACCCCTCCGGCGTCGCCCAGCTCCGCTGGGGCTGGGGCCTGTAGCCGGACACGGTGTTCGGGGCCTGGCCGCCGTCACACCAAGACCACCCAGGGCCCTGCGCAGCCGTGCCCAGACTCCTCGCTCGAGCCGAGCACCGCCTATTGACCCGGCCCCGGCGCCCACCCCCCCGAAGGGGCATGAGCGGCGCTGCTCTGCTTCCCTATCGGAAACACCCCTCGGTCGACGCCGGCATGAACCGAAAGCATGATCCGGACACCCCACCCGGTGTGTCCTATGGGGAAGCAGAGCAAAGTTCCCTTCGCCAATACCTGCTGGCCGGATGCCGCGGCGCCAGAGAAAATCGCCGTAGCAGTACCAGCCGCGCGAGATCGCATGCTTTCGTTCGCGTGCGTTGTCGGCGAGGTCCGAGTTGAGGCCGCTTTCAGGGCCGGTCGGCTGGTGCCGGGCCGGTGCTGCCCCGCCGCCGGATCCGGATCGGCGGGCCGGGGTAGACCCGCTGCCCGGCGCCGCGCAGCACGTCGAGCACGGCGCGCCCCAGGGTGACGCCGTGCTCGTGGACGTCGATGTTCAGCGCCGACATCGGAGGCACGGCCAGCTCGCACAGGGTGGAGTCGTCGCAGGCGAGCAGGCTGACCCGCGCGGGCACCTCGACGCCCGAGCGCACCAGTTCCTCCTCGGCCGCCACCGCCATGACATCGTTATCGAAGACGATCGCGGTCGGCGGGTCGGCCTCGGCGAGCAGTTGCCGGGCGGCCCGGACGCCCGCCTCGGCGCTGTAGTCCGCCTCGACGATGCGCACCTCCACCCGCAGCCGCCGCCCGTCCGCGCGCATGGTCGCCGACCGTTCCGCGGTGTGCACCAGCCCGGCGGGCCCGCTGACCCGGCCGATGCGCCGATGTCCGAGCTCGCGGAGCAGGCGCATCGCGGCGCTGATCGCCCCGGCGTTGTCCGAGACCACACTGCTGAGCGCGGCCGGCCCGGCGTACCGTCCGGCGAGCACGGCCGGCAGCCCGAGCTGGGTCAGCCGGACCGGGCGGACGTCGTCGTGCACCAGATTCACCACGACCACGGCGTCGACGGTGCCCTCGGCCGCCCACCGGACATAGGTGGCCAGCTCGGCGGCGAGGTCGCGCACCACCAGCAGCAGCACGGTCGCGCCGGCCGGGGCGAGCACCTCCTCCATCCCGGAGACGAGCTCGATGAAGAACGGCTCCACGCCCACCCGGGGCGCGCTGGCGGTGAGCACCAGCCCGATCATCCCGCAGCCGACGGCATCGGGCGTGTCGGTCATGGGGGCGTGGCAGTCGATGTCGAGCACACTTGACCGCTCCCTGTCGTCGCCGTGCGGGCACGCAGCTGGGAATGGCGGATGCCCAGCGAACTTCGTCGATCCATTATCTTAAGCAAGTGAACGAAGTCGTCAACGGAGCTTCGTTCCATGTCGTGCCGCCGCCGTCGCGGCGGTCGGCGGGGCTGATGGATGCGGGGGACCGGTGGCGGTGAGCTGGCGATGAGCGACGACGCCCCGGCCGCAGGCGTGGTCACCGGGCGCGGCCGCCGTCCCGGCGCGCGCGAGGCGATCCTGGACGCGATCCGGGCGGCGGAGACGTTGAGCCGGGTGGAGCTGTCCGCGATGACCGGCCTGACCGAGGCGTCGGTCTCCACCACCGTGCGGCGCCTGCTGGACGAGGGCCTGGTCGTGGAGACGGGCCGAACCCCGACCGGCGGCAAACCCCGCACGATGCTGCGGCTGGACCCGGCCGCGCGCATCGCGGTCGGCGTGCACCTCGACGACGACGTCACGACGTACGTGCTCACCGGGCAGACCGGCGGGATCATCTCGCGGATGAACCGGCCGACACCGACCGGCACCGACCGCGACGCCGTGCTGCGCCGCCTGGTCGCCGACATCGCGAGCCTGGTCGACGGCTCGGGCATCGACCGCGCCCGGTGCCTCGGCATCGGCCTGGTCTGGTCCGGGCCGCGCGCCCGCCCGGCCGGGCCGCGTCTGCCGGCCGGGTCGCTTCTGCTGGGCGGGTCAGGCATGCCGGAGGGGCCGCGTTTGCCGCCCGGATCGCTTCTGCCAGGCGGGTCGGGTTTGCCGCCCGGGTCGGGCTTGCCGGGCGGGTCGCGCCCGCCGGGCCGCTATGGCGACGACCTTGACCGGCGGCTGGCCGAGGCCACGGGCTGGCCGGTGCTGCTGGAGAACGACGCGACCGCCGCCGCGGTGGGTGAATACTGGGTGGCCCGGGTCGAGGCCACCCGGCCGTTCGCCGCGCTCTACATGGGCAGCGGCATCGGCGCCGGCATCGTGCTCGACGGCATGGCGCTGCGGGGCCGGCATGCCAACGCCGGCGAGTTCGGCCACCTCTGCCTGCAAATCGACGGTCCGGTCTGCTGGTGCGGCAGCCGCGGGTGCCTCGAGGCGCTCGCCGGGCCGCAGGTGGTCGTCGAAGCGGCGCTGGCCGATCCGGTGACCGCCGGTGAGGCCGGACTGGAGCGGGCCGCGCGGCGGAACACTATCGCCGACTTCGCCGCCGTGGCCCGCGCGGCGCGTGCCGGCGCGCCCGGCTGCCGCGCGCTGCTGGAAGACTCGGCCCGCTACGTCGCCGCGGCCGCCGAGTCGGTGGTCAATCTGCTCGACGTCGACCTGCTCGTGCTCACCGGCCCGGGCTTCGCCGCGGCGTCCTTCGTGTACGGGCCCGCAATCACCGACCGGATCGCGGCGGCCGACACCCGCACCTGGCGACGGGCCGTCTCGGTCACCGTGTCTCTGGCCGCGGCGACCGCCTCAGCGACCGGCGCGGCGGCCCTGGTGCTGCAGTCGTCCCTGCGCGGCTGACCGCTTAGGTTCTGCGGGCGGCCGCGTCTGCTGGACCTGCCCGACGGTCGACCGTCTGCAGGTGGTCCACCGACCGCTCGTGGGCCGACCGCTCGTGGGCCGACCGCTCGTGGGCCGACCGCTCGTGGGCCGACCGCTCGTGGGCCGACCGCTCGTGGGCCGACCGCTCGTGGGCCGACCGCTCGTCGGCCGACCGCTCGTCGGCCGACCGCCCGTGGGCCGGCGGCGTAGCAAAGCGCGTGTGTAGCGGTTCCGGACGTAACGGGACCTTTGGGGTGGTGCGGGGTGTCCGGTTCGTGGACCGTCTGTTCGGTGTAGCTCGCTTCGGGAGGTGGCTCCGCGCGGGTGCATAGACCTTGGAGAGTTGCGGTGTGCTCGGAGTCTTGTTCGGGAGTGACCGACGCCATTCGGCAACACTCGTTCGGGTGGCTTCGCGGCGGACACGTACCGCGACCGGGCCGCCGCCGCGGGGATCCACCCGACCTCGGGCGCCGAGCAGGCTTTCCGCATGACGGGTTTCACGCCCGGGTTACGGCCGGATCTTGTGACAGCGTGGTCCGCTCCGCTCCGCACCCGCCCGCACCACCATCGCCCCGGATCGGCGACCCCCGCGGCGGATCGTGCCACGGCCACGCGTCGCCATTCCCCACCACCGACCTTGGCGACTCCTCCGGACTACCTCCCGCCACCTCCACCCTCACCCACGCCGGCAGCAGTCCAGCTGATGGACCCCGATCCCGCCCACCGGACACCGTCACCACATCCTGGGACCACAACCTCGCATAACACCACATATCGCCGCCGAGCTCCGCGACCTTGATACGCACGGACACGGAGCAGACCGCCCCGCACCAAGGTCCAACGTCCGCAGTCGCTGCGACACCGCCAGCAGCCCCAGCCCGCACCCGGCCAACCACATGCTGCAGACCTTGATGCACCCAGGTGCCGAGCAGGCTGCTACGCACCAAGGTCCAACGGCCGCGGTCGCCGGAGATCATCGGGAACCGGAGCGCCACAGCCTGCCCTGCTGGACGTGCACGTCACCCTCACGGGGTGATGTCGACAGCAAGCGAGGTACTTCCGAACAACACTCCTCGGCACTCCACGTCACCAAGATCGCCGCTGGTGGCAGCGGTTTGGGTGTTTTGTGAGGTATGGGCCCGGAGTGTGGGATCGGGTGCTCAGCATGCGGCAGCCGTGTCGCCGTGTCGCCGTGTCGCCGTGTCGCCGTGTCGCCGTGTCGCCGTGTCGCCGTGTCGCCGTGTCGCCGTGTCGCCGTGTCGCCGTGTCGCCGTGCCGCCGTGCCGCCGTGCCGCCGTGCCGCCGTGCCGCCGTGCCGCCGTGCCGCCGTGCCGCCGTGCCGCCGTGCCGCCGTGCCGCCGTGCCGCCGTGCCGCCGTGCCGCCGTGCCGCCAATTGTTAAGTTGCTTAAGTTAGGGCTGTCAAGGTCTTGGAGTTCATATCTTGACTTACCTAAGAAACATGCCGGACTCTATTGGGAGCGCTCCCACCATATTGATACCCACGCATCGCTTCCCGGAAGGAGAGCCTCGATGAAGCACCGCGTCGCCCTCGTGGCTACGGCGGCCGCCGTCCTGGTCATCGCAGGCGGAACGGCGGCGGTGTCCACCGCGTCGGCCGCCGCCACCGGCTGCTCGGCCACCTACACGGTGGTCAGTCAGTGGCAGGGCGGGTTCCAGGGTGGTGTGTCGTTCACCAACCTGGGCGACCCGCTGACCAGCTGGAAACTGGAGTTCGACTTTCCCGGCGCCACCCAGCAGGTCAGCCAGGGCTGGAATGCGACCTGGACCCAGTCCGGTGCCCATGTCACCGCCACCAGCCTGAGCTGGAACGGTGCCGTGCCCACCGGCGGCACGGTGTCGTCGCTCGGCTTCACCGGCTCCTGGAGCGGCAGCAACCCGCCGCCCACCTCGTTCAGCGTCAACGGCCACGCCTGCACCGGCAGCCCGTCGACGCCACCCACCACGCCGCCCACGACGCCACCCACCACGCCGCCCACGACGCCACCCACCACGCCGCCCACGACTCCGCCTACCACTCCGCCGTCCACGCCGCCGCCGGGCGGTGCCGCCCCGGCGCTGCGGGTCTCCGGGAACAAGCTGGTGACCGCCGCCGGGAAGACCTATCGGCTGCTCGGCGTCAACCGGTCCAGCGGCGAGTTCGCCTGTGTGCAGGGTAAGGGCATGTGGGACGGCAGCCCGACCGGTCAGGCCGGCATCGATGCGATGAAGGCCTGGAACATCCACGCGGTTCGGATCCCGCTCAATGAGGACTGCTGGCTCGGCCTTTCCGGCTCGCCCAGCGGTACGGCGTACCAGAGCGAGGTCAAGGCCTACGCCGACGCGCTGGCCGCCAACGGGATCACCCCGATCATCGACCTGCACTGGACCCACGGGCAGTACACCGGCAACATCTCGGCCTGCTCGGATGTCAACGCGACCTGCCAGAAGCCGATGCCGGACATGCAGTATGCGCCGCGGTTCTGGACCGGTGTGGCCACCATGTTCAAGGGCAACAATGCAGTCGTCTTCGATCTGTTCAACGAGCCCTATCCGGATGCGTCAAACAACTGGTCGGACATGACCGCCGCGTGGAAGTGCCTGCGTGACGGCGGGACCTGCACCGGGATCGCCTACGAGGTGGCCGGCATGCAGGATCTGCTCGACGCGGTCCGGGCCACCGGCGCCACCAACGTCGTCATGACCGCCGGTCTCACCTGGACCAATGACCTGAGCCAGTGGCTGGCCTACAAGCCGACGGACGCCACGGGCAACCTGATGGCCTCCTGGCACTCCTACAACTTCAACGCCTGCATCACCGCCGCGTGCTGGGACAGCCAGATCGGCGCCGTGGCCGCGCAGGTGCCGGTGCAGGCCGGTGAGATCGGCCAGGACACCTGTGCGCACGACTATATCGACAAGGTGATGGCCTGGGCGGACGCCAACGGCGTCGGCTACACGGCCTGGACCTGGAACCCGTGGGGCTGCACGGGCGGCAACGTGCTCATCGACGACTTCAACGGCACCCCGACCAAGACCTACGGCGAGGGCTTCAAGGCCCACCTGCTGACCGTCAACCCGTAGACCTCCATCCCGCCCCAGAAAGAGCCCGGCCGGTCCGCCACGCTCCCACCGTGACGGTCCGGCCGGGTAGGCCCCGGCGCCGTTGCGCCCAGCATCGGAAGGATCGACCATGTCGCGAAGGTTTCGCTTGCTCCTGCTGGCCGTGGTCCTCGTCGCCGTCGCCGGCGTGCCGGCGTTCACCGGGGCCCGGCCCGCGCTCTCGGCCGCCGTCCCGGTCCGGATCATGCCGCTCGGCGACTCCATCACCGCCGGGCCGGGGTGCTGGCGCGCCATCCTCTGGCACCGGCTGCAGACCTCCGGTCAGACCGGCGTCGACTTCGTCGGCGGGGTTTCCGACGGTGGCGGGTGCAACCCCGGATATACCTACGACACCGATCACGAGGGCCACGGCGGCTATTCGGCCACGGGCATCGCCGCCAACGACCAGTTGCCGCCGTGGCTGGCCGCGGCCCGGCCCGACGTCGTCATGATGCATCTCGGCACCAACGATATGTGGGGCGGCTACCTTCCGCTGGCGGACAAGCTGGCCGCGTACACGAAGCTGGTCGGGCAGATGCGCGCGAACAATCCCGACATGAAGATCATCGTCGCGCAGATCATCCCGATGAGCGCCGCCGCCTGCGCGACCTGCCCGGCCGACGTGGTGGCGCTCAACAATGCGATCCCGGGCTGGGCCGCGGGCCTGACCACGGCGCGTTCGCCGATCACCGTCGCGGATCTGTGGACCGGATACGACGCGGTCGCGGACAACACCGACGGGGTCCACCCGAACAACGCCGGCTTCCAGAAGATGGCCGACCGCTGGTACCCCGCCCTCACCAAGGTCCTGACCGGAACCGCGCCGACGACGCCGCCCACCACTGCGCCCACCACTGCGCCCACGACGTCCCCGACCACGACGCCGCCGACGACGCCGGCCGGTGGGTGCGGCGCGGTGTACCGCGTGGTCTCGGAGTGGACCGGCGGCTTCCAGGGCGAGGTCACCGTGCGCAACGGCTCCGCCGGGCCGTCGTCGGGGTGGGTCGCGGCGTTCAGCTTCGCCGACGGCCAGCGCATCAGCCAGGCGTGGAACGCTACGGTCATCCAGAACGGCGCCGCGGTCAGCGCCCGGGACGCCGGCTGGAACGGCGCGCTGGCCGTCGGTGCCACCGCCACCTTCGGCTTCGTGGCCTCGTCGAGCGGCACGAACGCGCTGCCGGCGGTGACCTGCACCCTCAACTGACCCACTGCTCAGGAGGACCACACCGGTGCTGACCGATCTCTCCGGCGACGAACTGCTCGCGTACCGCAGCACGCAGACCGACCCCGCCGACTTCGACGACTTCTGGGCGAAGACCCTCGCCGAGGCCGCGGCACACGACCTCGAGGTGAGCCTGACCGAGGTCGAGACCGGGCTGACCACCGTGGTCACCCACGACGTCACCTTCCGCGGCTTCGCCGGCCAGCCGGTGCGGGCCTGGCTGCGGCTGCCCGCCGGCGCGACCGGGCCGCTGCCCGCGGTCGTGCAGTACGTCGGCTACGGCGGCGGGCGGGGCAACGCCCTGGAGAACCTCTTCTGGTCCTCGGCCGGCTTCGCCCACCTGCTGATGGACTCCCGGGGACAGGGCTCCGGCTGGAGCGCTGGCGACACCCCCGATCCCGGGTCGGGCGCACCGCAGGGCCCCGGCGTGCTCACCCGCGGCATCGGCGACCCCGCCGACTACTACTACCGGCGGCTGTTCACCGATGCCGTACGCGCGGTCGACGCGGCCCGGTCGCTCGACCAGGTCGACCCGGCCCGGGTGGCCGTGGTCGGCGGCAGCCAGGGCGGCGGCACGGCGCTCGCGGTGGCCGGGCTGCGGTCCGACCTCGCCGCGGCGGTGTCCTTCGTCCCGTTCCTCTGCGACTTTCCCCGGGCCACCCGGATCACCGACGCCTACCCCTACCGCGAGGTGGCCGACTACCTTTCCGTGCATCGCGGCAGCGTGGAGCGGGTGCACCGGACGCTGGCGTACTTCGACGGGGTCAACTTCGCCCGCCGGGCGAGCGCGCCCGCGTTGTTCTCCGTCGCGCTGATGGACGCGGTCTGCCCGCCGTCGACGGTCTGCGCGGCCTACCACGAATACCGGGGCGAGCGGGAGCTACAGGTCTGGCCGTACAACGGACACGAGGGCGGCGGCATCCTCGACGAGGCGCGCGCCCTGCGGTTCCTCCGCGACCGCCTGGGTGCTGCCGGCTGAGCATTCCTAGGGCTGAGCATTCCTAGGTTGGGGCGGGTGCGTCGACCGTCGGTGATCGTCGTGGGGCCGCGGCCCGGGTGACCATGATGCACCTCTCAGGTTGCGCCGCTGCCGGATTCCGGCAGGTCCGGCGGTTCGATCCGGGCCTGCGGGCCCGGGAAGATCAGCGTGGTGCGGCCGTCGTCGAGCCAGCGGACCAGGTACGGCGGGGATCCGTCGCGGTGCGGCAGTCCGGTGATGACACCGGTTCGGCGGCTGTCGCCGACGTGAGTACCGTCGAGCACGAGCTGGTCACCGATGTGGGCGTTCATGGCGATCCTCCAGCGGTAGGCGGGCGGGTCGGGTTTCCTGTCCAGCATCGCCCTAACAGCCGACGTCCGGAAGGGCCATTGGCCCCCGGACCGGACGGGCACGGTAGGACCTTTCGTCGATGGACCCCGGGGCGGTAGGAAGGACACAAGGCCAAAGCCGGGGTACGTTCGAGGAGGACCCATGCGACGGATCGTCAAGGGCCTGGCCGGCGCCACGCTGATCGCCGCCCTCGCCTACGCCCCGCGCGTCCGGCGATGGTGTCTGACCTGCGGCGCCACCGACGAGGAGGTCCGCCGGCCGATGCCCGGCGACGACATGCTGCCCGCGCCCGAGGTGGTGTCCACCCGGGGCGTCACCATCGACGCGCCGCCCGAGGCGGTCTGGCCGTGGCTGGTGCAGCTGGCCGGCGGCCGCGGCGCCGGCGCGGAGCCGATCCTGCCGGAGTTTCAGCAGCTCGCCGTGGGTGACGTGCTGCCGCCGGGCGCGGCCGGGCCCGGCATGCGGGTCGAGATCTGCGACATTGCGCAAACCCTGGCGTTCCGGTCGCGGGACCACGCCCGGGTCCGGATCTTCGGCCTGTCCGCGGAGCGCGGCGGCACCCGGCTGGTCAGCCGGAACCGGGTAGCCAGGCCGGCGGTCACGGTCGTCGGCCGGGCGGTGCTGGAGCCGGGCGGCCTGGTGCGGGAACGCCGGATGCTGGCCGGGATCAGGGACCGCGCCGAGTCGTTCCTGCCGGCCTGATCAGCCCGCTTCGGGCTGAAGTGAGGGGCGGGGGCGAGGCCGGTCGGCGCCCGGCCCCGCCCCCACGTCCGGTTACGGCGCGGCCGCGAACTCCACCCAGTTCAGGTTGAACAGTCCGCCGGCCGGGCCGCCGGGCACGGACTTGACGACCAGGTACAGCTCCTGCCCACCGGCCGGATGGCTGAGCGGGAACGTCTGGCTCTCCCAGAAGGCGGTGCCCGCCGTGGCCCGTACGGTGGCAGTGGTCACCACCGGCCCGGTGGGCGAACCCAGCCGGAACTCGACCGCGGCCCGGGGGCTGCCCGCGGTTGCGGCGGAGCCGCCGGCCACCCGGAGCGTGACGGAGCCGATCCCGCCGAGGTCGATCGGCCGGAAGGCGATGTGGTCGTTGGTGTCGATGGCGGTCAGGTGCGCCACGCCGTCCACGTCGTTGGTCTGCGCGCTCGCCACGGCGCTCTTCGCCTGGGCGTTCTCGGCCTGCTGCCGCCAGGTCTGCACCCGCGCCTGGTTGGTGTCGGACAGCGCCTGCTGCCCGCCGCCGCCCAGGTCGGTGTAGGTGGCGCTGACCCCGAGGAACAGGTAGCCGCCCGCGTGGTCGGCGCCGTCGGCCGCGCTCGGCAGCGTGCCCGAGCAGCCGGTCGTGGAGTTGATGCCGTGGCCGTGCTCGTCGTGCCCGATGACCAGCGACACCTCGACCCGGGCGCAGTCGATCACGCCGTCCTCGGGGTCGGTCACCTGCACCGTGAACGGGATGGTGTCGCCCCAGTCGAAGAACGAGCCGTTGGCCGGCGTGACCACCTTGACCACCGGCGCGGTGTTGCCGACCGTGATGGTGCGGGTGGCGACCGCGGTCCGGCCGGTGCCGTCGGTGACGGTCAGCCGGGCGTTGTAGACCCCGTTCGCGGTGTAGGTGAAGCTCGGTTCGGCGTCGGTCGAGTCCACCGTGCCGTCGCCGGTGAAGTCCCAGCCGAGCGAGATCGAGTCGCCGGGGTCGGGGTCGGCGGTGCCCGCGCTGGAGAACCGCACGGTCAGCGGTGCCTGGCCGGACGTCGGGGTTGCCGCCGCCCTGGCCACCGGGGAACGGCCGTTCTTCACGTACCGGACCATCGACAGCTGCGCCTCCGGGTTGGCCCGGAAGAAGCCGTTGCCGTACTCCAGGACGTAGAGGTGCCCGTCGGGGCCGAACTCCATGTCCATCGGGTTGTCCCAGACGAAGCCGGTCAGCAGCGGCTCGACGCCGAGCAGCCGGTCCTTGCCGTCGGTGCGCATGGCGAAGAGCCGGTCCCGGGTGAACTCGCCGAAGACGACGGTGTTGTCGTAGTAGGCCGGGAACTTGGTCTCCGAGTCGAGGCGGGCGCTGTAGTCGTACTGCGGGCCGCCCATCGGCCCGACGCCGCCGGTGCCCAGCGCCGGCCACTTGAAGTCGCAGGCCACCGGCGGGTTCGCCAGGTATGCCGACGGGCACGGGGTGAGTGCGTTGAAGGTGTAGCTGAGCTGCGGCGTCTGCACCGGCGGCAGCTTGGTCAGGCCGGTGTTGCGCGGCGACTCGTTCACCGGCGCCGCGCAGTTGAACGGCTGCCCGGACGTGCGGGTGGTGAAGTCGTAGTCGATGTACGGCAGGTCGGGCGAGTAGCAGTACGGCCAGCCGTAGTTGCCGGCCTTGTTCGTGGCGATCCACCGGCCGGTGCCCTCCGGGCCGCGGGTCGCGCTGGGCACCCGGGAGTCCGGCGAGTAGTCGCCGAGGTAGACGTAGCCGCTGTCGCTCACCTCGAACCGGAACGGGTTGCGCAGGCCCATCAGGAAGATCTCGGGACGGGTCCTGCCGGCCTTGTCCCGCCGCTCGGGGAAGAGGTTGCCGGACGGGATGCCGTACGTGCCGTTTGCTCTGACCTTGATACGCAGCGCCTTGCCTCGCAGGTCGTTGGTGTTGGCCGCGGAGCGTTGCGCGTCGTAGGCGGGGCTCTGGGTGGGCGCCTCGAAGATCGGCGTGAAGCCGTCCGAGCCGCCGGCGTTGGTGTCGTCGCCGGTGACGAGGTAGAGCAGCCCGGCGGCGTCGAACTTGACCTCGCCGGCCACGTGGCAGCAGTTGCCGCGGTCGGTGTTCACCCGCAGGATCTGCTGCTCGGTCGCCAGGTCCAGGTGCGGCGTCGGGGTCTCGACCAGCTTCACCCGGGACAGTTGGTTGTAGCCCTTGAACTTGTCCCATACGGTCGGATCGGCGCTGGTGGCCGGCGCGTCGCCCTCGTTGACCGTCGGCGTGGCCGGGTCGTCCATCGGGGTGGTGAGCCGTGGCGCGTAGTAGAGGTACACCCACTTGTTCGTCGCGAAGCCGGCGTCGACGGCCACGGACTGCAGGCCGTCCTCGTCGTGGGTGTAGACCGGGATATCGGCTATGACCGGGCTCAGGCCGGTCGCCGGGGTGTACAGCCGAACCTGCCCGGTGCGGGTGTTGTGCAGCACCCGGCCGTCGGGCAGCACGGCGAGGGTCATCGGCTCGCCGGGATCGTCGTTGAGCGTGACCTTCTCGTAGTTGCCCTGGACGGTGGCGCCGCAGTCGCCGGCCACCTGGCCGGACGCCCACCGGATGCCGCCGAGCAGGTGCTTGCGGAAGGCGCTCGCCGAGTACGTGCCGGAGGAGTGGCCCAGCCCGGTGTAGAACGAGCGGCCGCCCTGGAAGTCCTGGCACCAGGCGAGCGGCTGGTCGGCGCCGGTCGCGCCGCCGGTGGCCAGGACGTGCGGCTTGCCCAGGTCGAACGTGTACCACTCCTCGGTGAGGCTCAGCGTCCGTGGCATCGGCGCGGCGGCCGGGTGCACCCGGTCCCGCACCGTGATCCCGGCCGGGCTCACCGGGGACGCGCCGGTCGCGGTGGCGCCCAGCAGGTCGTGGTAGAAGGTCCAGGTGGGCTCGGTCTCGGCCGCGGCGTGCACGCCGACGAAGCCGCCGCCGGCCTGCACGTAGACCTCGAACGCCGCCTGCTGGGCGGCGTCGAGCACCTCGCCGGTGGTGTTGAGGAAGACCACCGCGTCGTATGTGGTCAGTTTCTCGGCGGTGAAGACGCCGGCGTCCTGGCTGACGGTCACCCGGAAGTCGTTGTCCCGGCCCAGCGCGCGGATGACGCTGACGCCCTTGTCGATCGAGGCCCGGCGCTCGCCGCCGGTCTTGGTGAACACGAGCACGGCGACGTCGTCGTGCTCGTGGCCCGGGTGCGCGACCGCGGGACTCGCCACGATGAACGGCACCGCCAGCGCGGCGGCCGAGACGACGGACAGCCAACGTCTGATGGGGTTTCGCAGAGGCATCACGACGGCACCCCGGCCTAGGGCGTGTTTCAAAAGTGGTTGAGGGTTGGCCGGGTCGAAGTTGCGGCGTGGCGGTGATCGATAAATAGCGAGGTCTCCGGCAGTTTGGTGGATCGACCAAGACACACCAGAACCGGAGACCTC
>Ga0307515_10000454_pt1 | contig 97728 bp, 95 predicted proteins | sample 17_EM_MG_FD_194513 | JGI IMG/M metagenome (GOLD analysis project Ga0307515, IMG submission 194513) | Populus trichocarpa ectomycorrhiza microbial communities from riparian zone in the Pacific Northwest, United States - 17_EM | ecosystem: Host-associated > Plants > Roots > Unclassified | place...
GTGGGGTCGGGCGGGGGCGGGTACGACATCGGGCGCGCTCCACTGGACCGGTGTCGACTGGGAACGGCCAAGCCCCAGTCCGTGAAGCCCGGCCGGGTCAACCCAACACTGTTCGCACATGGGTCGATACGGTCTGAACGGGTCGGGCGGGGCATCGAACGGACACGCCGGGCAGACGGTCAGTCAACGGACCGTGACCGGGCCCGCCTCCGGTCCCAGCTAGTCCGGCTGAGGGCGTCCCCGCGCATGTCCGGCCGCGAGGCTCGCATGTTTCTCTGCGCAGTTGCGGATCCGTTCGGCTTCACCATTGGCTGTAGCGACAATCCAATTGGCCTTTCTGTGCGCCTCGTTGAGGAGTTCCTGACCTCGTGCAATGACGGTCTCCAAGTAGGGGTCACCGCTGGCCGTCGACGCCTTGGCGATACGGTCCAAGATGCGGGACAGACGGGCCTGGGCGCAGGACTCGTCATAGAGCGCCTGAGCGCGTTGAGCGTTTACAGCCTCCAACTCGGCCTGGGCAATGCTCAACCGCACTTGGACGGCGTGCAACCGGCCCGCGAGGTGAGCGACGTCGGCGGCGTCCACATAGCCGGGCCCGGCGGGCGGGGTCGGCGCATTGCGGTGGTTCGAATCAAGATCGGACAGGTGTGTCAAGACGGACTCGGCGAGGAGTTGATGGAACCGTTCGGTGACGTGCTTGTCGGTGACCGCGTCGACAGCGGCATCGATGTCGTCGATCGTGTCGAAGTCATTGTCGTCGTGGTAGCCGCTGCCCGTCCTACCTGTCATGACGTGCCCTTCATGTCTTTGCCGCTGGGTTCGACGTCGTTGTATTGGCGCCACGCCTGTGTGAGGGCCTTGCGGGCAAGGCACAGCCGTTGCCGGACGGCGTCTCGGGTGGCACCGATCTCGTCGGCGACCTCGGCAGGTGCGTATCCGTCCAGGATCAACGCCACGACCTCCCGCTGATCAACCGTTAACCAGTTCATCAGCAACTTTTGAATCCACTGCCACTCCTCCCAGGTATTCATGTTTGCGTCAGCGCGGGCGAGCGGAGTGCCGGCGTGGAAACGGACCTGCTGAGCGCGGATCCGGTCCAGTCTGCGGGCCTTCTCCTTGATGAACGACCTGCCCACGGCACGGCGCGCCCACGCGAGCGGATCGTCGAGGCGGTTCCAGTGCCGGTAAACGTCCGTCATCGTCGCGGCGGCCGCGTCGTCGGCCTCGTGCTCGGCGGCGCCGGCGTACCGGGCCTGTTTGAGCAAGGTGCGGTAGTGGGCCTTGAAGAAGTCCTCGAATGATCCTGGCCACCTGTCAGGCCCCGGCGGTGAGGCGGGCGCGGACCGCGGTGCCGGCACGACAGCAGGCCGTGGACCGGCGTGTGGTTGCTCGGACGCGGCCACGGCTACGAGGCTGTCCGGGTCGGCGCCGGCGCCGGAAGTCGCGACCGGGTCGCAGCGACCGGCAAGACGCTTGTCAGGGCCGGCCCCATGGTCAGTCACGTTTACGCACCACGGCCAGAGAGCCGACCGCGGTCACCGCGACCGTCGCGGTCACCATGGTCGATCCCGTCATCAGGAACGCCGCCACGACCGCGGCGCAGACGCCCTCGACGACCACAATTAGTGTTCCTGCCTGCTGGCCTCGGCCGGGGGTGGCCGGCAACGGTCGGGGACCGGTGGTGACTTCGGGGGTGGGCACAGCTTGTCCCTTCGACGGCAACTGAACGACATGGCCGTCTATAAGGTCCGCCACAGCAACGTGATGTGAGGCCACGATCGGGTGATACGGCGTCAGGGACCAGCGTGACCGGCCGAGGGCTCAAGCGGGATGGAGTGGCGGCAGACTGTCACAGATACCACTCCACGCGGCCGCTCTCGAGTGACGAATTGACGCTGGTGCAGTAGGCGTACGACCAGGCGCCGCTGTTGCCGCCGAAAGCCCTGCCGGCAACCCACTTGCCGTTCTTGCACAAGGCCACGGCCATGTACGCGGTGCCGGGCCGGCCGGTGCAGGAGATGCCATACGTATTGGCGTCGTGCCATGGCTCGCAGGTGTAGGCCGCTGCCGCGGAGGCGGGTCCGGCCAAGGCGAACGTCGTGGCTGTCATGGTGGCCGCGGTAAGCAGCGCGAGCGTGGTGAACATCTTCGATCTCATATCCGCAGGCTATGAGCCCTCTGCCTCGCCAGTCGTCAACCCTGGGCGGGTAAACCCTTGTGGTACCCGACCCACCCACCTACACCGAGCGCAGTACGAAGCCGCCCAGCCGGCAGGCCTTTCCTTCGCATCGTCGTTCCGGCAAGCTGATCGGTATGGGCGAGGTGCTTCCGATCCCGACCGTCGGCGACGTTTTCCGCGATGTGCGCGGTGACGACCGCACCATGCGGGTCAGCTACCACCAGGACCGCGGGGTCGTCGTCGTGTCGCTGTGGGCGGGCGCAGCGTGCCGGGGCTCCTTCCGCCTGGCCGCCAACGACGCGGGCAGGCTGGTCGCGCTCTTCTCCGACATCGTGTCGTCGGCTGGCGTGACGGGGCCGAACGACACCGAAATACAAGCGGTTGCCGACACGATTGCGGCGGCTCCCCAGCGGTCGGCGCCGTCTCCCGACCAGACCGGCGATGTGAGCATGAGCGCGCTGCCAACGCTGCCGATACCACGGGTCGCCTGACCCAGCACCCGGTCCCCACACTCCGGACCGGACCTCTCCCACCGCCACCACTAGCCGCGATCTTGGTGAGCAGCTTGGGGCGCGAGACCCCGGAGTCTTACCCGACGCCATTCGGCAACACCCGTTCAAGTGGCCGGGATCCACCCGACATCGGACGCCAAGGAGATGACCAACCTCGCTCAGCCGACCACCCCTGGGCCGCGGCTGGATCTTGTCGCGGCGTGGTCCGCTCCGCACCCATCCGCACCACAATCGCCCCGGGCCGGCGTCCCCGCGAGGATCTTGCAACGGTCGCGCGCCGCCATGCCACACCACCGGCCTCGGCAACTTGCCGGAACCAACTTCCCGCCAGGTCCGCTCCCTACCCGCTCCGCTGGGAGTCCAGCTGATGGACCCGATCCCGCCCACCGGGCACCACCACCACATCCTGGAAGACACGTCCCACACTCCGGGCGACAACCTCGCATAACATCCCATAACGCCGCCAGACTCCGCGACCTTGATGCGCACGGGCACGGAGCAGACCGCTGCGCACCAAGGTCTAAAACATCCACGCGAAACCACACCCGCCGCGCGCCGAATAGACGACCCACGAACGCCCTACGGGGCAACGATCCACAGGTCACACGTGTACACGGCGATCACTAACAGACTTGGCAAACTACACCCGTCAACCTGAGGTGTACCTAGCGTGATTCGCTATGAGGCTGATGGGGACGGCTGAGATTGCCAAGGCGCTCGGCGTGGGGCGGCAACGGGCGTACGTCATCTCGCGGCAGCGTGGATTTCCCGAGCCGCTGGCCACCCTGGAGATGGGCGCCGTGTGGGACGCCGAGGTCGTCGAGGCGTGGATCCGAGAGCACCGACCGAAAATCGCCGAAGACCCCGAGGGCGAAGGCGAAGATCCCGACGGCGATGCCTAGGCGGAACCGCACAACCCCCGCCGACCAGCAGGAACACCGGTCAACGGGGGTAGCGAGCGGCGTGGATCAGGAGGCGAGCAGCCGTCCGACCTCCGCGGCCCGGTCGCCCAGGGCGGTGCGCAGCGCGGCCGCCGTCTCCTCGCTCGACTGGTCCGGGCTGGCCAGCGCGCCGACCACCGCCTTCGCGATGGCCTGGTAGTCCATCCCGGCGAGCACCAGCTTCGCCACCTGCTCCGGGTCCTCCTCGGCGGCTTCCTTCAGCAGGGTCAGCATGTCGGAGAACAGCACTTCGTGCGTGGTGCGCCCGGTGCGACCGACGGTCTGCTGCCACGGCGCCGAGCGCAGGGCGATGCGCTGGGGGTTGTCCTTGGCGTTGGCGCTCATCCGGGCGGTCCACCACGCGTCCATGCGGGCGTTGAAGTCGGACTGGGTGATCGTGGCCATGTCGTCGTCCTCGGCTTCCAGTAGGCCCCAGGGCCGGGTGTCGCGTTCCTGGGCGGTCGTGTAGCGCGCGGAGAAGTGCGCGTGGTGGGCGTGGTCGTTCACCCCGGTGTAGCGGCGCGCCGTCCAGCCCCATGAGCGGGACCAGATGCGGCCGTTGTAGATCACGTTCTGCAGGCGGTTGTCCCGGCCCTGGCGGTGGCGCACGACGATGATCTCCACCGCCTTCTGCATTGTCCAGCCGGACCTGCGCAGGTCCTTGTCCACGTCGATCGCGTGGACCTCGTTGATCGAGTCGGCGTCCTCGGACGGCGTGCTGCCGGTCTCGTCCGGGTTGTGGTCCGAGGAGTTCTGGGAGTGCGCGGTGTCGCCGACGGAGCCGTCGCTCGATTTGTCCCGGTGGGGCGCGAGCGCGTTGAACTCACTCCTGAGGGTCACCAGGCAGGGCACCAGGATCCAGTTCGCCATCGGACGCCTCCTCCCACGGGTCGGGTACGGGCTCGCCCGCGTACTGCTCGGCGGGGCCGGAGTCGTGCGGGGCGGCGTACTTCTCGCCGGCTGCGACGTCCTCGGCAGAGAGCGGAGGCCGGAGGGCCTGTCTCTCCGGGACGGAGGGGTCGGTCATCGCATCTCGCTCCTGAGGTCGGGGGATTCGGTCCGGACCGGACCGATGGTGGCTCGGATGCGAGCGGGATGAGTACCCACGGCGTGCGACATACATGCCGATTCACCCGGAATCACCGGGATGCGCCGCCCACGAGGGCACAAAATAGTGCCCGTTCAGCCCTTCGCCGGGGGGTTGATGATCATCTGAGGGCCCGTGCCGCGGGCGGCCAGCCGGTCCTCCGGGTTGATCAGCTTGCATCGCTGCAGGCTCAGGCAGCCGCATCCGATGCAGCCGGTCAACTGATCGCGCAGTCGTTCCATCATCGCGATGCGGCTTTCCAGCTTGCGACGCCAGCGTGCCGACAGCCGGGACCAGTCCGCCTTCGTCGGCGTGCGGTTCTCCGGCAGCTCCGCCAGGGCATCCCGGATCTCGTCCAGCGAGACCCCCACCTGCTGGGCGATCCGGATGAACGCGACCCGGCGCAGCTCGTGCCGTTCATAGCGGCGCTGGTTGCCACCCGTACGGGTCGAGCGGATCAGTCCCTCCCGCTCGTAGTAGCGCAACGCCGACTGGGTGACACCGCTGCGGACAGCCATGTCGCCGATGGTGAGGAGCTCCACTCCCGACATCCTCGATTTTACTTGAGTTGAAGTGAACTTTAACTTGCAGGCTAGGTGCATGACCACGACAGCGGAAAAGCCAGACCTGCTGGGCACTCTACTGACCCGGCTGACCGGCGACGAGAAGCACGCGCCCAGCGCGCACTCGACGCTCGACGTGCTGTGGGTGCTCTACGACCGCATCCTGCGCGTCTCCCCCGCCACCGCCGACGAACCCGACCGGGACCGGTTCCTGCTCTCCAAGGGGCACGGGCCGGCCGGCTACTACGCCGTACTCGCCGCCAAGGGTTTCTTTCCCGTCGAGTGGCTGGACGATCTCGGCGGGCCGGAGAGCCGGCTCGGCCACCATCCCGACCGGGTGCTGATCCCGGGCGTGGAAATCGGCTCCGGCTCGCTCGGGCACGGCCTCGGCCTGGGCGTCGGCACCGCCCTCGGGCTGCGCGCGCAGGGCTTCGACGCCCGGACGTTCGTGCTGCTCGGCGACGCCGAGCTGGACGAGGGTGCCAACCACGAGGCGATCGCCTACGCGCCCGCCGCCCGGCTGCACCGGCTCACCGCGATCGTGATCGACAACAAGTCGGCCACGCACGGCTGGCCCGGCGGCATCGCCAGCCGGTTCCCTGGCTGGTCCGCTTCCACTGTGGATGGCCGCGACCACCGCGCCATCGAGACCGCCCTGCGGCAGCAGGACCCGGACCGGCCGCGCGTTGTCGTCGCCGTCGTCGAGAAGAAGGGCTGAGGATCATGCGAGACACCTTCGTCGCTACCACCACCGCGCTGCTGGAATCCGATCCGCGGACCGCCGTGGTCCTGGCCGACATTTCCGGCGACGCGTTCGGGCCCGCGCAACGCCGACATCCGGATCGGGTGATCAACGTCGGCATTCGCGAGCAGCTGATGACCGGCGTCGCCGGTGGGCTCGCGCTGACCGGGCTGCGGCCCTACGTGCACTCGTACGCGCCGTTCGTGATCGACCGGGCCTACGAGCAGATCAAGCTCGACCTCGGCCACCAGGATGCCGGTGCGGTCCTGGTCAGCATCGGCGCCTCGTACGACGCCGCCAGCGAGGGCTACACCCATCAGTCTCCGGGCGACGTCGCCCTGCTGGACACGCTCGAGGGCTGGACCGTGCACGTGCCCGGCCACCCGAACGAGGTACCCGCGCTGCTGCGGGCCGCCGCGCGGACCGACGACCGGATCTACGTGCGGCTCTCGACGCAGCTGAACAGCCGGGCGTACGCGACGACCGACGAGCTGCAGGTCGTGCGGCGGGGCTGGGCCGGGGCGCCGGTGGTGCTGGCGGTCGGGCCGATGCTCGACCCGGTGCTGGCCGCCACCGCCGACCTGGACGTCACGGTCGCGTACACGCTGACGCCCCAGCCGCTCGACACCTGGGGGTTGCGTGACCTGGTCAGCCGCGAGGTGGTCGTGGTGGAGCCCTACCTGGCGGGCACATCGAGCCGGCTGGTGGCTACGGCGCTGTCCGACGTACCGCATCGGGCTTTGCATCTCGGGGTGGGCCGCGCGGAGCAGCGGCGGTATGGCACCCCCGCCGACCATGCGCGCTGGCACGGCCTGGACCCGGCCGGGCTACGCGCCTCGATCAGCGACTTCCTGAGAGCCGGCCGCGGCTGACGAAGGGCCGGCCACGGCTAGGCCGCGACGGTGGCCCGGGCAGGTGTGCGGCGCTCGCGGAAGGCGTGCTTGAGCAGCGCGTCGACGTGCCACACCTGCTCCGGCTCGGCCAGGCGCATCCGGAACCGCTCGCGGACCCCGTCCACCGCGGTCGCCGCGACGTCCACCACCGACGTGCGCAGGTCCGGGTTCCAGGTGACGTCGCTCAGGTGGCGCAGGTTGGCGTTCAGGTGCAGCCGCAGCCGGTGCAGCACCCGGGTCTCCTGGGTCACGACGACCCGGCGGTAGGTGAGCAGCAGCAGGAACTCCCCGGCCAGCGGCCGGTCCGGGCTGATGCACCGGGTGACCAGCACCGTCGCATCGTCCGGTTCCACGCAGCGGCGGAAGATGGGCATGTGCCGGCTCACGGTGGGGATCGCGACCCCGGCTTCGGCGGCGGCGGGCAGGAACGTACGGGAAAACACGTCCATGTGAGGTTTAACGGTGGCAGAACGGGGAAGCAGCGGGGAAGCCCCGATGAATATCGAATTACAGGAGTTCGAGCACCGTGGCGTTGGCCATTCCGCCGCCCTCACACATCGTCTGCAGCCCGTAGCGCACGCCCGTCTGTCGCATGTGGTGGATCATCGTCGTCATGATCCGCGCACCGGAGGCACCCAGCGGGTGACCGAGGGCGATCGCGCCGCCGCGCGGATTGAGCCGGGCCGGGTCGCCGCCGGTCTCCGCCAGCCAGGCCAGCGGTACGGGCGCGAACGCCTCGTTCACCTCGTACACTCCGATGTCGCCCAGGGTGAGGCCCGCCTTGGCCAGCGCCTTCGCGGTGGCCGGGAGCGGCGCGGTCAGCATGATCACCGGATCGGCGGCCGCGACCACCGCGGTGTGCACGCGGGCCAGCGGCCGCAGGCCGTGCGCGGCGGCCCAGCGTGAGGTCGTGACGGCCAGGGCGGCGGCGCCGTCGGAGATCTGCGACGCGGACCCGGCGGTGACCACGCCGTCGGCCTTGAACGGCGTCTTGAGCGCGCCCAGCTTTTCCACCGTGGTGTCGCGCCGGATGCCCTCGTCCCGGGTGACGCCGCCGACCGCGACCACCTCCGCGTCGAACTCGCCGGCGTCCTGTGCCTTCGCCGCCGCGGCGTGGCTGGCCAGCGCGTACTCGTCGAGCTGCGACCGGGAGAGGCCCCACCGGGCGGCCATCATCTCGGCGCCGACGCCCTGGTTGAAGCCGGTGGTGCCGTAGCGCTCGGCAACCGCCACGCCGTACGGGTCGGCGCCCGCCGCGCTGGAGCCCATCGGCACCCGGCTCATCGACTCGACGCCGCCGGCCACCACCAGGTCGGCCTGCCCGGAGAGCACCGTCGCCGCGGCGAAGTGCAGCGCCTGCTGGCTGGACCCGCACTGCCGGTCCATCGTCGTGGCCGGCACCGACTCGGGCCAGCCGGCCGCCAGCACCGCGGTGCGGCCGATGTTCCACGACTGCTCACCCACCTGGGAGACACACCCCCACATGACGTCCTCGACGTCCACCGGGTTGATGCCCGTGCGCTCGGCCAGCGCGCGCAGCACCACCGCCGACAGGTCAGCCGGATGCACCTCGGCCAGCCCGCCGTTCCGTCGTCCGACAGGAGTGCGTACCGCCCCCACGATCACCGCGTCTCGCATACTGCCGACGTTACGCCGGACTGCCATAGTGGTGACCATGTCGCCTCTTCAGTGGCGGGTCCGGCCCGTCCTGCCGATCGTCAGACTGCTCGGCGCGGTGGCCCTGGTGGCGCTCGTCGCGGCCTTCGGCCGCGCGGATCCGGTGCAGTGGGTCATCGCGATCGTGGTCGCCGCCGCGCTGACCGGCTGGGCGGCCCGGGACCTGGTCGCGCCGGTCCGGCTCAGCGCGGACACCAGCGGGATCACCATGGTGGTCGGCTTCGTCCGGCGCCGGCACGTGGCCTGGCCGCAGGTCGAACGGGTACGGGTGGACCGTCGCGAACGCCGAGGGCTGCGCAACCAGCTGCTGGAGATCGACACGGGCGACAGCCTGCACCTGTTCAGCGTGCACGAGCTGGGCACGGACCCGGCCGAGGTGGCCGAGGCGCTGAACGCCCTGCGGGCCAACGCCCCGCTGTAGGGCCGGTCAGGTCAGGGACAGGGTGTGGTAGACGGCCAGCAACAGCAGGATCACCAGCACCGCGGCGCAGCCGATGCCCTGGACCAGATTTCGCCTTTCCTTGGGCGCATATGCCAGGACGGCCGCCACCGCCGCGCCCACGACCAGGCCGCCGAGGTGGCCGGCGACCGAGATGTTCGAGATCACAAAGGTGAAGACGACGTTGATGACGATCACCGGCAGGATCGGCGCAACGCTCAGGTTCAGGCGTTTGAGCAGCACGAAGATGGCTGACATCAGGCCGAAGACGGCGGTCGAGGCGCCCGCCGTCATGCTGTCCGACGAGGAGAAGAGATAGGCCGCGACGTTGCCGCCGAGGCCGGCGAGCAGGTAGAGCCCGACGAAGCGAAGCGGGCCGAGAACTCGCTCGATGTCGCGCCCGAGGAACCAGAGCGCGTACATGTTCATCAGCAGGTGCAGGACGCCGTAGTGCAGGAACATCGCGGTGAAAAGGCGATACCACTCGCCGTGGGCGATGCCGTGCAGGGCCACGTCGCCGATCGGGCCGTACGCGCCCGAGCCGAGCACCGAGCCCCACTCGGTGAGCGGGGTGCCGTTGCCCAGCAGGCCGCCCCAGCCGCCACCGGCGACCGCGTTCACGCCGCCGCTCAGGATCGAGATGAGCATCACGATGGCGTTGATGCCGATGAGCGCCTTGGTGGCCGTGCCGGCGCGGCCGGCCGCGCTGCCGCCGAAGGCGGTGCGCGCCGGCCGCTGTGTGCGCCTGCCCTGGGCAACGCACTCCGGGCACTGGTGGCCGACCGAGGCCTCATTCATGCAGTCCGGGCAGATCGGCCGCTCGCAGCGGGTGCAGCGGACGTAGGTCTCTTTTGACGGGTGGCGATAGCAGACCGGCGCCGTCACCGGAGACTCACTCATGCCCCAACGATACCCGGACGGGGTAAACCGACTACGCGCGCTCGATCTCCACGCGTTCCACCACGACGTCCTCGCGGGGACGGTCGCCGGGACCGGTCGGCGTGGTCGCGATCGAGTCGACGACCTTGGCCGACTGCTCGTCGGCGACCTGGCCGAAGATCGTGTGGCGGCGGTTCAGGTGCGGGGTGGCGCTGACCGTGATGAAGAACTGCGAACCGTTCGTGCCCGGGCCGGCGTTCGCCATGGCAAGCAGGTACGGGCGGTCGAACTGCAGCTCGGGGTGGAACTCGTCGGCGAACTGGAAGCCGGGGCCGCCGCGGCCGGTGCCGGTCGGGTCGCCGAGCTGGACCATGAAGCCGGCGATGACGCGGTGCGAGATCGTCCCGTCGTAGTACGGGCCCTCGCCCTTCTGGCCGGTGCGCGGGTCGACGTAGTCCTTGGTGCCTTCCGCGAGTTCCACGAAGTTGCGCACGGTCGCCGGCGCGTGATCCGGGAAGAGCTGGAGCCGGATCGGGCCGTGATTGGTGTGCAGGGTGGCGTAAAGAGTCTCGGCCACGGGTACTCCCATCAGTGTCGCGGTCGCCGGTCCGCTACGTCGGGATCGGCGCAGGACAGTTCTTTGCAGTTCGGATCCTCCCCCATGTGTCTGATCCGGCTACGCGGGGGTACCCAAGAGGGCAACATGACGTGGAAGAGAGAGCCACAGGAGGTGGGCACTGGTGTTCGCAACGATGCGACGGAAGAACCGCAGCGCGAAGATGAAGAACGAGCTCGGCCAGAGCGTTGATCACTTCAGGCGTGCGGCATCGATCGCCGCACACGAGACCAGCGCGACCGTGGGCCCCAAGTTCCACGCCGCCCGCGACCGCGTGCAACCGACGGCGGTCAAGGCCAAGGACGCCGCCTCGAACGGCTGGGACAGCGCCCTGGCGACGCTGACCCCGCTGATCACCGCCGCGACGGAGAAGGCGCAGCAGGTGAGCAGGAAGGACGTCAAGGCCAGCAGGAAGTTCGCGAAGAAGAACGCGAAGCGGCTCGAGAAGCGCGCCAACAAGACGCTGGGCCGCAACCAGAAGAGCCGGTCGGGCGCCAAGCTCGGCGGGCTGCTGCTGGCCGGCGCCGCGGTGGGTGCCGCGGGCGCGTACCTGGTCCGCAAGCGTCGCCAGGCGCAGTGGGACGAGTACGACCCGACCCCGGTCACGTCGATGGCGGGCGCCACCGGGGCCGACGATGCCGCTTTCGAGCCGGCCGACCTGTCGGGCCCGTCGGGCCTCGTCACGCCGGCGGACAAGACCGAACCGGTCATCGCGGTGAACACGGATACGGCCGATCAGACCTCCTCGGCGCAGCACAGCCCGAAGGTGGCCCGGATGGCCGGCGGCGGACAGAACAAGAGCTGAGTCCGGCAACAGGGTTCGTGCAGGCGGGTGGGCGCTCCTTACCGGGACGTCCGCCCGCCTTGTCGCGTCTTCAGCCCTCGGATTTCAGCCCTCGGATTTCAGCCCTCGGACGAGGCGCCCTGGCGGGCGCGGACCGGATCCAGCGCCGGCCCCTGGGGCAGCAGCGCGACCAGCTGTCCCGGGATCGGCGCGGGCTCGACGCCGGCGTAGCCCAGCCGGGGCAGCACGTCTCGGTTTGCGACCGGGTAGCGCCGCCCGGTGTCCGTCACGATGCTGACCGTGCCGGTGCCCGCGGGAGCCGTGGGGGAGGCGGCCGAGACCACCAGCGCGCCCTTGCCGCGGGGCACGTGCACCAGGTCGGCCTGCACGCCGCCGGGCACGGCCGGCGCGCCGGAGACCGGGCTGCCGGCGGGCGCCGTGGGGCCGATCCGGATGCTGATCGCGCCCTTGCCGTCCTCGCCGTCGTAGGTGAGGCACACCTGCTCCGGGCCGTTGAGCAGGACCGGGACGGCCGGCGGGAAGCCCGCGGCGCCGGCCTCGGCGACCAGCTGGGTCTTGGAGTGCGGCAGGTTGCTGTAGCGATTGAGGTCCATGTCCTGCGGGTCGGACGACTCCGGGTCGGCCCGCATCAGCCTGGCCTGCACGTCGGTGAGGTCTGCCACACCGTCGCCGAGCACCACGCCCCACTTCTCGCCGCCTGCGGTGCCCGTACGGATCTGCAGCAGTTGCCCGATCTCGGCCTCCGAGATCGCCGGGGACGTCTCGCCGAGGTCCTCGATCGCCGGCGGCTTCAGATCCGGCCCGATCGGCACGGCATTGATCCACGCCGCCGCCACCCGCAGCGGCTGCTGGGTCCAGCCGAGGAAGTCCTGCGTCCGCTGCAGCCGACCGGCCGGGATCAGGAACCGCTTGTTGTTGTAGACCAGATACGTGCGGCCGGCCGGATCGGCGACCAGCAGACCGCGCAGGCCGGCGGCGGGGGTGTCGGCCTGCGGCACGGGCAGCACCGTGCCGTCGGTGAGGCGGACGCCGATCGCCAGCAGGCTCTGCGCCGGGGCGCCGGAGCCGGAATCGGCCGGCGTCCGCGAGCAGACCGTCCACAGTCGGTCGACCAGCCCGTCCTTGGCGGCCGGCAGCGAGTCGGGCGCGTCCGGGATGCCGAGCGGGTCACCGAGCGCCACCTTGGCCAGGCTCTGCGACGAGGCCTCCTCCAACTTCGGCTCGGTGGCGTTGGCGATCAGCAGCGCCGAGCTGTAGTTGAGCACCGGGTGCATCCGGTCGTCGGACTTGAGGTAGACGAAGCGGGCGCCCGAGCCCTTCTCCAGGAAGACCACGGCCTCGTTGCGGGGCTCCACCGTGCTGCGGCCCTTGAGCAGGCCGTAGACGGCCGCGCCGCCGACCGCGAGGGAGGCGACGACCAGGCCGATCAGCGCGGCGCTGCCGGCCCGGCGCAGCGGGGAGCGGTGCGGATCGGGGTCGTGGGTGACCAGCGCGGCCACCACCCGCTGCTGCGAGTACTGGTACGAGTGCAGCTGATCCTGGCGTGACGGCACGCGGCTTCCCTCCCCGGGGCGACCCCGTCACTGTAAGGGTCGGCGGGTGCCGACGGGGGGCGGGTCAGAGCCAGCCGTTGCGGCGGAACGCGCGGTAGAGCAGCACCGAGACGCCCAGCATCAGCAGGAAGACGACCGGGTAGCCGTACTGCCACTTCTGCTCCGGCATGTGCAGGAAGTTCATGCCCTCCACGCCGGCGACCGCCGTCCAGACCGTCGCAATGCCGGCCCACGCGGCGATCTTGCGCATGTCGTTGTTCTGGTCGACCGTGACCTGCGCCAGCCGGGCCTGCAGGATCGAGTTCAGCAGGTCGTCGTACGACGACACCTGCTCCACCGTCCGGGTGAGGTGGTCCTGCACGTCGCGGAAGTACCGGCGGATCTCCTTGGGCACCAGCCGGCTCTGCGGTGCGGTGATCGTCGCCAGCGGCCGCTGCAACGGCACCACGGCCCGGCGGAACTCCACGATCTCGCGCTTCATCTGGTAGATCTGCTGCACCGGGCTGCCGCTGTCGCGGGAGAAGGCGCCCTCCTCGATGATGTCGAGATCGGCCTCCACCTGGTCGGCCACCTCGACGTAGGCGTCCACCACCCGGTCGGTCACCGCGTAGGCGACCGCCCACGGGCCCTGTTCGAGCAGCACGCCGCGCGCCTCCAGGTCGGCACGCACCGGCGCCAGCCGCGACGCGTCGCCGTGCCGGACCGTGATCACGAAGCGCTCGCCGACGAAGATCATCATCTGGCCGGTCTCGACCACCTGGGAGGTCTCGGTCAGCTCGCGGTGCGGCACGTAGCGGGCGGTGCGCAGCACCAGGAAGTGCACTGAGCCGAACTGCTCCAGCTTGGGCCGCTGCTCCGCCTTGACCGCGTCCTCGACGGCGAGCTCGTGCAGGTCGTAGGTGCGCGCGATGGCGGCCATCTCGTCCGCGGCGGGCTCGTGCAGGCCCAGCCAGACGAAGGCGTTCTCCCGGCTGTTCGCCTCGCGCAGCGCCTCGTCGGGGGTGAACTCGCCGGGCTCGCGCTTGCCGTCGACGTAGACGCCGCAGTCCACCACGGCCGTGCCGTGAAAAGGCCGGCCGGGCTCGTCCGGCTGGCCCTCGGCGGTGCCGAGGAACCTGTTCATCGCCCGCACGGGAGCCGTCCAGGCCCGCGACAACGACCGGTTGACGCCGGTGGCCCGGATGCGGGGCACGCTGTTCTCGCCCATGACTGCCTCCCCCAGGGGTGATGTCGGCCAGGCCTTCGCGGTGCGACCTGCACGAGGCTACGCCCGCGAGGTTGCCCCGCCGTGCCGCACGGATGCCGCGGCGGGAGGTTGGCGCCGGGCGGACCGGCCGCATTTCGGGGGGTGAAGGTGCGATCGGCCCGCCCGGCGCCGGGGGGCGGGGGTGGTTGTCGACGCACCGGACCGCATGGTCATGCAGTCGGGTGCAGCAGCATTGTGAGCCGAACGCCGGCCCCGGGGAAACCCAGGACCGGCGTCAAGACCACAGTGTCGGAAACCCGACAGTCAGGCACGTATCAGGCTGAGACCTCGGCGATGGCCGCGGCGATCCGGCGTACGCCCTCGTCGATCTGGTCGACGGTGACCGCGGAGAACGCCAGGCGCACCGAGGACTTGCCGCCGTCCAGCAGGAAGTCGCTGCCCTTGACGATGGCGACGCCCTTCTTCATGGCCGCCGGGAAGAGCTTGTCGACGTCCACCGACTCCGGCAGATCCACCCAGAGGAAGTAGCCGCCGTCGGGCTCGGTGAAGGTGGCACCCGGGATGTGCTCCCGCAGCGAGGCGGCCAGCACCCGGGCGCGCTCGGCGAGGGCCGTGCTGACGGTCTGCACCGACCGGTCGATGTCACCGGAGACGCAGAACTGGTGCACGATCGCCTCGGAGACCATGCCGGGCGAGATGTAGAGGTTGGTGGCCTTCTTCGCGATGGCGTCGATGAGGGCGGCCGGGCCGACCAGGTAGCCGACGCGGACACCGGGGCACACCGTCTTGGTGAAGCTGGAGGCGTGCACGACCACGTTCTCCGTGTCCATCGACAACATCGACGGCAGGGCGTCGCCGCGGAAGCGGATGTCCACGTACGGGTCGTCCTCGAAGATCGTGAAGCCGTACTGGACGGCCAGGCTCAGCAGCTCCTGCCGCTTGGCGAGCGAGAGCGTGACGCCGGCCGGGTTCTGGTAGTTCGGGATGATGTGCGCGAGCTTCGGGCGCAGGCCCGACTCGAGCAGCACCTTCAGCTCGGCGACGTCGATGCCGTCCGGCTCGATCGTCACCTGGTGCACCTTGCCGCCCAGGTTCTGCAGGTTGAGCAGGGTGCGGTCGTAGGTCGGCTTCTCCACGATCACGTCGTCGCCGGCCTTGACCAGGTGGTTGAAGAGGAACGCGTCGGCCTGCAGCGAACCGTTCGTCACGATGACCTGGTCGGGGGAGACCCCGTGCTTGTCGGCGATCCACTTGCGCAGCGGGAGGTAGCCGACGGATGTGCCGTAGGCGGTCACTCCGGCCGGATCGGCGTCGAAGGCACGCGCGGCGGCGGCCTTGAGGCCCTCGACGTCGACGATGTCCAGGGACGGAGCCCCTCTTGCGAACGAGATCAGCTGCTCAGCGGTCATGCCCCAAGCTTACGAGCAGGCTCTATACAATTTTCCGGGTGTACCCGGCCGCATTTTCTTTCAGCGCAGGTCGCCGGCACGCAAGCTTTTCCCGAACTGGTGGGACATCGCCGACAGCCACCGCTAACCGCCTGCACAGCCCCGGTATGTGAACCCACGGCTATCCTCGGCTGGCACGCCCCTAATTTCGGAAGGAACCACCTCATGATCGGTCTGGTACTCGCCGCCGGCGCCGGACGCAGGCTGCGCCCGTACACCGACACGCTGCCGAAGGCGCTCGTCCCCGTTGACGGGGAGACCACGATCATGGACATCTCCCTGCGGAACCTCGCGGCTGCCGGACTGACCGACGTGACCATCGTGGTCGGCTACCGCGCCGTCGCGGTCGAGGAGCGCAAGGACGCGTTCGAGAAGAAGTACGGCGTCAAGATCACGCTGGTGCACAACGACAAGGCCGAGGAGTGGAACAACGCCTACTCCCTATGGCTGGCCCGTGACCGCTTCGCCGAGGGCGCGCTGCTGGTCAACGGCGACACCGTGCACCCGGTGAGCGTCGAGCACACCCTCCTCAGCAGTCGCGGCCCGAGCATCCTGCTCGCTGTTGACAATGTGAAGAAGCTGGCTGACGAGGAGATGAAGACTGTCTTCTCTACAGATGGCCGGCTGACGAAGATAACGAAGCTGATGGATCCCGCCGAGGCCTTCGGCGAGTACATCGGCGCGACGGTCATCGAGGCCACGGCCGCCGCCGACCTCGCCGACGCGCTCAAGACCACCTGGGAACGCGACCCGAACCTCTACTACGAGGACGGCTACCAGGAATACGCGAACCGCGGCGGGGAGATCCGCGCGGCGACCATCGGCGACATCCCGTGGGTCGAGGTGGACAACCACGACGACCTCACCAAGGCCCGGGAGATCGCATGCCGTTACTAGCCCGCAGCGTCCAGACCCCGCTGCACATCGACGTCCGGCGCGGCGCGGTCGCCGACCTCGGCCGCATCCTGGCCGACGGCCGGATCTCCGCCGGCGGTGACGTGGCAGTGGTGGTCGGCCCGGGGCAGGGCCAGCGGATCGCCGAGATGATCCGGCCGTCGCTGGGCTCGGCGGACGTCTACACGACCACCGGCGGCACCCTCGACGCGGCGCTCGAACTGGCGGCAAAACTCCGCTCCCGCTCCTACGACGCGGTGGTCGGCATCGGCGGCGGAAAGACCGTCGACGCGGCCAAGTACGCGGCCAACCGCTGGGGCATGCCGATGGTGTCGGTGGCGACCAGCCTGGCCAACGACGGCATTGCCTCCCCGGTCGCCAGCCTGATCAACGACGGGGTCAAAGGCTCATACGGCGTGCACATCCCGTACGCCGTGATCGTCGACCTGGACTTCGTAGAGAACGGCCCGGAACGGGTCAACCGGGCCGGGATCGGCGACGTGATCAGTAACATCAGCGCCCTGGCCGACTGGGATCTGGGCCGGGAGATCCGCGGCGAGCCGGTCGACGGCCTAGCCGCGTCGCTGTCCCGGGTCGGCGCCGAGGCACTCCTCAATATGCCGGGCGACATGCAGGACGACGTGTTCGTCACGGTCCTCGCCGAGGCGCTGATCTCCAGCGGCCTGGCCATGGCCGTGTGCGGCAGCAGCCGGCCGTGCAGCGGCGGCTGCCACGAGATCATCCACGCGACGGACACGCTCTATCCGGGCACGGCCTCGCACGGCGAGCTCGCCGGCCTGGGAGCGCTGTTCTGCACCTTCCTGCGCGGGGACGAGCGCCGCTTCGCGCAGATGTCCGACTGCCTGGTGCGGCACAACCTGCCCCGGACGGCCGCCGACGTGGGCCTGACCCGGGAGCAAATGGTCGAGGTCGTCGACTTCGCGCCGAAGACCCGGCCGGACCGTTACACCATCCTGGAACACCTCGCGTTGTCCCCGGACGAAATCCGCAGGAAGCTGGCCGAATATGACGACGCCGTCGCCAACCGCTAAGACCGCCGTGGACAACCCGCCCTCCGTCGACGACTACTACGGCGTCAACCGCGGTGGTGGGCTGTTCAGCGAGGCGGTCAGCCAGCGCGCCGGCGCCCGGATCGCCGTCTTCGCCCACAAGCACCGGCTCGCGCCGACCGTGCTCACCGTGGCCAACCTCGGGCTGAGCTGCCTGGTCTCGTTCGTCGTGGTGGCGGCGGCCGGCCCGGTCGCCGAGGACCGGGTGTGGGCCTGGCCGGTCGGGCTGCTCGCGCTGGTCGGCTGGCAGTTCGCGTACGCCCTGGACTGCGCGGACGGCCAGTTGGCCCGGGTCACCGGCCAGACCAGCGCCGCGGGCGGGCGGGTCGACGTGCTGTGCGATGTGGCCGGACAGATCGCCCTGGTGGCGGCCCTTTCCGCGGTCGCCGAGGCGCACGTGCCGGAGACCCCGGCCTGGCTGGTGGCCGCCTTCGCGGGCACCTGGATGGTCAACCTGGTCACCTCGGTGATGCAGGGCGGCAGCCAGGCCTCCAGCATGGTGACGAGCCGCTCGACCCCGGTCCGCCTGGTCAAGCTGGTCCGCGACTACGGCGCCGTGATCGCCCTGGCCGGCGTCGTGCTGACCGTCGCACCACAGTGGTCGATCTTCCTCGTCGGCGCCTTCACCCTGATCAACGGGGCGTTCCTGGCGGCCAGCATCGCCTTCTCCGGCCGGGCCTCCCTCAAGGGCTGAGCCTCATACCCGGACGGGGATCGCCGACGAGGTCCCGAGCACCTTCCCGCTGCTGTCCAGCGCCTCGGCCACCACGTACTCCGGCGTGCCGGGCAGCGTCAGGGTCGTCTCGAAGCCGGCGCGGTCGGCCTCGGCGGTCTGCGTCAGCGCGCGCGGCTGGCCGCCGGCCCGGGCCCGCCACCTCGCCACCCTCGTGCTGCCGTTCCAGCTCGCGCTGACGACCACGTTGCCGCCGTCGACGTGCAGCCCCAGGGCGGGCTGATCCAGCGGCGCACCGGCCCACTCGGCCTTGTAGGCGCGGTACGACTGGTTGTCGAGCGGCAGGTGCCCGTCCAGCCGCACGGTCCCGTCGGGGGCGTACTCGGTGAAGTAGGGCTGCTGCCCCCAGCCGATGAACGAGCCGCCGTCGGCCAGCTCCCGGAAGTTGCCCTGGGTCGGCGCGGAGAGCTTGGCCGGATGCAGGAACTCGCGGACGAACGAGACCTTCCCGGCGGCCTCGTCGACCTTGAAGACCAGGCCGCGGGACTGCTCGTGCTCCTTGGTGATGCCGGCGCCGTTGTCGAAGACGCTGTACGAGCCGTCCCGCCGCCGCCGGAAGTCGTGCTGCCAGCTGAAGGCGGACTTCTCGTCGACCGCAAGGTCCGACTTCTTGCCGCCGAGGCGCCAGATCACCGCGCCCGTCCTGCGATCGATCTTGTACGTCGTCCAGGTATGCCGCGCCGAGACGAGCAGATGACCGTCCGCGTCCAACCCCACCGAGTTGGCGTGGAAGTAGTCGTACGGCAGGTGCGCGGAGTCACCCGTCGGCAGCGGGGCGTACGACTCGTCGAGCCCGACGTGGTCGCGGGCCCGCCACTCGAAGACCCGCCGCCCGGTCCTGATGTCGATCTCCTGGATGACCCCGTCGTGCAGCACGCCGTCGGCCGGCCCGCCGAGGGCGGTCAGGTCATACGGGACCGGGTCGTAGACCCAGAAGAGCGCGGTGCCGTCCGGTGTGATCACGAAGTCGTGCTGGTCGGCCTGTTCGGAGCCGGCCGCCCGCACCCGGGTGATCTCCCGGTACGACGTGTCCGCGATGACGAACTCGCCCTGGCCGACGCCCTGCCCGCCGGTGCCGCCGATGGTGCCTTCCCACCAGGTCAGCACCGGTTTGTTCAGGTAGTGCTGGGCCTTGAAGTCGATCGCCACGGTGGCCGGGTCGGGCACCTTGCGGAACCAGACCGGCGAGCCCTTGTCGTCGATCATCAGCGGGCCCCAGAGACCGGTGCCGGAGGCCGGGGTCAGGAAGATGAGACCCGGCGCGGTCGCGTTCGCCGGCGTCGTGATCGTGACGTCGGGCAACGCCCGCAGGTCGGGGCGGGAGCGGTATTTCGCCGGACCGGCCTGGGCGGCGGCCTCCGGCGTACCGGGGTCGTTGTCGGTGTCGGCGACCGCATAGCCGACCCCCGCACCGGCCGCCGTGCAGATCGCGGCGCCGGCGACGCCGAGCAGCACGTTGCGGCGGGAGGTTCTGGCATCCGTCACGGGGATCAACGTTCCCCGCTTCGCAGCCGAACTACCTAGGTGCCGGGTGGGAATTCGCTGTGAGACCGGTGTAGATGTCGATGAGCCGCCGGGTCACCACGTCCGGATGGAAGGCGCGCAGATAGCGATCGCGGGCGGCCGGCGCGACGGCGGCGGCGTCGACCCGGGCGATCGGCAGGGCGGCGGCCAGCGTCTCCGGGTCGGGCCGGACCGCCCAGCCCGCCGGCGTCGCGGACTCCCCGATCCCGAGCAGGTACGGGATGCCGCCGACGTCGGTGCCGAGCACCGGCCGGCCCGCCGCCATGGCCTCCAGGATCACCGTCGGCAGCACGTCGTCCCAGGTCGGCACGGCCACGATCACCGCGGCCGCCCGGCGCGCGGATGCCATGCCGACCTGGTCCAGCGGGCCGAGGTAGGTGACGTCGGCCCGTTCGGCCGCGGCCCGCTCGGCGAGCGGGCGCAGCTCCCCGTCACCGGCGATGCGCAGGTCGCCCAGCTCGCCGTCCGGGTGCCGGCGCCAGGCGTCGAGCAGCAGCGCGAGGCCCTTCTCCGGGGAGAGCCGGGCGGCGTAGAGGAAGCCGTCGCCCAGCGGCGCCGGGTCACCGGGATCGGGCAGGCCGTTCGGCTTGACCACGATGCGCTCGTCCGGAATGCCGTAGTTGCGGAGGTGGTCGGCGATCCGCCCGGTCAGCGCGATGTAGCGATCCACCGACTTCCAGGTCGGCCGGTGCACGGCCAGCGTGGTCGCCATCAGCGCGCTCTGGGCCGCCGAGCCCCGGTAGCACTTGTGCACGACGGCCGGCCAGCCCAGCACCTTGCCCCGGCAGTCGTGGCAGTTGTGCCCGTCGCGGAAGTAGAGACCGGAGGAGCAGACCTGCCGGTAGTTGTGCACGGTCTGCACGACCGGCACCCCGTGCGCGTGCGCGGTCCGCACGACCGAGGGCGAGAGCAACGGGTACGGATTGTGCAGGTGCAGCAGGTCGGGACGCTCGCGACGGAGCAGGTCGGCGAGGTCCCGCTGGGCCGCCCGGCCGAAGATCGGCGAGAGCGGTAGCAGGGCCTTCTGCGCGAGCGGCAGCTCCCCGATCGAGTCGGAGGAGCGCTGGAACGGCAGCACCTCGATCCCGGCCGCCGTGAGCTGCGCGATCTCCGTGTCGACGATGACGTTCTCGCCGGACGGGATCGCCTCGCGATATCTGTTGTGCGCTACGACGACCTTCACGCTCCGAAACGCTACCGTTGAGGGCGTGCCGGAGCTTCCCGAGGTCGAGGCGCTCGCTGCGTACCTGCGGGAGCGTGCGGTCGGCCGTGCAGTGCAGCGTCTCGAGGTCTCGTCGTTCAGCGCCCTGAAGACGTACGACCCGCCCACCTCCGCCGTCGCCGGCCTGGCGGTCACCGCCGCCGGCCGGCACGGGAAATTCCTGGATCTCACCCTCGGCGGGGAGCTGCACCTGATCGTGCACCTGGCCCGCGCGGGCTGGCTGCACTACCGGGAATCGTTCAAGTCGCCCGCGCCGCTCAAGCCGGGCAGCGGGCCGATCGCGATCCGGGTCCGCCTCGACGACGGGTCGGGCTTCGACCTGACCGAGGCGGGCACGCAGAAGTCGCTGGCGGCCTACCTGGTGCGCGACCCCGCCGAGGTGCCCGGCGTGGCCCGGCTCGGCCCCGACGCGCTGGCCGTGGACCGCGACCAATTCGCCGAGCGGCTGCGCAGCCGCTCGGGCCAGGTCAAGGGCGTGCTCACCGACCAGGAGGTGCTGGCCGGCATCGGCAACGCCTACTCCGACGAGATCCTGCACGTGGCGAAGATGTCGCCCTTCGCGCTGACCGGCAAGCTCACCGACGAGCAGCTCACCACCCTGTTCGAGGCCATGCGGGTGGTCGAGACCGACGCCGTCGCGCGGTCGGTGGGACAGAAGGCCGCCGAGCTCAAGGGCGAGAAGCGCGCCGGGATGCGGGTGCATGCCCGCACCGGGCTGCCCTGCCCGGTCTGCGGCGACACGGTCCGCGAGGTCTCCTTCGCCGACAAGAGCCTGCAATACTGCCCGACCTGCCAGACGGGCGGAAAGCCGCTCGCCGACCGGCGGCTGTCCAAGTTGATCCGATAGTCACAGAGTGTGCACAAGCGGCTCCGCGGGGGAAAGCAGGCACAACGTCCGCTTCTTCTGGGCCGTTCCATCGGTATAGTGGCCCGGTCCCACGCTTCGTGCACGGCGCGCGAGGGATCGGCGGCCCCGCCGGAGCCCCCAGGGCCGTGGCGGTGCGTAATGTTCTCGGTGTGGGCGGTACGTGATGCGGGAGGACGTAGGCGAGGTGACCACGAGCCTCCAACGCCCGGAAACCAGCAAGAGCCGGAGCGGCATGCCGTACGACAGTTTCGAGTGGCAGCAGGAGCCGCCGCCGAGTAATGGCGTTGCCAGATCCGCGTGGACCCGCTCGCACCGCCGGCTCTCGCGTTGGCACCGGCCGTACACGTTGATCTTGATTATCCTGGATCTCGTCTCCGCGGTCCTGGCCAGCGGCCTGGCCGTCACCTTCATCCAGAAGTCGAGCTCCGGCTTCCAGGGCCGGGAGGACGCGTTCTACTTCGTCGCCTTCGTCGCCCTGCCGCTGGGCTGGATCTTCACCCTCTGGGGCAACGGCAGCTACGACCGCCGCTACCTCGGGCTGGGCAGCGAGGAGTTCAAGCGGGTCGTCCGCTCCTCCATCACGGTCGTGGCCGCAGTCTCGCTGCTGGCCTTCGCGACCAACACCTCGCTCTCGCGGGTGACGGTCGCCTACGTCTGCGTGTCCGCGATGATCTTCATCCTGTTCTGCCGCTACTCGGCCCGCCAGGTGCTGCACGTGGCCCGCAAGCGCACCGGGCACGGCGCGCACCGGATGATCCTGATGGGCACCCTGCCCGAGGCGCTCGAGGTCTACAAGGCGGTCACCCGCAGCCCCGCGGCCGGGCTTATCCCGGTCGCGATCCACCTCACCGACGGTTACTCGGCGGCCAGAGGCATCGAGACACCCGTGCCCGTCTACGCGGGCCGGGACGTGCTCGCGCTGGTCCGCGAGGTCGGCGGCGATACGATCGCGGTCTGCGGCTCGGCCAGCGCCGAGCCCGGCGAGTTGCGCCGGCTGGCCTGGGCCCTCGAAGGCACCGGCGTCGACCTGGTGGTGGCCCCGCAGCTCACCGACATCGCCGGCCCGCGCGTGCACATCCGCCCGATCGAGGGCCTGCCGCTGCTGCACGTCGAGGAACCGACCCTGTCCGGCCCCGGCTGGCTGACCAAAAACCTGCTCGACCGGGTGGCGGCCTTCTTCGGCCTGCTGTTCCTCACCCCCGTCCTGGGCGTGATCGCCCTGGGCATCAAGATGGCCAGCCCCGGCCCGGTCTTCTTCCGCCAGCCCCGGGTCGGCCACGAGGGCCACACCTTCCGGGTGTGGAAGTTCCGGACCATGGACGTGGACGCCGAGGAGCGCAAGGCCACGCTGGAGGAGCTCAACGAGGCCGACGGCATGCTCTTCAAGCTGAAGGAAGATCCCCGGATCTTCCGCTTCGGCAGCAAGCTGCGCGCCACCTCGCTGGACGAGCTGCCGCAGCTCATCAACGTGCTGAAGGGCGAGATGTCGCTGGTCGGCCCCCGCCCGCTGCCCGCGGACGACGGCGACTACCTGGGCGACGTCCGCCGGCGGCTGCTGGTGCGGCCGGGAATAACCGGCCTGTGGCAGGTCTCGGGGCGGTCGGACCTGTCCTGGGACGAGGCGGTCCGGCTGGACCTCTACTACGTGGACAACTGGTCGCTGACCTACGACCTGAGCATCCTGTGGCGCACGATCTGGGTCGTCCTCAAGCGAAAAGGCGCGTACTGACCCTTCCCGACATCAAGATCAAATTCTGGATGTCGTGCCTGGTTGCATGGTGCTGACCGTCGCTCCCGCCGAGGTCGGGCGGGGCCACCCAATCGCCTGGCGGCTCATGAACGGATGACCCCACCCTGCCGGCTGATTGCATGAACAAACCCGACACTCGCGGTCGCCGCCTGCACGACCACCGCTCGATGGGCAACGCCGGCACCCCCGACCTCCGCACCACCACTTTCCCCACAACCGTTTCCTCCAGGGCAGCAGAACGCCCCCCAAGGCCGCAAACTGGCCGGCGACCGCCCATCTTCGGTCCACCGCTGGGGATCTTGGTGCGGCCGGGTGCGGAGCTAGCCCATCCGCACCAAGGTCGCCGACCGCAAGGGGCAAATCCCCACCAAACGCTCCCGATTCCGTGCACTGGGGGAGATCTTGGAAGTCTCGGGTGCGACGACTGCACGGTTACCCCGCGGTCGATCGCGGTGCGTTGCCAGCCGACTACCCTGCCTGGGCAAACGGCGCATTTCGCTTCGAGGGAATCCGGGTGGCGACCACCGGTCGGGGCAATTGGCACGGAATCCCTGAGGAATCGCCGATCAGCGAGAACAGGCTGACAGAAGGCAACCTTCCCACCTCGGACAGTGCCCGCCGACGAGTTGTTCGACGATTTCCCAAGCGCGGACGACATGGCCGGGTTCGCGAGAATCGGTAGCGCATCCGCACCCCTGCCATACCTCGAATCGGGCAAGGGTGGCTAATCGCCCAGCGGCTCGTAAACGACCACACCCTCCGCGACGCTGGTGTTTCCTCCCGCTTGCGGTCAGGATGCGTGCGTGGCTGGTCAGGTCGGGAGTGTGCTCGCGGTTCTAGCCGTGCTCGCCGCGCTGTTCGGCGCCGTCGTCGCGGTGTTGCGGCTGCGTGCGCGGCGCGGCATTGCCACGGCCGGGCAACGTGCCACCTACGACGTGCTGCACACCGCGTCGCTGGCTGCCGAGCCGCTGCGTACCGGGCTCACCCCGGCGTCGGCCGCCAAGGCCGCCCGGCATCTGCGCCGGCTTGTCGGCGCGCCCGGCCTCACGGTGGCCGACAGTGACCATTGTCTGGCCTTCGACGGGCGCGGCGAGCACCATGCCGCCCAGTTCATCGCCGCGGCCGCCCGGGCCATGCGGGCCAACCGGTCGATCGTGCTGGGCGGCACCGACCTGCCCTGCGACCGGATGGACTGCGTGGTGCGCGGCGCGGTCGTCGCCCCGTTGACCGGCGCCGACGGGCAGGCCGTGGCCGCGCTCGTGGCGGTCGCGGACGACCAGCCCGCGCCCGGCCTGGTCCAGGCCACCATGGAGACCGCCCGCTGGGCGGGCTCCCAGCTGGCCCTCGCGGAGCTGGATTCCTCCCGCGAGCGGCTCGCCCGGGCCGAGGTACGCGCCCTGCGCGCCCAGATCAGCCCGCATTTCATCTACAACGCGCTGACCGCGATCGCCTCGTTCGTGCGCACCGACCCGGAACGCGCCCGGGAGCTGATTCTGGAGTTCGCCGAGTTCACCCGCTACTCGTTCCGGGCGCACGGCGACTTCACCACGCTGGCCGAGGAGCTGCGCTCGATCGACCGGTACCTGACCATCGAACGTGCCCGTTTCGGCGACCGTCTGCAGGTCCGCCTGCAGATCGCGCCCGAGGTGCTGCCGGTGGGCCTGCCGTTCCTGTGCCTGCAGCCGCTGGTGGAGAACGCGGTGCGGCACGGCCTGTCCCGCAAGCCGGGCGTCGGTATGGTGAGCATCGAGGCCCGGGACGCGGGTGCCGAATGCCACATCACGGTCGAGGACGACGGGGTGGGCATGGATCCGGCGGTGCTGGCGGCGGGCATCGCGGAGGCGGTCAACGGCCACGACGACGACGCGGGCCAGCACGTCGGGCTCTCGAATGTGGACGAGCGGCTGCGCTCGGTGTTCGGCGACCACTTCGGGCTGGTGGTGGAGACCGCGCCGGGCGCGGGAATGAAAGTGAGCATGCGGGTGCCGAAATTCCATCCAAAGGTACGGGCATGAGCCTTGTGGTGCTGGCTGTGGATGACGAGCCGCCGGCGCTGGACGAGCTCGCATACCTGCTCAATGCCGACAGCCGGGTCGCGTACGTGCACCGGGCCGGCGACGCGACCGAGGCGTTGCGGGTGCTGCGGGACACCGAGGTCGACGCGGTCTTCCTGGACATCCGGATGCCCGGGCTGGACGGCATGGAGCTGGCCCGGATCCTGCACAGGTTCGCCCGGCCGCCGGCGATCGTCTTCGTGACCGCGTACGACGACGGCGCGGTGGACGCGTTCGACCTGGGCGTGACCGACTACGTGCGCAAGCCGGTCCGCTCCGAGCGGCTGGGCGAGTCGCTGCGCCGGGTCGCCGGGCTGCGGGCCGCGCCACCGCTGGTGGCGGCGAAGCCACCGGACGAGCCGAGCATCCCGGTCGAGCTGGCCGGCACGACCCGGATGCTTCCGCGCTCGTCGGTGCGCTGGGTCGAGGCACAGGGTGACTACGCCCGGCTGCACACCGGCGACGCTTCGCACCTGGTCCGGGTGTCGCTGGCGACGCTCGCCGAGCGCTGGGCGGACGCCGGCTTCGTCCGCATCCACCGCTCCTACCTGGTGCAGTTACGCCTGGTCGCGGAGCTGAGGCTGACCCAGTCTGGCTACGTGGTGTCCATCGACGGTGCGGAGCTGCCGGTCAGCCGGCGACACACCCGGGAGCTGAAGGACAAGCTCATCCGGGCCGCGAAGCACGACTGGACCCGCTGAATCCACCGTTTCGGCCATCAGATCCACAGGGTTATCCACAAGCCCACCGCGTTATCCCCAGAGTTATCCACAGGCCGATCATCTTCACAAGTTGTCCACAACGTCGCCCCCGCCCCTGCACGACTGATCAATAGGCTGCTCGACGCGGGGCAGATCGGCACGCCACGGGGGTGGGCCGGTCTTGCATCCGCCACGCATGATGCGGGGCAGAGCAAGGGGGCGGAGTGACGGCAAAGAAGGTTCTCGTGGTCGAGGACGAGCGCACCATCGCCGAGGCGGTGGCCGCCCGGCTGCGGGCGGAGGGCTTCGAGGTCGAGGTCGCCGGGGACGGCCCGAGCGCGGTCGACGCCGCCCGGCGCGTCCAGCCGGACGTGATCGTCCTCGACGTGATGCTGCCGGGCTTCGACGGTCTCGAGGTGTGCCGCCGCATCCAGGCCGAACGCGGCGTCCCGGTCCTGATGCTCACCGCCCGCGGCGACGAGACCGACCTGCTCGTCGGCCTGGCGGTCGGCGCGGACGACTACCTCACCAAGCCCTTCTCGATGCGCGAGCTCACCGCGCGGGTGCACGCCCTGCTCCGGCGGGCCACCCGCAACTCCGCCGCGGCCGACCCGGCCCCGGCGGGGCCCGCGATGCTGCGCTTCGGCGACCTGGAGATCAACCTGGCCGAGCGCCGGGTGCAGCGGGCCGGCGTCGAGGCCAAGCTGACCCCGACCGAGTTCGACCTGCTCGTGCACCTCGCCGGCCGGCCGCGCACGGTGCTGCCCCGGGAACGGCTGCTCGCGGACGTGTGGGGTTGGGCGGACGCTTCGGGCACCCGTACGGTCGACAGCCACATCAAGGGCCTGCGGCGCAAGCTCGGCGCCGACCTGATCCGCACCGTCCACGGCGTCGGCTATGCCCTGGAGGTGCAGCGATGAGTTCGCCCCCGGTCGAGCGGTTGCTGCGGTGGGTGTCGCTGCCGCTGAGCCTGGCGTTCGGCTGGGTGGCGCCCGCGCTCGGCTGGCTGCCGCGTCCGCTCGACCCCGTGCGCTCGATCAAGGCGAAGCTGTCGGTGGCGCTCGGCCTGTCCGGCGGCGTCGGCTTGCTGATCTTCTGGTGGAGCCTCGATTTCATGCGGGTGGAGCTGTCCTGGTTCGCGATCGCCGCCGCGCTCGGCCTGGTCACGCTGCAGGTGGCGGCGCACGGCACCACGGTTCCGCTGCGGGAGATGACGGACGCCGCCCGGGCGATGGCCCGCGGCGACTACACCCGCCGGATCCGGGCCACCTCCCGCGACGAGGTCGGCGAGCTGGCCATTGCCTTCAACCAGATGGCCGCGGACCTGGCGGCGGCCGACCGGCAGCGCCGCGAGCTGATCGCCAACGTCTCGCACGAGCTGCGGACGCCGATCACCGCCCTGCGCGGCCTGCTGGAAAACATCGTCGACGGCGTGTCCGAGGCGGAGCCGGAGACCATGCGCACCGCCCTGACCCAGACGGAGCGCCTGGGCCGCCTGGTCACCGAGCTGCTGGACCTGTCCCGCCTGGACGCCGGCGTGATGCCGATGGCCCAGGCCCCGATCGACATCCGGACGTTCCTGGGCGACGTGATCCGCGAGGCGACGGTAAACGCGGACGGCGCCGGCCACGACGTCCGCTTCGTGGTGGCGGCCCCGGCGATCCGCATCGAGGGCGACCGCGAGCGCCTGCACCAGGTCTTCGCCAACCTGCTGGACAACGCGGCCCGGCACAGCCCACCGGGCGGCATGGTCACCGTCCGGGCGGAACGCCACGACGCCGACGTGGTGGTGGCGGTCGCGGACGAAGGCGAAGGAATCCCACCGGCCGACCGGGACCGGGTCTTCGAACGCTTCACCCGGGGCGAACGCGCCACCGACGGCGGCACCGGCCTGGGCCTGGCGATCGCCCGCTGGGTGGTCCAGCTCCACCAGGGCACGATCGCCGTCGTCGACCCGGCCAGACCCCCGACCGGCACGACGGCGCCGGCCCCGAGCCGGCCCGGCTGCCTCATCCACGTCACGCTGCCGCTGCAGCCGACCCGCCCATCGCTCTCCTGAAGAAGGAGCCATCGTGCCCACGAACGCCCCATCCACGCCTCCCGAGAACGGCCCCGGCGGCGAGCCGCCCCGCGCAACAGGCCAACCATCGGCCTCACCCGCCGGCGCCGATGCGCAACCGCAGCCGGGCGGCCAGCCCACGACCGCGATCCCGGCCGCCGGCTCGGGGAGCCGGACCGCCCTGGCGACCCCGCCGGGCGGCCAGCCGCATCCCGGGCCAGGCAGCCAGCAGACCCGTCCCGGTGGTGGGCTGCCGCAGGCCCCTCCCGGAGCCCGGCCGGCCACCATGCCCGTGGCGCCGCTGCACGGCCCCTGGGCCGACACGTCCGTGTTCGGTAGCCGCTGGCCCGGGCCGATCCGGCCCGCCTCGCGGGCGACCGTCATCGCGCTGCTGGTCGCCGCCGTGGTGGCCGCGCTCAGCATTCCGCTCGACCGGGGCGGCGTCGGCTGGCTCGTCACGGCGATCGCGGGAGTCGCGGCGCTGATCGTGGCCCGGGTCGTGCCGGATCAGGCCCTGTCCACGGCGACGCCGGCAGCACCGATGACGGCTCCGGCGCCGCTGGTTCGGTGGAGCCCGCCGACCCCGGCCAAGGCCCGCTTCTTCTGGACGGGCGCCACGATCGTGCTGCTCGGCGTGGGCACGTTCCGGGCGGCCGGCTGGCTCTTCTTCCTCTGCCTGTGCACAGCGGTCGTGACCGGGGCGTTGGCCGTCGCCGGCGGGCGTTCGCTGCGGGCGATGATCATCGCCGTGCTCATGACTCCCGCTGCGGGCTTCCGGTCGCTGCCCTGGATCAAGCGGGGAATCACCGCGGCTCGCCAGGACGGCAAGGGCGGCAAGGGCCTGCGGGTCGCCGCCACGATCGCCGTCTCGGTGGCGCTGCTCGTCGTCTTCGGCTCCCTGTTCGCCTCCGCCGATGCCGCGTTCGCCGATCTGGTCGGCAAGGCCGTGCCCGACATCAACGGTGGCACGGTGGCTCGCTGGATCTTCGTTTTCCTGGTCGCGGCGTTCGCGCTCGGCAGTGCCGCGTACCTGCGGGCCGCCCCGCCCGATCTGAGCGGGCTGGAGCGGCCCGGCACGCGGCGGGTGGCGCGGCTCGAGTGGGCCGTGCCGCTGATGTTGCTGGTGCTGCTGTTCGCCCTGTTCGTGGCCGTGCAGCTGACCGTCCTGTTCGGAGGGTCGAAGCACGTCCTGGACACCGATGGCCTCACCTACGCCGAGTACGCCCGCGGCGGCTTCTGGCAGCTGCTGATCGTCACCGGGCTGACGCTGGTGGTGCTCGCCGGGGCGGCCCGGTGGGCGCCGCGCGAGACGAAGACCGACCGGGTGCTGATCCGTGCCATCCTCGGTTCCCTCGCCGTGCTGACCCTGGTGGTCGTCGCCTCGGCCACCCACCGCATGGACCTGTACGCCGACACCTACGGCCTGACCCGGCTGCGCCTGCTGGTCGTCATCTGCGAGCTGTGGCTGGGCCTGGTCTTCCTGCTCATCCTGATCGCGGGCATCCGCCTCACCGGACCCTGGCTGCCCCGCGCCGTGGTCGCGACGGCGGTGCTGGCGCTGATCGGTCTCTCGGTCGCCAACCCGGACCGGCTGATCGCCGACCACAACGTCACCCGCTTCGAGCAGACCGGCCGCATCGACACGGCGTACCTGTCGGATCTCTCGGCGGACGCGGTTCCCGCCCTGGACAGGCTGACCGGCAAGAACCGCGACTGCGCGCTGACACCGCTCGCCACCGACCTGGAGGAGAACCCGGACGACTGGCGCGGCTGGAACCTCGGCCGGTACCAGGCACACGATCTCCTGGTGCACGATCCGCCGCACGACGTCGCGGACTGCCCGGGCTACTACGACCTTTACTGACACTCCGGCGGGCGCCCGGCCGGTGGAACCTGACCGGCCGGGCGCGCCGCGCCCCGGCCCTGTCTTGACATTGGCGGAGCGGCGGCAAGACTGCCGGGCATGGACGGCGACGCGACGCAAGATGCCAAGGTTCGGCGCACCCGCGTCGTCCTGGGCGAGGCTGCCGCGCGCCGGCCGGCCACCGATCCCGCCCGGGCCGACCTCGCCGAGCAGACCCCGGTCGGTGAGGCCCTGGTCAAGGGACTGATGCGGGCCCAGTTGGCGCTGGCGCTGCGGCTCTCGCTCGTGGTCGTGGCCGGGCTCGGCGCGCTGCCGCTGCTCTTCGCCGTGGCGCCCGGGGTGGGCCGGGCCAAGCTGCTCGGCGTCAACCTGCCCTGGCTGCTGCTCGGCCTGCTGTCGTTCCCCTTCCTGGTCGGCGTCGGCTGGGCGTACGTGCACTGGGCCGAACGCAACGAGCAGGACTTCACCGCCGTGATCAACAGGCCGGAAGGGTGAACCCGTACATCGTTCCGGGGCTGGTCCTGGTCGTGCTCATCACGGTCGGGATCGGCGCGTACGGGCTGCGCTTCGCCCGGACCACCTCCGACTTCCTGGTCGCCTCGCGCTCGGTCAGCCCCTCGTGGAACGCCGCCGCGATCAGCGGCGAATATCTGTCCGCCGCCTCCTTCCTCGGCATCGCCGGCTTGGTGCTGCGATACGGCGTCGACGTGCTCTGGTATCCCGTCGGCTTCGCGGCCGGCTACCTCGCCCTGCTGCTCTTCGTCGCCGCCCCGCTCCGCCGCTCGGGCGCGTTCACCCTGCCCGACTTCTGCGAGGTCCGCCTCCGTTCCCCGCTGCTGCGCCGGCTCGCCACGGTCTTCGTCGTCTTCATCTGCTGCCTCTATCTCGTGCCGCAGTTGCAGGGGGCAGGCCTGACGTTCACCACGGTCACCGGCGGTCGATACGAGTGGGGTGCGCTGTTGGTCGGCCTCATCGTCACCGCCAACGTCGCCCTCGGCGGGATGCGGGCGATCACCTTCGTGCAGGCGTTCCAGTACTGGCTGAAGCTGACCGCGCTGGCCGTACCCGTGCTCTTCCTGGTCATGCAGTGGCAGTCGGACGGCCGCCCGGCGGCGACACCCCCGGCCGGCCCGGCCTTCGCGGCCACCACCACCGTCACGTTCTCCGAGGCGGCGACGCTCACCCTGCCCGACGGCACGCAGACCCGGATGGCCGAGGGCGAGCAGCAGACGTTCCCTGCCGGGGCGACCGTGCCCGACGTCAGCAGCGTGGACGACCACCGCGGCGCGGACTGGCTGCTGCCGGGCGGCGACGCGACGCTCTTCGCGACGTATTCGCTGATCCTCGCCACGTTCCTGGGCACGATGGGCCTGCCGCACGTGCTGGTGCGCTTCTATACCAATCCCGACGGCGCCTCGGCCCGGCGCACGACCCTGGTGGTGCTCGCCCTGGTCGGCCTCTTCTACCTGCTGCCCACCCTGTACGGCGTCCTCGGCCGCATCTACACCCCGCAACTGCTGATGACCGGGCGCACCGACGCGGTGGTCCTGCTCTTGCCGGAGGCGGCCCTCGGCGGCGGCCACCTGGGCCGCTTCCTCGGCGCGCTGGTCACCGCCGGCGCCCTGGCCGCATTCATGTCCACCGCATCCGGCTTACTCACCAGCGTCGCCGGGGTGGTGTTCACCGACATCCTGCATGCCGATCGGGGCGGCTCGGTGCGCGACTTCCGGCTCGCCACGGTGCTCGCCGCGATCGTGCCGATGGCGCTGTCCGTCTACGTCGCCAACATGGACGTGTCCCGGGTCGTCGGGCTGGCATTCGCCGTGGCCGCGTCCAGTTTCTGCCCACTGCTCGTCCTCGGCATCTGGTGGCGCGGGCTCACCGACGTCGGTGCGGTGGCCGGGATCCTGGCCGGCGGCGGCGCCGCGATGGCCTCGGTGCTGATCACCGTGCTCGGCCCGCCGCTGTCCGGCTGGCCCGCGCAGGTCATCGGGCAGCCCGCGGCCTGGACCGTGCCGCTGGCCTTCCTGGTCATGGTGGCCGGCTCTTTGCTCACCAAGCGCCGGGTGCCGCGGGACATCGGAGCCACCATGCTCCGCCTGCACGCCCCGGAGTCGCTCCGGCTATGAAAGCGGATCGGACCTTAACGATATTTAATAAACTTTCCTGAACTCCTCGCGGGCTCCATTCCGTAGCTATCAGTGCTGCGACGAAGCAGCCGGATGAACGCGAAGGAGCGCTGCAATGAGCCGCAGGAACAAGATGAGCGGACGGACCCGAAAACTGCTGATCGGCGTCACGGCGGCGACACTTGCCGGCACGGCGTTCGCGGTGAGCACCGGACTGAGCAGCGCCGGCGAGAACTGCGCGGGCCTCGACCAAGCCCTGCGCAACAACATCGCATTCATCAACGAACAGAACGGGAGTGCCCGTGACGCACTCTCCGATGCCCGAATCGCCAACCGCCAGGCCGTGGTGGACCTGATCAACCAGCGCCGGGCCACCGCCGGCTGCACCGAGAAAATCCAAGCGGCACCCGTCAAGGCCCCGACCAAGGCAGCGCCCTCGAAAGCAGCGCCCTCGAAAGCAGCGCCCATCAAGGCAGCGCCCACGAAGGCCGCGCCCACGAAGGCCGCTGGAAATGCGGCCGGCGGCGGCGAGGTTGTCTGCAAGGGCTCGACCGTGACCCTGTCCGGCGAGGCTGGCGTGCCCGCGGCCTCCAGCGGCACGTTCCCGATCGGCACCACGCTCAAGGTGACCAACCTCGACAACAACAAGAGCATCACCGTCAAGGTGGCGACGCCGTCGGGCAGTTGCATCCTGCTCAACAACGCGGCCTTCGAGGAGGTCCGCGAGGCGGGCAAGTTCCTCATCCGGCGCGCCGTCATCGAACGGGTCGGCTGAAACGAGGGCAACTCGAACAGGTATGACAGTGGCCGGGCCCCTTACTAACCGTTAAGTTCGGGGACATGACGATTCCCCAGCAGCGCGTGTGCCCAGATCCGGCGCTCGCGCTGCGTGGTCTCGTCAAGCGGTTCGACACCAGGCTGGCCGTCGCCGGCATCGACCTCGACGTGCCCGCCGGCTCGTTCTTCGGTCTGCTCGGCCCGAACGGCGCCGGCAAGACCACCACCCTGTCCATGGCCGTCGGCCTGCTGCGGCCCGACGCCGGCCAGGCCCGCATCCTCTCCCACGACGTGTGGGCCGACCCCGCCGCCGCCAAGGCCCGGATCGGGGTGCTGCCGGACGGCGTGCGCCTCTTCGACCGGCTCACCGGCACCGAGCTGCTGGCGTACCACGGGCTGTTGCGCGGGATGGACGCCGACGTCGTCGATCAGCGCGCCGCCGAGCTGCTGGATGTGCTGGCCCTCGGCGCGGACAACCGCACCCTGGTCGTCGACTACTCCGCCGGCATGAAGAAGAAGATCGGCCTCGCCTGCGCAATGCTGCACGCGCCCCGGCTGCTGGTGCTGGACGAGCCGTTCGAGGCGGTCGACCCGGTGTCGGCCGCGCTGATCCGCGACATCCTGCGGCGCTACGTCTCCGGCGGTGGCACGGTCGTCTTCTCCAGCCACGTGATGGCGGTGGTCGAGCGGCTGTGCAGCCACGTGGCGATCCTCGCCGGCGGCACGATCCGGCTGCACGGCACGCTCGCCGAGGTCCGTGGCGAGCGGTCGCTGGAGGACGTCTTCGTCGAGGTCGTCGGCGGCCGGATGGCTACCGGGTCGGAACTCGCGTGGCTGTAGGCGTCCGGCACTTCGTCAAGCTGAAGCTCCGCATCACCGCGAACGGCCTGCGGGGCCAGACCTGGCGGGTCGTCCTGTTCGTGCTCGGCGCGGTGCTCGCGACCGGCGCGGCGATCGGTGGTTACGCCCTGTTCAGCCTGCCCGGCCTGCTCGGCGAGCAGCGGGCCGCCGAGGTGGCGCTGCCACTGGCCGGCGGGCTCCTCATGCTCGGCTGGCTCTTCCTGCCGCTGGTCTTCTTCGGCGTCGACGAGTCGCTCGACCCGGCGCGCTTCGCGCTGTTGCCGCTGCCGCGGCGCACGCTGATCCGTGGCCTGTTCGTCGCGTCGCTGGCCGGCGTCCCGGCGGTGGCGACCTTCGCCGGGACGCTGGGCATGGTCGACTCGGCCGCGCGGCTCGGCGGGCCCGGCGCGGCGATCGTCGCGTTCGTCGGCGTGGTGACCGGCATCCTGCTCTGCGCGGCGATCAGCCGGTCGCTGACCAGCACCTTCGCGACGGCGTTGCGGTCGCGCCGGGCCCGCGATCTGGCGACGGTGCTGCTGGCCTGCGTCGCCGCGCTGCTCGGTCCGCTGCAACTGGCCGCCCTCGCCGGCGCCGAGAACGCCGACTGGACCGGCCTGGCCCGGGTGGCCGACGTCATCGCGTGGACGCCGTTCGGGGCGCCGTACAGCATGGGTCTGGATGTCGCGGCCGGCCGGCTCTGGGCCGTACCGGTGAAGCTTGCCCTGGTCCTGGCGACGATCGGCCTGTTGCTGTGGTGGTGGTCCGCGACGCTGGAGCGCGCGATGCTCGGCGCCGTAGGCCGATCCGGCCCGCGGGAGCGGCCGGAATCGGCGCACAAGCCGGTCGCCCAACTGGTGCCGGCCTGGCTGCCGCGCACCCGGTTCGGCGCGCTGACCGCCCGGGAGATGCGGTATTGGTGGCGCGAGACGCGGCGCCGGGCCAGCCTGATCACGTTCAGCGTGGTGGGGGTCTTCCTGCCGGTCTTCATCGGTGTGAGCAGCGGATCCGCCGGCGCCCCTACCGGCATGCTCATCTTCGTCGGCGCGCTGGCGGCGGTGAGCCTGGCGAACCAGTTCGGCTTCGAGGGCAGCGCCTACGCGGCCAACGTCGTGGCCGGCGTCCCGGGTCGGCTCGAGCTGACGTCGCGGGTCGCCGGCTTCTCCGTGTACGTCGCACCGACGCTGCTCGTGATCGCGGTCGTCGTCGGTCTCGCCGTGGGCCGGCCGGAGACGGTGCCGGCGCTGATCGGCATGCTGGCCGCGGCGTACGGCGTGGGCCTGGCCCTGGTCCTGCCGATCTCGGTCCGGATGGCCTACGCCCTGCCCGACACGGCCAACCCGTTCGCGCTGTCCTCCGGCGGCGGCATGGCCAAGGGCCTGCTGACCTTCGCCGCCATGCTCGGTGCGGCGGTGATCACCGTGCCGATGCAGCTGGTCGCCTTCCTGGCGCACGACGTCTGGCTGTGGATCGGCCTCCCGCTCGGCCTGCTGTACGGTGCCGGCGCGCTGCTGCTCGGGCTCCGCCTGGCCGGCCCGATGCTGGACAGGCGCATGCCCGAGCTCCTGGCCACGGTGACCGCCCGTCAGTAGCGGGTGCCCATCGCCTCCCGTACCTCGGTAAGGGTTTGTTCCGCGACGGCGTTGGCCTGCGCGTTGCCCGCGCGCAGCACCTCCCGCACCAGGCCCGGTTCCCGCGCGTAGGCGGTCCGTCGCGCCCGCATCGGCGCCAGGAACTCGTTGACCGCCTCGGTGACGGTCCGCTTCAGCGCGGCGGCGCCGGCGGCGCCCACCGCCGCGGCGACCTCGTGCGGATCCCGGTCGAGGCAGAGCGCGGCGAGCTGGACGAGCCCGGACACCCCCGGCCGGGTGTCGGGGTCGTAGCTGATGTGCCGGTCGGTGTCGGTCTTGGCGCTCCTGATCAACCGGGCGGTCTCGTCGGCTGTCGCGGAGAGCGCGATCGCGTTGCCGCGGCTCTTGCTCATCTTCGTCCCGTCGGTGCCCAGCAGCAGCGGCGCGGCGCCGAGCAACGCCTCCGGCACCGGGAAGACCGGGCCGTAGCGCTCGTTGAAGCGCCGGGCCACCGTCCGGGTGACCTCGACGTGCGGCAGCTGATCCTGCCCGACCGGCACCAGGTTGCCCTTGCAGAACAGGATGTCGGCGGCCTGATGCACCGGGTAGGTGAACATCAGCCCGCTGACGGCGCGCTGCCGCGAGTGCGCGATCTCGTCCTTGACCGTGGGGTTGCGCTGCAGTTCCGGCACGCTGACCAGGCTGAGGAACGGCAGGACGAGCTGATTGAGCGCGGGCACGGCGCTGTGCGTGAAGATCGTGGCCCGGGCCGGATCGAGCCCCGCGGCGAGGTAGTCGAGGACCAGCCCGTCCACGGTCGGGCCCAGCCGTTCGGCGACGTCGCGGTCGGTCAGGACCTGATAGTCGGCCACGACCACGACCAGTTCGACGCCGCTGCGCTGGAGCCGGACCCGGTTACGCAGGGTGCCGAAGTAGTGGCCGAGGTGCAGCGGGCCGGTGGGCCGGTCGCCGGTCAGCACGCGGAAGTCGCCGGGCCGGGCGGCGATGCGGTCCTCGATGCCGAGCGGCTGGGTGAGCTGAGTGGTCATGGCAATCTCCTCCGGGTCGGTGGACGACCCGGGCAAAGCAGAACGGGCCGTCCGATGGGGACGGCCCGCGCGTGCGGAAGTGCAGCCGTCGCTAGGACGGGCGCCAGTTCTGCGGGCACGCGGTGTTCACAGCTCAGATGGTACCGGCCGGCGGCACAATGTTTCCCGTGAAACCTGTCGAGCCCGGCGCGCAGATCCACTCCAGCGACCCCTTCGCCACCCCGGAGGAGGACAAATCCGCCGTCCGTCGGCTCCGGGGGCGGCTGGCCGCGCCCGTCACGCTCTGGACCGCGCCCGGACCCGCCGGCCTGACCGTCTCCTCCATGCTCGTCGCCGACGGCAGTCCCGGCCGCGTGCTCGGGCTCGTCGACGAGGAGAGCGAGTTCTGGGACGCCGCGTCGATGGCCGGGCGCTTCGCCGTCACCCCGCTCGGGCCGGGTGATCAGCAGCTCGCCGACCGGTTCGCGGGCCTGATGCCCGCCCCCGGCGGCCTCTTCGCCGGCGACAGCTGGACCGAGACGGAATACGGCCGGGTGCCGGCGGGCGCGGGCACGTGGGCCGGCTGCCGGCTCGACGACCACCGACCGTACGGCTGGGGTCTACTCATCGAGGCCACGATCGAGGCGATTCAGCTCGATGACGCTGGGGGTGTCCCTTTGCTCCACTTCCGTGGGCGGTATCGCGGCCTCGACCGGTAAGCGCAACAGGGGCGCCGCTCGGCGCACCTGTCGACCGGCGGTCAGTGACGACCACCACTGCTTCGTACGGTGCGGGAAAAGACCCGCCCCCACGAAGGTGGTGAGCCACGTTGACGACCGAAGCGACCCCGACCGAAAAGTACCTCGAGGTCCAGGCATCCGATGAATTCGCCGGGTTGCGCCGCAAGCTGCGCAACTTCGTTTTCCCCATGACCGTCGCGTTCTTCCTCTGGTACGCGCTCTATGTCCTGCTCTCGGCGTACGCCCGGGGCTTCATGTCCGTGAAGCTCATCGGGAACATCAACGTCGCGCTGCTGCTCGGTCTGCTGCAGTTCGTCTCGACGTTCGTGATCGCCTGGTACTACTCCCGGTTCGCGGCGAAGGAGATCGACCCGATCGCCGACAAGATCCGTGACGAACTGACGGCCGGTGCCGCGGCCCGCGGTGCCGCGGCCCGTACGGATGACGCCACCGAGACGGGTCCGGAGGTAGCCAAGTAATGGAACCGCACCTTTACCTCGCGGCCGACGCCAACGGCGCATCGAGCCGCTCGCTGACCATCACGCTGTTCCTCATCTTCGTCGCGATCACCCTGGGCATCACCATCTGGGCGAGCCAGCAGACGAAGACGGCGACCGACTACTACGCCGGCGGCCGGTCCTTCTCCGGCTTCCAGAACGGCATGGCGATCGGCGGCGACTACATGTCGGCGGCCTCGTTCCTGGGCATCGCCGGTCTCATCGCCCTGTACGGCTACGACGGCTTCCTGTACTCGATCGGCTTCCTGGTCGCCTGGCTGGTCGCGCTGCTGCTGGTGGCCGAGTTCCTGCGCAACTCGGGCCGGTACACGATGGCCGACGTGCTCGCGTTCCGGATGCGTCAGCGCCCGGTCCGCACCGCGGCGTCCGTCTCCACCATCGTGGTGTCGATCTTCTACCTGATCGCCCAGATGGTCGGCGCGGGCGCGCTGGTCAGCCTGCTGCTCGGGATCAAGCCCGGCGCCACGTTCCTGGGCATGGACGCCGACACCGCCAAGATCGCGACGATCATCCTGGTCGGCGCCCTGATGATCGTGTACGTCGTGGTCGGCGGCATGAAGGGCACCACCTACGTCCAGATCGTCAAGGCCTTCATGCTGATGACCGGCGCCCTGGTGATGACCCTGCTGGTGCTGGCGCACTACAAGTTCAACCTGTCGTCCCTGCTCGGCGACGCCGCCGAACAGTCCGGCAAGGGCGCGGCGTTCCTGGAACCGGGCCTGCGGTACGGCGTGGAGACCGCCGGCGACGCGGCGAAGACCTTCTACAGCAAGATGGACCTGCTCTCGCTCGGCATCGCCCTGGTGCTCGGCACGGCCGGCCTGCCGCACATCCTGACCCGGTTCTACACCGTGCCGACCAGCAAGATCGCCCGCAAGAGCGTGCTCTGGGCGATCGGCATCATCGGCACGTTCTACCTGTTCACCCTGGCCCTGGGCTTCGGCGCGGCGGCCCTGGTGGGCGGCAAGGCGATCACCGCCCAGGACAAGGCGGGCAACACGGCCGCACCGCAGCTGGCCCAGGCGCTCGGCATCGACTACCTCGGCGGTGACACGGGCGGCGCGGTGCTGCTCGCGATCATCGCGGCCGTCGCCTTCGCCACCATCCTCGCGGTGGTGGCCGGCCTGACCCTGGCGTCGTCGTCCAGCCTCGCCCACGACTTCTACGCCAGCGTCGTCAAGCGCGGTCAGGCGTCGGAGCGGGACGAGGTGCGGGTGGCCCGGATCGCGGCGTTCGTCATCGGCGCGATCGCGATCATCCTGTCGATCTTCGCGCAGAGTCTGAACGTGGCGTTCCTGGTGGCGCTCGCGTTCGCGGTGGCGGCCTCGGGCAACCTGCCGGCGATCATCTACAGCCTGTTCTGGAAGCGGTTCAACACTTCCGGCGCGCTGTGGGCGATCTACGGTGGCCTGATCTCCGCCGTGTTCCTGGTGTTCTTCTCGCCCGTCGTGTCCGGTTCGGCCACGGCCATGTTCCCGGACAGCGACTGGCACTGGTTCCCGCTGAACAACCCCGGCATCATCTCGATCCCGGTCGGCTTCCTCTGCGGCTGGATCGGCACGCTGATCTCGAAGGAGTCGGACGCGGACAAGTACGCCGAGCTCGAGGTCCGGTCGCTGACCGGCTTCGGCGCGCACTAGCACCGCACGCCCACCGAAAAAGGACAAAACGGCCCGGGGCCGACGTGCGAAATGCACGTCGGCCCCGGTCGCTTAGAGTTGCTACATGTCAGTGCAGCAGCGGTACGGCGCAGGCCATCGGATTCTCGTCAGCGGCGGAGCCGGCTTCGTGCCGTCCCATGTCGTCGACTCCCTGCTCGGCCGGGGCTGCACCGTCGTGGCGATTGACAACTTCGTCACGGGCGCCAAGGAGAACGTGGTGCACCTGGCCGCCGAGCCGCGCTTCACGCTCATCGAGGCCGACCTCGCCGAGGGCCTGCCCAAGCACCCGGCGCTCGCCGAGCGGTTCGACGCGATCCTGCACATGGCGTCCCCGGCCAGCCCCACCGACTTCGCCAAGCTGCCGGTGGAGATCCTCAAGGTCGGCTCGGTGGGCACGCTGGCGCTGCTCGACCGGGCGGTCGCGGACGCGGCGCGCTTCCTGATGGCGTCGACCTCTGAGGTGTACGGCGACCCGCTGGTGCACCCGCAGCCGGAGACCTACTGGGGCAACGTCAACCCGATCGGCGTCCGCGCCGTCTACGACGAGTCCAAGCGCTTCTCCGAGGCGGCGACGCTGGGCTACCACCGCTTCCACGGCCTCTCCACCGCGATCGTGCGCATCTTCAACACGTACGGCCCGCGGATGCGCCCCGACGACGGCCGGGCCATCCCCACCTTCATCAGCCAGGCGCTGCGCGGATCGCCGATCACCGTGCAGGGCACCGGCGCGCAGACCCGGTCGATCACCTACGTGGATGATCTGGTGCGCGGCATCCTGCTGCTGCTCGACTCGGACGAGACCGGCCCGATCAACGTCGGCACCGAGCACGAGCTGACCGTGCTGCAGCTGGCCGAGCTGATCGTCCGGTTGTGCGGCAGCGACTCGCCGATCGAGCTGGTCGAGCGCATGGCCGACGATCCGGAGAAGCGCCGGCCGGACCTCACCTTGGCCCGGACGCTGCTCGGCTACGAGCCGCAGGTCGGGCCGGAAGAGGGCCTTCGGCACACGATCGACTTCTTCAAGGGCTGAGCAATTTGACACGGTAGTGAACGTTTCACGAACAGTAATTGCCTCCTCCCTTCGTGCCGAGCCAGTGTCGATGCACGCTTTGCGTGGTTCTTAGTACGTAACCTGATGGCATGTCTGCGACCACGTCCCCTTGGGGTAGCTCCTCCGGCCGGGCTTCCGTGCCGGGCTCGATGAGCCGGGCCTCAGTGCCCGGTTCGGGCCGCGCCGGCGCCGGTGCGCCCCGCGGGTACGGCGAGGCCGGACGGGGCCCAGCCGGATACGACAACTGGCCGCCGCGCGGCCAAGGCGCCGGACCGGGCGGACCGGCCGGCCCTCCGCCCCGTGGACCCGGCGGGGGCAACCGCCCGGGTCAGCCGTACCGGGGCAAGCGCAAGCCGCGCTGGCGCCGGATCGCCCTGGTGGCCGGCGCCGTGGTCCTGATCGGCGCCCTGGTCGCCGGCATCTCGCTGTACGGCTACGCCGACAACCTGAACGACGACCTCAAGCGCACCGACGCGTTCTCCGACATCACCGCGGGCCGCCCGGCCAGCACGGTGGAGGGCGCGCTCAACATCCTGCTGGTCGGCAGCGACTCGCGGGACCCGGACGCGACCAAGGACGACACCAACGCCTGGCGTGCGGACACGCTGATCGTCATGCACATCCCGGCCGACCACAAGTCCGCCCAGCTGGTGTCGATTCCGCGTGACCTGTGGGTGCAGGTGCCCTCGGGCAACTCCGCCGACTGCAGCAGCGGCAGCCGCGCCAAGATCAATGCGTCGTTCGCATTCGGTGGCCTGCCGCGCGCCGTCCGCACCGTGGAGTGCATGACCGACGTGCGCCTGGATCACGTGCTGGCGATCGACTTCGGCGGCTTCAAGGAGGTCACCGATGCCCTCGGCGGCGTGGACCTGAAGGTCGAGCAGAGCATCACCTCGATCCACAAGCCCTTCCGCAAGTTCAAGAAGGGCACCATGCACATGTCCGGCGCCGAGGCGCTCGACTGGATCCGGCAGCGCAAGCAGTTCGCCCGCGGCGACTTCGCCCGGATGCAGCACCAGCAGGAGTTCCTCAAGGCCCTGATGGACAAGGCGGCGAGCACCGGCACGCTGAGCAGCCCCGGCAAGCTCAACGACTTCCTCAAGGCGACCACCAGCGCGATCACCGCCGACAAGGACTTCTCGCTGACCGACATGGCGCTTCAGTTCCGCAGCCTGCGCGGCGAAAACCTCACCTTCATCACCAGCCCCAACCTGGGCAGCCAGACCATCTCCGGGCAGAGCGTCGTCGTCTCCGACCGGGAGAAGGCTATTGCTTTGTACAAGGCGGTAGCTGCCGACAAGATGGATGAATGGATGACGTCGACCAAGACGACGCCATCGAGCCAAGCCAAGGGCTGATCGCTACAGAATCGGGCAAACGGCGCGGGTCGATGGTTATCGTCGGCCCGCGCCTTTTCATGAACACTGCGTGTCATCGAGCTGAAACCGACAAGGCCTCGCAAGAGATCGAAGTTGAACGTACAGTGATGTCCGCCCGGATCCCGAGTGCTTGGAGCGCGCATGACCGTCCAGACCCCCCGACGGGCTTCGTCGCTGGATCGGGACGCCGTCACGGCCCCCAAGCTCACCACCCCGCCCAGCGCGCCGCCGAAGGGCAAGAAGAAGGCCAAGAAGGACCCGCTCTGGGCGAAGATGACCCTGGTCTTCGGCGCGGTCCTGATGATGGCCAGCGGCGCCGGCATCGTCGGCACCAAGTGGATGGTCAGCAGCGCGACGAGCGCGGTCACCCAGGACGACCTGCTGGGCGGCACCAAGAAGACGGCGGCTGAGGGCGGCAACAGCCTCAAGGGCCCGATCGACCTGCTGCTGATGGGCGTGGACGCGCGTAAGCGCTGGGCCGTCGACGACCTGCACGCCGACACGATCATCATCCTGCACATCCCGGCGAGCCACGACCAGGCGTATCTCGTCTCGGTCCCGCGCGACACCGAGGTCCAGGTGCCCGCGTTCGCCAAGAGCAAGTATCCGGGCGGCACCGCGAAGGCCACCGAGGCGTTCTTCCACGGCGCCCAGAACGGCGGCGGCTGGGCCGGCGGCGCGCAGCTCATGGCGCAGACGCTGAAGAACACGACCGGCATCAGCTTCGACGGCGCGGCGATCATCGACTTCAACGGCTTCAAGGGCGTCATCGACGCGCTGAAGGGCGTACGCATGTGCGTCGACCAGCGGGTCAAGTCGCACCACATGGTCATGGTCGGCGGCAAGCCGATGTATCTGGCCGAGGCCCGCAAGACCGGCAAGTCACAGACCCCGATCTGGCACGAGAAGGGCTGCCGGGACATGGAGGGCTGGGAGGCCCTCGACTATGCCCGGCAGCGCTACGGCCTGGAGAAGGGCGACTACGACCGCCAGCGCCACCAGCAGCAGCTCATCAAGGCGATGGCGAAGAAGGCCAGCACCAGCGGCGTGCTCACCAACCCGGTGAAGGTCAGCGCGCTGATGAAGGCCGCCGGCAAGGCGTTCGTGCTGGACACCGGCGGCGTGCCGGTCGCCGACTTCATCTTCACCCTCAAGGGGGTGGCCGCCAACGACCTCGTGCTGCTGCGCAGCAACAACGGCTCGTTCGCCGGCAACGGCAGCGGTCGCGAGACGATCACGCCCAAGACGATGGATATGTATCGGGCCGTCAAGCAGGACAAACTCGCCGACTTCATCATCGGGAACCCGGACGTCGTGGCCAAGGAGAAGTAGCTCTACGCTTGTCACGTGTTCGGACCTCAGGTACCCAGCGTGACGCCGTCACAGGTGGAGGCCACGGCCTACCTGCTTGACGTGCGTGAGCCCGACGAGTGGACGGCGGGCCATGCGCCCGGCGCCCACCATCTGCCGATGATGGAGGTCCCGACGCGCATCGCCGAGATCCCCAACGACACCGAGGTCGTGGTGGTGTGCCGCTCCGGCGGGCGCTCCGGCCAGGTGGTGTCGTACCTGATGGGTAACGGCTGGGACAACGTTCGCAACCTCGACGGCGGCATGCAGGCGTGGGCCGTCAACGGCCGCGATGTCGTCAGCGAGAACGGTCAGCCTCCCCGCGTCCTGTGAACGGGCCCCGCCCCCTGGTCTTCGCACATCGCGGCGGGGCCGACGCATTGCCCGAACACACCCTCGCGGCGTATTTACGCGCACTGGACGAGGGCGCCGACGGCGTGGAGTGCGACGTCCGGCTGACCCGCGACGGCCACCTGGTCTGCGTGCACGACCGGCGGCTCGACCGGACCAGCAACGGCAGAGGCCGGGTCAGCGCGAAGACGCTGGCCGAGCTGGAGGAGCTCGACTTCGCCTCCTGGCACCCGGCCGCGGCGACCGAGGCGTTGCAGGCGGACCACGTCCGGCTGCTCACGCTGGAGCGGTTGATCAGCACGCTGCGTGACCACGGCGGACCGGTCCGCCTACTCATCGAGACCAAACACCCATCACGGTACGGGGCGGAGGTCGAGCGCCGCCTGGTGGAGATACTGCACCGGTACGGCCTGGCCAAGCCGAAACCCAACGACCCGATCCAGGTGACCGTCATGTCGTTCGCGGCGCTGGCGCTGCGCCGGGTCAGGCGGCTGGCTCCCGACATCCCGACGGTCTACCTGCTGGACATCGTGCCCCCGGGCGTCGGCCGCGGCCGGTTGCCCTTCGGCGCGCGGATCGCCGGTCCCGGGATCAGCCTGATCCGGTCGCGGCCCCAACTGGTCTCCGCGCTGCGCGCCGCCGGCCACCAGGCCTACGTCTGGACGGTCAACGAGGCCCCGGATCTTGATCTGGTGCTCGCCCAGCGCCCCGACGGCATCATCAGCGACCGGCCGAAGTTCGTCCTCGACCGGCTCAAGAACGTACCGCCCGTGTGACACCGGACACTCTTGGCCCCGATTACCACAAGATCCACACCAACTACTCTGCCCAAATGCCCGTAAGCGAGGCAGACTCGCAGACATGCCGGATCGACCCGACTACGCCGCGCTGACGCGAGGTCAGATCGCGCTTCTCGACCGGATCAACGCCGGCGAGGCCGGTCTGGCTGTGCTGAATCAGCTCGTCCGCCTCGCCCAGGACGTCCTGGGCGGGCTCGGCGCCAGCTTCGCCGAGTACAGCCCCGGGCACGGCCGGATCATCGCCGCCAGCGGCGTCTGCGCCCGCGCGGTGGGCCGCCGGGTCGACCGCGCGGACGCCCGGCTCGCCACCGGCAGCCGGACGCAGCTCATCCCGCTCGACTCGGTCGGCGACCAGTTCGCCAACCAGATCGACGACGGCAGCCACCGGCACCGGATGCTCGGCGCCCGCTGCGAGATCGGCGGCCTGATCGTCGGGTCCCTGCACGTCTACTACGGCGAGGACGACGACGAGCCCGGCACCGAGCACCACGACGTGCTCGAGCTGCTCGCCACCAACGTCGGCCACATGTACGGCGATCAGGCCGGCCTGCCCGTGCACGGCGACGGGCCGGTGGTGGCCGCCCTCTCCGACGGGCTGACCATCGTCGACCGCGACGGCATCGTCCAGCTCTGGAACCCCGCCGCCGAGCAGCTCACCGGGTGCAGCGCCGCCGAGGTGCTCGGCCGCGAGCTGCAGTTCCCGGTGCCGCCGCCCGGCCAGGTGCTGGTGCACCGGCTGTCCTCCGGGCGCCTGCTCAAGGTCACCGCGGGCGACCTGCCGCACACCCCGGCGATGCGGGTCGTGACCTTCCGGGACTCCACCGACCAGGATCGCCGGCACGAGGACCGTGACCTGTTCGTCGCGGTCACCAGCCACGAGCTGCGCACCCCGGTCACCGTGATCAAGGGGTATGCGGACACGCTCACCAACCACTGGGAGACCCTCGGCGAGGCGGGGCGCCAGGAGGCCGTACGGGTGATCGGCGCACGCGCCGGTGAGCTGGCCCGGCTCGTCGACCGGCTGCTCTCGGCGACCAGCGACGACGGCGAGGTGGGTGTGCACCCGCCGGGGCCGTTCGATCTCGTCGAGGGGCTGCGGAACGCGGCCGGTCAGCTCCCCGTCGACCTGCGCCGCCGGCTGGTGCTCGACCGGCTGCCGGCCGAGCTGCCGAAGGCGTTCGGCGACCGCGACTCGCTCGCCACCATCCTCACCGAGCTGGCCACCAACGCGGACAAGTATTCGGCCCCGAACACCGAGGTCGAGGTGAGCACGGAGGCCGACGAGGCGACGGTGACCTTCCGGGTCGCCGACCGCGGCATCGGCGTCAAGCCCGAGCACGTCGAGCGCGCCTTCGAACGCTACTGGCAGGGCGACTCCCACGACCGCGGCCGCAACCCCGGCGCCGGACTGGGCCTCTACCTGGTGCGGCGCATAGTGGAACGGCAGCACGGCTGGGTCTCGCTGCGCCCGCGCGCCGGCGGCGGCACGGTCGCGGAAGTTCGGCTGCCGCGGGCCTGATCCGGCGGCCCGGAGGGACACAGCCGGACCGGCGTGCCCGGATCCGGCGGCCACCGCCTAGGCTGGTTCGCCGTGAGCAAGCGTCGAAACCCCCGCGCCGCCGCCAACGCGGCCCCCAAGCGCCAGAAGGTGCGTGACATCTTCGTCGCCCGGCCGTTCGAAGGCCTGGCCGACGAGCCGGAGTGGATCGCGCTGCGCGAGCTGGTCCCGGCCGCGTCCGCGCCGCTGACCCTCAAACCCGAGATCATCTCCGAGTACGGGGACCGCCCCGTCACGCTCTCGACGGTGCTGCCGATGGCCTGGCCGGCGATGACCCGCCAGGACGGCCGGGTCTTCATCGGGCTGCAGCGGCACGTGCAGTCCGGCGACGTGTCCCGGGACATCGCCGTCGCGATCCTGTGCGCCCTCAAGACCGAGCCCGGTGACACCGTCGCCGTGCCGGCGCTGCCGGGCGAGGGCCCGCGGCTGCAGGACATCCTGGTGGACGGCCCGCTGGACATCACGATGCACGACGACTTCGAATACTGGCTCGACGCCGAGCAGGCCGAGGACCCGAACGTGAAGGCGTCGCTGGAGCGGGCGAACGCCTCGATCTACCCGACCGTGCGGCTGGGGGTGCCGGCCGCGTACTGGTGCCGGGTGCAGCCGGACAAGTCGCACGTGCGCTGGGTGCTGCCGCAGGAGGAGGACCCGGCGCTGGACGCGCTGGCCCGCCTCTCCGCGAGCGGCGACCTGCTGCTCGGCGAGAACACCAAGTTCGCCGGGATGTTCCGGGCGCACGGCCTGCTGGTCCCGGTCTGGGACGTGCCGGGCGAGCCGGAGGCCGGCGACTGGGAGGCCCCGCTGGCCGACTTCGCCAAGCGCTACACGGACATCCTGGCCGAGACCGCGCCGCTGGACTCCGCGGCCCGCCGCGCCAAGCAGGGCCTGGTAGGACGCCAGCTGACGCTGCGCTAGTTAGGTACATTGCGTCGATGGAGGACCACTTCGCCGGCGACGCGCTCGACCTCTCGGTGTGGTTGCCGCATTACCTGCCGCACTGGAGTTCGCGCGCGTCGTCCGCGGCGACGCATGCGATCGCCGGCGGCGAGCTGCGGCTGAGCATCCCGCCCGAGCAGGGCCTGTGGTGCGAGGATCTGCACGACGGCCCGTTGCGCGTCTCCGGCGTCCAGAGCGGGAGCTTCTCCGGCCCGGTGGGCAGCCCGGTCGGCGGGCAGCCGTTCCGCGACGGCCTGCTGGTCGCCAGCGAGGAGCCGGAGTTCTGGGGCTACACCCCGCTCTACGGCCACATCGAGGCCCGCGCCCGCGGCGTGCTCTCCCCGCGCTCCATGATGGCCTTCTGGCTCTCCGGCATCGAGCACAAGCCGCAGCAGTCGGGCGAGATCTGCGTGATGGAGATCTTCGGAGACGCGGTCCGGCCGGGCTCGGCCGAGGTCGGCGTCGGCCTGCACAAGTTCCGCGACCCCGGCCTGATCGAGCAATGGTCCACGGTGGCCCTGGACATCGAGGTCGCCGACTTCCACACCTACGCGGTCGACTGGCGGCCCGGCTCGCTGGTGTTCACCGTGGACGGTGCCGAGGTGCGGCGGATCGGCCAGTCCCCGAACTACCCGGTCCAGCTCATGCTGGCCGTCTTCGACTTTCCGGACAAAGCCACCGACGCGGGCGAGGCTCCGGTCCCCGAGCTGATCGTCTCCCACGTCCTCGGCCGCCCCCTGGACTGAGCCGTCACAGAGGCGCCCGCTCGATGGGGCAGCTCATGCAACGCGGGCCGCCGCGGCCAGAGCCCAGCTCCGAGCCGCTGATCGCGATCACCTCGATGCCCGCCCGCTCAAGCTGCGCGTTCGTCTCGACGTTGCGCTCGTAGGCCACGCAGAGCCGGGGCGCGATCGCCAGCGTGTTGTTGCCGTCGTCCCACTGCTCGCGCTCGGCGGTGACCGGGTCCAGCCCGGTGTCGATGATGCGGAGCCGGTCGATCCCCATCGCCTCGGCGGCCGCGTCCAGGAACGGCCGGGACGGGCCGACCACCGGCTCGCCGTCGAACCCGGCGGTCACCGGGTACGCCCGCAGGGTGTCGGCGATGTTGGGATACATCACCACGGCGTCGACGTCGACCATCGTGCACACCGTGTCGAGATGCATGGTGGCGCGTTCCTGCGCGATCGGCACCGCCAGGATCGTGTGGGCGAGCCCGGCGGCGAAGACCCGGCGGGCGAGTCGCTCGGCACCGGCGGGGGTGGTGCGCTCGCCGACGCCGATCGCCAGCACGTTCGGGGCCAGCAGCAGCACGTCGCCGCCCTCGACGTGTTCGAGACCCGGCTGGTAGAGCGTCGCGGTGCCCACGAAGCGCGGGTGATGGGTGTAGATGGCCTGGGTCAGCGTGGTCTCGCGGCCGCGGGCCGGCATGGCCAGGCTGGTGACCGCGACCTGGTCGCGCACCCAGACCGAGGAGTCGCGGGTGAACAGCAAGTTGGGCAGCGGATCGATGACGAAGTCGAGCCGGTCCATGAGCTGGTAGACCAGGCCGCCCGAGCGGCCCGGGCCCGGCTTGACCTCCTCGTGCGCCAGCCCCGCCATCAGCACCTGGGCCAGCTCGTGCGGGCCGAGGTCGGCCAAGTGGGCCGCGACCCGCTCGCGCAGCGTGTCGCCGAGCCTGGGGGTGTCCAGCACGCTTCCGGTCAGCGCCTCCCGCGCTGCCGCCACGGCCAGCGTCTCCTCGAGCAACTCGCCCAGGTAGAGCACCTCGACGCCACGATCGCGCAGGGCCGCGGCGAAGGCGTCGTGCTCCTCCTGCGCCCGGCCCACCCACGGGATGCCGTCGAACAGCAGGGAGTCGTTGTTGCGGGGGGTCAATCTCGCGAGCTCGGCGCCGGGCCGGTGCAGCATGACCGTGGCTAGCCGGCTCACTTCGCTGTCAACGTAGTGGGCCACGGGGTCGAGCCTAGGTGCTGACACCCGCCGAGCGCGATCACTTGCGAGCCACACGCCCCGGAGCCGTGTTGTGACTCACTGCGAATAATTTTGAGACAACGCTGCGCGATCAGGGTAGGCAACGCTAACTTGGCGGGGACGTATCGGATTCCCGGGGAGCCCTAGGTCGCGTGATGCACCATACGGAAAAAGTACATGTGCGTGAATGCGGCATTCATCCCCACTCATTCCGCTTTCTTTCCGGTCCGACGACTTGCTTGAGTACCGGGTCCAACACGTACCGTAGTGGAAAGAGAGCCCGATGGACCTTTTGCCGGAGGTCGCAGTGACTGTCTTCCCCGCACGTCCCGCCCTGCCCATGCCATCTAGAACCTACCCACCAGCCATCGATCCTCGACGCTCCGCGCCGCCCGCGGAGCTCGAGCCTCGACAAAACCCCGTCGAGTGGGCCCGCCGACGCCGCGCCGAGCGCGACGCCCGCCGCCTCGAGGCAGCCGGCGCTCGCGCGCTGACCCGCCTCGACCGGCTCGGACCTGCCTGGCACATCGTCGACTGGCCCCGCACCGACTCACAGGGCCACGAGCACGACCCCACCGACGACCGCGCCGGATTCCTCGCGATCGGCCCGGGCGGCGTCTACGCCGTCACCGTCGCCGACCACGGCCGCGCCCGGGTGCTGATCGCCGGGGACGTCGTGCAGATCAACGGCAAGCGCCCGGCGTACGTCGCCGAGGCTCGCCGTGACGCCAAGCGCGCCGGCCGGGCGATGAGCTCCGCCGTCGGGCTGAGCGTGCCCGTCACCCCCGTGCTGGCATTCGTCGGTTCCGGGGTGATCAGCGTCCACGGGCTGCCGAAGGACTGTCTGGTGGCCACCCACAAGGAGCTCGACCGGCTGCTGATCGCCGGTGGCGCCCGAATTTCACCCGCCACCGCCAATAAACTCTCAGCAGTGGCACAACACCCCGCTACCTGGGCAAACGCGCCGTATCGGCCGGTTGGCGACTACCGGTGGTACCCAAGCGGCCAAACGGCCGCTGACAAGCGGCCGACCCGCCGGTAACGTTTCCTGCAGAGCACCGCTTGCCGTCGAGGTTGACGGGAGCGACGCCGGCCGGACGCTCGAGGAGTCGAGGCTTAAGCTTCGGATCCGAGCATGTCCGGCCGGAGTCAGGCCAGGTGCACGGCACGGATGAAGAGGGAGTTGCGGGTGGCGCACGTCGAGCTCTCACTCTCGGGAGCGTATGTGCCACAGGCGCGTACGCCGGCCGAGTCCGAGTTCGTCTCGAGCATCGACCGCTGGGCGGCAACGGTCTGGCAGGCTGTCGAGCCCTGTCTGGTCATCGACACGGCCTTCAGGATCGTGGCCGTTTCGCCGTCGGCGAGCGAACTTCTCGGCCTGGGCAAGGGCCTCGACGCGGTCGGGCAGCCCCTGCTCGGCGGCGACGGCTCCCTGCGCCTCATCGACTTCACGGCCGGCGGGGGCGACCTCACCGAGCAGGAGATCGAGAAGATTCCACCGCTGCTCGCGCTCACCAGCGAGCGGCTGGCCCGCGGCCTCATGCGGGTCCAGCCGACCGGCGAGGAGAGTCATCTGACGGTCGACGCGATCGCCAGCCCGCTGTCGGAGTCCGGCCGGGTAGCCGCATCTTTGACCTTCTTCTCCGCGATCCGGTATTAGTCGCCTGATCATGTGGCGATCAACGCACCGGCTACCCATTGGGATCGTGGGGGTCCGGACCGTAGTGTTCCCCTCATGCTCGATCTAGATCTGCTACCAGCGGAGTACGCGGTGTGTCGGCTGCCGGCCGGTTCCGCCCTGCCGGCCTCCCTGAGCAGCGGTCCGGATGACAAGAGCGTCATCTCGGTGACCTGGGCGCCCGACGAACTCTCCATCATCTGCCCGGCCGACCGGGTGCCGGAGGGCGCCACCGTCGAAGCCTCCTGGCGCTGCCTGCGCGTCATCGGCCCGCTGGATCTCGCCCTCACCGGCGTGCTCGCTTCGCTGGTCGGCCCGCTGGCCGACGCCCGGGTCAACATCGTCGCCTTCTCCACATACGACACGGACTATCTGCTCATCCCGCAGGTCCGCCTCACCGAGGCGGTCCACACGCTGACCGCCGCCGGTCACCGGCTCGCCTCCGCCTGACCAGACTCGCTTCCGCCCTCCGCCCGACCAGATTCGCCTCTGCCGTCCGCCCGACCAGATTCGCCTCCGCCGGAGCGGGGCGGACCCGGCCCGGAGCACCTAACATGGGCGCGTGCTGCGCAACGTCCGCTACCGGCTCCTGGCACTCGCCGGGCTGCTGATGCTGCTCGCCGCGTGCGGAAGGCCGCCGGATCCGCCGCTGAGCGGACCGCCGGAAGCGCTGGGCAGCGCGGGCTCGGCCTCTCCGCAGCCGAGCGGCTTTGTTGCTCCCGTGCCGGTGCCCACCGGTGGACTGCCGCCGGGCACCCTGCCGACCCTGCCGTACGTGCCGCCCGCGACGCTGCCGCCGGTCACCACCACCCCCACGACGACGCCGCCGACCACCACCCCCACGTCGACGGTGTCACCCGCCCCAAGGTGCCGCAGCGGGCCGACGACGACGCAGGTGCTGGCCGTCCTGAAGGGCCTGCCCGGCATCCCGGAGCAGGAGTTGGCGGTGGCCGAGGGCCCGTTCTGCTCGGGATCGTGGCAGTTCGCCACGGTCCAGATCGCCGGCGAGGACCCCAAGGCGGCGGAGCAGATCTTCGTCGTCACCACGGGCGCACCCACCGCCCTCAAGGTCATCGAGGCCGGCACGGACGTCTGCAGCGTCGAGGTGCAGACCAAGGCGCCGGCGGGCATCCGGGTCCGGGCCTGCGGGGCCTGACGGTACGGCGAACCGCCGGGCAGGGGCTGCCGCTAGGCTCAGGCCATGCCGGGAAACCCGCCCACCCGCTTCGTCTACCTCGGCCCCGAGGGCACGTTCACCGAGCAGGCGCTCCGGACGATCCCCGCCGCCGAGCACGGAATCCGCACGCCCGCCCGCAGCGTCCCCGAGGCCCTGGAGGCCGTCCGCGCCGGTGACGCCGACGCGGCGCTCGTGCCGCTGGAGAATTCCGTCGGCGGGGCGGTGCCGGTCACCCTGGACGAGCTCGGCACCGGCACTCCCCTGGTCATCACCCGCGAGGTGGTGCTGCCGGTGGAGTTCGTGCTGGCCGCCCCGCAGCTCGTGGGCCTGCACCGGATCCGGTCGGTGGCCGCACATCCGCAGGCGTCCGCGCAGTGCCGCAACTGGCTGCGCACACACCTGCCCGACGCGGTCGTGGTCGACGTGCTGTCAAACGCCGCGGCGGCAATCAGCGCCGCAACGGGCGAGCACGACGCGGCGATCTGCGCGCCGATCGGCGTGCCCCGCAACGACCTGACGGTGCTCGCCGAAAAGATCTCGGACCACGCCGACGCGGTCACCCGATTCGCGCTGCTGACCAGGCCGGGCCAGCCCGCACCGCCAACCGGCGACGACGTGACCTCGCTGGCCGTGATGATCGACCACGACCGGGTCGGCGCGCTGCTGTCGGTGCTCACGGAGCTGGCCGTCCGCGGGATCAACCTGTCCCGCATCGAGTCCCGGCCGACCGGCGAGCAACTCGGGGTCTACGTCTTCTTCCTGGACTGCACCGGCCACGTCGCGGAGCCACGGCTGGGTGAGGCACTGCAGGGGCTGCGCCGAATCTGCGCGGAGGTGCGCTTCCTGGGCTCGTACCCCCGGCACCGGTGGTCAAAGGCCGCCGCCGCGGAGCCGGCGCCGTCGCAGCCGGGCCTGACCAACGCCGACTTCGCCGACAGCGCGGCCTGGCTGACCCGCCTGCGCTCCGGCGAACCCAGCTGATCAGAGCCCGACAGCCCGGCTGACCCGCCCGCCGCTCCAACAAACCCAGCTGATCAGAGCCCAACCGCCCGGCTCACGGCCCGCCCGCCACTCCAACAAACCCAGCTGATCAGAGCCCAACCACCCGGCTCACGGCCCGCCGCAGGGCGGCACGGCGGCGATCATGGTCGCCCGGATCTTGTAGCGGCGTGGCCCGCTCGGCACCCGCCCGCAACAATGTCGATCCCGGGGTCGGCAAAGCGGCGAGGATCCTGCGGAGTCCGGATCGGTCCGGGCCTGCATCGCGACACCACGTAGTTCCGAGTTTTGCCATGTGGCGGGGATCCACCCGACATCGGGGCGCCGAGGAGACTCTCCGCATGACCGGCGTCGCCAGCCGATCGCCTCGGGGCCCACGGGCTGGATCTTGTGGCGGTCGCGCGCCGCCATGCCGCACCACGGGTCCCGGCGACTCGGTCGCGCGCCGCCATGCCGCACCACGGGTCCCGGCGACTCGGTCGCGCGCCGCCATGCCGCACCACACGGCCGGCGACTCCTCGGAACTACTTCCCGCCCGCTCCGCCCTCACCCGCGGCGGCGGTCCAGCTGATGGACCCCGATCCCACCCATCGGGCACCGCCACCACATCCTGAGCACCCCGTCCCACACCTCGGGCCAAAACCACGCATAACATCCTATATCGCTGCCGAACTCCGCGACCTTGATGCGCACGGGCGCCGAGCAGACCGCCGCGCTCCAAGGTCTAAACACCAGCGTGGAAACACATCCGACGCGCGCCGAACAGACCGGCCACGATGCCCCAGCGGCACGCGGAAGGCGGGGCATTTGGTGGTGGTTTGCGGCTACGAGCGGCGATCTTGGATCGTTGCGGCTCGCGCCGTGTCAACGGTTTCCCCAAAACTTCAACCGTTCCCCAAAACTGCGGTGACACGCCGCAGCGGCTCAGCGAGCCACCATCGCGCCCAGGTGTTCGGGATGTCTCCGGTGCGGCGTTTCCAGGATCTTCCGGAACGGAGAGGATCGCGCCGCATCCCAGGTACCCAAAGATCTTCCCGCGGCGCACACGTTGGCGTGCGTGTCGGGTTTGTCCGAGCACGGACCTGGCAGGGTGAGGGCGGCCGTTCATGAGCCGCTAGGCGAATGGCCGCCCTCGCCCGGTGTCGGCGGGAGCGACGGTCAGCACCATGCAACCACGCACGACATCCAGAGTTTGATCTTGATCTACCTGGCGATTAGTTGCCCAGCAGGTTGCCGAGGATGCCGCCCTGCTGTTGCTGGCCCTGCGCGGCGCCGGCCAGGCCGCCCGGCGGCTCCTCCGACGGCTGCACGACCACGAAGCCCTGGCCGGCGAAACTCATCGTGAAGCGCTCGCCCGTGGTGCGGCCCAGCAGCGTGCCGAGGCCCATCTGCTCCGCGCGGTGGTAGCCGGTCTGCAGGTTGGCGGACCAGCAGATCGCCGCCTGCGGGTCCACGTAGGTGGGCTGGTCGACGCTGAGCACGACCGGGGTGCCCTTGGTGGTGACCGCGATCCGGCCGTAGCCGGAGAAGACGCAGTTGAACAGGCCCGCGTTGGACATCATGCCGACGCCCTGGACCATTTTGATGTCGTAGTTCAGCGTCGAGTCGAAGGCCAGGACGTTCGCTCCGTTGATCGAGAGGGCGTCGCCCTGCTCGATGTCGATGATGTGGATGTCGGCGGCGTTCTCCGCCAGGAAGACGTCGCCGCGGCCGCTGACCTTCATCAGCGGGACGCCTTCGCCGGTCAGCTTCTGCTTGAGAAACTTGCCGATGCCGCCCGAGCCGAGCGCCTCGAACTTTACCTGCCCCTGATAGGCGACCATCGTGCCGACGCGGGCCATGAACTCGCCGTTCAGCTCGGCCTTGAGAAGTTTCGAATTCTGCAGTCGCAGCCCCGGCTGGGACGATTCCTTTTCGAGGTTGTCGGCCGAGAACAATTCGCTGCGCATGGAGGTCCTCCTGTTGGCGTGGATTACCAGGGTAGGCGCACGCAGCAACGGCCGGGTCGGCTTTTCAGCCCCATCCCAGCTCGTGCAACCGCTGGTCGTCGATGCCGAAGTGGTGGGCGATCTCGTGGACCACGGTGATCGCCACCTCGTCGATGACGTCCGTCTCCGTTTCGCAGACGTGCAGCGTGGGCAGGCGGTAGATGGTGATCCGGTCGGGCAGCACGCCGGCGTAGTCCCAGCCCCGGTCGGTCAGGGCGGTGCCCTCGTAGAGGCCGAGCAGGCCCATTCCGCCGTCCGCCGGCAGGTCTTCCACCAGGATGACGACGTTGTTCATCACCTTGAGCAACTCGGGCGGGACCTCGTCCAGGGCCTCGCCGACCAGTTCCTCGAAGCGTTCACGGCTCATGTCGACGGGCACATCGACAATTGTGCTCCACCCGCGCCGGGCGCGGGTGGAGCGGGGAGCAGCGTCAGGCGAGCTTGGCGCTCAGGGTGATCTCGGCGCCGGGCGACAGCAGCCGGGAGATCGGGCAGTTCTCCTTGGCGCCTTCGGCGATCTTGGCGAAGGTGCCCTCGTCGATGCCGGGGACGTTGCCCACGGTCTCGAGGTCGATGCGGGTGACGCCGAAACCGGCGTCGCCCTTGTCCAGGTGGACCTTGGCAACGGTCTCGACGGAGGTCGGCGTGAAGCCGGCGTCGGCGAGGCCCTTGGAGAACGCCATCGAGAAGCAGCCGGCGTGCGCGGCGCCGATGAGCTCCTCGGGGTTCGTCCCCTCGCCCTCCTCGAAGCGGGACTTGAAGGAGTAGTTCCCCTCGTACCCACCCTTGCCGGTCTTGATGGTTCCGTTGCCTTCGGTGAGGTTGCCCGACCAGCGGGCGGAAGCAGTGCGAATAGGCATAGGCCTGACGCTAGTCCATGTGCCTCAGCACTGGCCGGTGGACCGGGCACAGGCAATGATGGATCGCATGCCGGAGACCGGAGAGGCCGTCGTCGAGTTCGGGCCCGGCGAGGATGCCGCCCAGGACCCGCCGGGCCGCCGCATGCCGGTCGGCGGCTTCCTGGCCGGGCTCGCCGGTGACCGCCGGCTCGTGCCGCTCGCCGCGGCGCTCGGCGGGCTGGCCCTGTTCGGCTCGCTGATCTCCGAGTGGCAAGTCACCGAGGTCGACGGCGCGTTCTGGGGCGACAGCGAGGTGGGCATGCGCCCGCTGGAGACCACCGTTGCCGACCTGGGCGGCTGGGCCGGCGGCTATCTGACCGGGCTGTTCCTGCTCGTCACCGCGGTGGTGCTGACCCTGTTCGGTCCCGCGGCGGGCCGCCGGTATGCCCGGCTCGGCGCGCTCAGCGTCGGCGGCGTGCTGCTCGCCCTGGTGGCGGCGCTGGGGTCGTATCTGGGCGACACCAGCCGCATCGTCGGCCAGCTCGGCGCGACCAGCCTGCAGGAGGATCAGGTCGCCATCTCGCACGGCCGGGGCATCTGGTGCGCGGCGGTCGGCGTGGCCCTGGTGCTGCTGGCGACGATTCTGGCGGGACGGCATCAGCCGGCCGAGCCGGTGCCGGTCGACGCCCCCGCGGGCGCCGGGCCGCCCGACGCGGCCGAGCACACCGTCTGGTCCTGGCGGCGTCCGGCCGCCGGCGAGGAGGACGGGCCGCCCGACGCGCCGTTCGGCCTCACCGTCACCGCCGCCAAGCCGTTCACGACGGCACCGGAGAACGTGGACAAGCCCAGCTGAGGCATATCGGGGTGAAAGCGGGACATCGTCGCCGGTAGGCTCTGGGTCGTGATTGACCTGCGTCTGCTCCGTGAGGACCCCGACCTGTTCCGCGCCAGCCAGCGAGTGCGCGGCGAGTCCCCGTCGAAGGTTGACGACCTGTTGCGCGCCGATGCCGAGCGCCGGGCCGCGACCCAGAAATTCGAGGCCGTACGGGCGGAGCAGAAGTCCCTGGGCGGCGAGGTGTCGCGGGCCAAGGGCGACGAACGGACGGCCCTGCTGGCCCGCACCAAAGAGCTCAGCGCCACGGTGAAGGAGATGCAGGCCGCGACCACCCGGGCCGACCAGGCTCTCCGCGAGGCGCACCTGGCCGTGCCCAATCTGGTGCAGGACGGCGTGCCCCCGGGCGGCGAGGACGACTTCGTCGTGCTGCGCGAGGTCGGCGCCCTCCCCCAGATCGACAACCCGAAGGACCACCTGGAGCTGGGCGAGGCGCTGCGGGCGATCGACACCGAGCGCGGCGCCAAGGTGTCGGGCTCGCGGTTCTACTTCCTCACCGGCGTGGGCGCCCTGCTGCAGCTCGGGATGCTGCAGCTGGCCATCGCCCAGGCCGTCGAGCACGGCTTCATCCCGTCGATCACCCCCGCGCTGGTCAAGCCGGAGGCGATGGAGGGCACCGGGTTCCTGGGCGCCCACGCGAGCGAGATCTACCGCCTCGAGGACGACGACCTCTATCTCGTCGGCACGTCGGAGGTGGCGCTGGCGGCGTACCACTCGAACGAGATCCTCGACCTCGAGGGCGGTCCCGAGCGGTTCGCGGGCTGGTCGTCGTGTTTCCGCCGGGAGGCCGGGTCGCACGGCCGGGACGTCCGCGGCATCCTGCGCGTGCACCAGTTCGACAAGGTGGAGATGTTCTCCTTCTGCAAGCCGGAGGACGCCGCCGAGGAGCACCAGCGGCTGCTCGCCATGGAGGAGGAGATGCTCGCCAAGGTCGAGATCCCCTACCGGGTGATCGACGTGGCGGCCGGTGACCTCGGCTCCAGCGCCACCCGCAAGTTCGACTGCGAGGCCTGGGTGCCGTCGCAGGGTCGCTACCGCGAGGTCACCTCGACGTCGAACTGCAGCACGTTCCAGGCGCGGCGGCTCAACATCCGCTACCGCGACGAGGACGGCAAGGCGCAGACGGCGGCGACGCTCAACGGCACGCTGGCCACCACCCGATGGCTGATCCCGATCCTGGAGAACCACCAGCAGCCCGACGGCTCGGTGCGCGTCCCCAAGGCCTTGCAGCCCTACCTAGGCGGCCGTGACGTGCTCGAACCCCCATCCAACCACCCCGGCCGCCACCCTAAAAAGGACTGAAGACCGCCCGTTGACCTACTGGTAACCGGCCCGCTACCTGAAGGCATAGCAGCTGGTAGCTGGGCCGGTGTAACGTTTTCCTTCCGCCCTCCGCGGGGGTTGTCACACCCTCGGAGGTTTAGATGATCAGGCCTGGACTGCCCAAGCTGATCGCGACCGATCTCGATGGCACGCTCGTGCGCAGCGATGACACCGTGTCCGGCTACACCCACGAGGTCCTCGGCCGGGTCCGCGCCGCCGGCATCCGCATCGTCGGGGCGACCGGCCGCGGCCCGCGCCTGACCAGTCTCGTCCAGAACGACATCCGGGACGCCGACTTCCTCGTTCTGGCCCAGGGCGGCTGGGTGATCGATCAGCAGGAGGGCCAGGTGCTGCGCAGCGAGCGGCTGCCCGGCCGGGATCTCGCCGCCGCGCTGGCCGACCTGGAGGCCGAGGTCGGCCCGCTGTCGGTCATGGTCGAGGCGCTGGAGCACGACGACTCGCCGCTCTGGGGCGACTACGACCCGACCTGGCGCTATCCGGTCGTGTTGGAGCGGCGCCCGCGCGCCGACTGCCTGACCGGGGACGTGATCAAGGCGTTCGCGCGGTCGTTCGAGCACCACGTCGACGACCTGCTGGCCGTGGCCCAGCGGATCGTGCCACCGCACGTGGCATCGGTCACCCAGGCCGGCCTGAACTACATCGAGATCTGCCCACCCAACGTCGACAAGGGCACCGGCCTGGCCGTCGTCGCGCAGGCGGTCGGTGTCGACCCGGCCGACGTGCTGGTCTTCGGGGACATGCCCAATGACCTGCCGATGTTCGCCTGGGCGGGGTGGAGCCGGGTGGCGGTGAGCAACGCCCACCCAAGCCTGCTCGCGGTCGCCGACGAGGTCACCCTGACCAACGATGAGGACGGCGTGGCCGTCTACCTTGACCGGCTACTGTCGAGGTGATGCCACCCTTTCGCCTCGTCGCCTCCGACATCGACGGCACCCTGATCCGGACCGACGGCACGCTCAGCCCGCGCACCATCGAGGTTCTCGATCAGCTGTATTCGCGCGGTGTCCCGACGGTCCTGGTGACCGGCCGGCCGGTGCGCTGGCTGCGCCAGCTCTACGACCAGATGGTCGAGCCGCTGCCGGCCGTCTGCGCCAACGGTGCCGTGGTCTACGACCCTGACACCGACGAGATCCTGCGGGCCGCTCCGCTCTCCGTCGAGCTGCTGCTCGACGTCACCCAGCGGCTGCGCAAGGCCGTTCCGGATGTCGCGCTCGCCGTCGAGGTCGAGGACGGCCGGAGCTTCTGGTACGAGGAGAAGTGGCCCCTGCACTGGGACGGTGAGCACAAGCGGGTCCGCGTGCTCGCCTCGCCCGAGGAGCTCACGTCCGTACCGGCGGTCAAGCTGCTCGCCCGCTCGGCCAACTACGGCCCGGACGACTTCGCCGAGCTGGTCAGCCGCGAGCTGAGCGGGATCGCCGAGGCGACGCACTCCTCGTCGTCCGCGCTGGTGGAGATCTCCGCCGCCGGGGTGACCAAGGCCGCCGGGCTGGCCTGGCTCTGCGAGCGGGAGGGCTACACCGCCGAGGACGTCGTGGCGTTCGGCGACATGCCGAACGACCTGCCCCTGCTGGCCTGGGCAGGCCGTTCCGTGGCGATGGGCAACGCCCACCCCGCCCTCCGCGAGATCGCCGACGAGGTGACGCTCACGAACGACGAGGACGGCGTCGCCGTCTATCTCGAAAAGCTCTTCGAGATTTAGAGATACTGCCCGGTGCGGCCGCTGCCGTCCGCGGTGCCCTGACCCGGCATGCCGGGGATGACCCCGGTGGGCCCGACCGGCAGGGCCGGCCGGCCGGTGTTGGCGCCGCGCATCTGCTCAAGCTGAAGCCGCGCCGCCATCTGCTGCGCCACCAGGGCCGCCTGGATGCCGTGGAAGAGACCTTCCAGCCAGCCCACGAGCTGAGCCTGGGCGATCCGCAGCTCGGGCTCGCTGGGCGGGGTGTCGCCCTCGAACGGCAGCGAGAGCCGCTCAAGCTCCTCCTGCAGCTCCGGGGCCAGGCCGTCCTCAAGCTCCTTGATGGACCGCTCGTGGATCTCCTTCAGCCGGCTGCGGCTGGCCTCGTCGAGCGGGGCCGCCCGGACCTCCTCCAGCAGCTGCTTGATCATGCTGCCGATCCGCATGACCTTCGCGGGCTGCTCGATCAGGTTGCCGGGCTCCTCGGGCTTGAGGTTGCCGTCCGTCCCCACCGTGCCCAGGGGGCGGCCGTCCGGGCCCACCACGATGACGGATTCGTCTTCCTGCTGGTCTGAGGTACGGGTGTCGTCGGTCATGTAATCCATCTTGCCGCAGACGGCCCAGTGCCCGGTCAGGGGCGTAGCTCTGCCACCGCGCACTTGACCGAGCCGCCACCGCGCTTGAGCTCGGACAACTCCACCAGCACCGGCGTGTAGCCGTGCGCCCGGACCTTGTCTGCCATCGCCGTCGCCTCGGTGTTGAGGATCACGTGATGACCGTCACTGACCAGATTCAGACCGAAGGCCTCCGCGTCGGCGCGGTCCGCGATGACCGCGTCCGGGAACAACTGGCGCAGGACCCGCTGCGACGCCACCGAGAACGCCTCGGGGTAGTACGTGACGTGCCGGTCGTCCAGCGCCGCCAGCGCGGTGTCCAGGTGGTAGAACGCCGGGTCGACCAGCTTGAGGGAGATCACCGGCCGGCCGAGGACCTCCTGGGCCTCCGCGTGCGCGGCCGGGTCGGTGCGGAAGCCGTGACCGGCGAGGATCAGGCCGCCGTACGCGCCCGGCAGGTATGCGAAGTCGCCCTCACCCTCGTTGACGTGCACCGGGTCGGCGAACGTCCACGGGCCGCCGGCGTAGAAGAGCTGATGGGCGGCGGCCTCGGCGGCACGCTGGGGATACTTGAACCGGGCGCCGTAGACCGTGCCGTCGACGGAGAAGGCGCCGTTGGCCGCGTACACCATGTCGGGCAGGCCCGGACGGGCGTCCAGCACGTGCACGGCGTGCCCCAGGTCGCTGAGCGTGTCGTGGAGCAGATACCACTGCCTGAGCGCGAGGACCGGATCAACCGGGGCGGTGGTGTCCATCCATGGGTTGATCGCGTACTCGACCGTGAAGTGCTCGGGCGGACACATCAGATATGTCCTGTTTCGCGGCAAGCGCTCCGTGTAGCTCATGAGGTAAAGGGTAGGTAGGCTGACACGTTGTAAACAGCTCGAACTCTTGCTCGTCGGAGGCGAATCGTTGCAGATGGACGCCATTGACCAGCGAATCATTGCGTTGCTCGTCGCCGACGCCCGGGCGTCGTATGCCGAGATCGGCGCGCGGGTCTCGCTGAGCGCCCCCGCGGTGAAGCGCCGCGTCGATCGGCTGCGCTCCAGCGGCGTCATCAAGGGATTCACCACGGTCATCGAGCCGGCCGCCGTGGGCTGGACCACCGAGGCGTTCGTCGAGTTGTTTTGCACCGGCCGGACCACCCCGGCCCAGATCACCGTGGCCACCCGGCGGCATCCCGAGGTCGTCGGCGCATACACGGTCTCGGGGCAGGCCGACGCGCTCGTGCACCTGCGCGCCGCCGACATCGGCCACCTCGAACAAGCCCTCGAGCGGCTGCGGGCCGAGCCCTTCGTGACCTCCACCCGCAGCATGGTCGTGCTGTCCCGGCTGGTCGAGCTCCCGACGCCGGTGCCCGCCCCGAATTAGCCGGAACCCCGGAGGGCCACCCGGCGTCCCACTGGAATGTCGCGCCGTCTGATGTTCAGCGCCGTCCTTGCTCTCGCCCTACCTCTCGCGGGCTGCACCGCCGCGGACAAGCCGCCCGCCGCACCACCCCCGTCCACCAGCGGTGCCGGGGCGATGCGGCTGGTCGCGTTCGACTCCTGCGAGCAGCTCTTCGCCGGCCTGCGAAAGGCGGCCAAGGCCAACGTCGGGCCGTACGGCCTGCCCGGCAACCAGATGATGGGCCGGGTCTCTATCGCCAATGGCGCCCGCACCATGGCCGATGTTGCCGGCGCGGAGGCCCAGCAGGCCGCGCCGGCCCCGGGCTTCTCCGGCACCAACGTGCACGAGCAGGGCTCCGACGAGCCCGACCTGATCAAGACCGACGGCCGGCGGATCGTCACCATCAGCGAGGGCGTCCTGCGGGTGATCGACGCCGCCACCCGCAAGCAGACCGGCAAGGTCGACCTGGACGTCGACCGGTTCAGCGAGCTCCAACTGCTGCTCACCGGCGACTCGGCCCTCGTGCTCATCCCCAATACCGACACCCGGACCCTGTTCGACAGCCCCGTCCCGGTCGACCAAGGTGTGCGGATCCTCCTCGTCAACCTGACCGGCACGCCCTCGGTGGCCAGCCGGTACACCAGCGAAGGCTCCCTGGTCGACGCCCGGATGACCGGCGGCACCGCCCGGATCGTGCTCCGAAGCTCGCCGCGGATCAACTTTCCCCTGAACTACCGCGTCGCCGACCCGAAGAAGCTGATCGCGGAAAACCGCGCGGCGATCGACGACGCGCCGGACAACGCCTGGCTGCCCCGATGGGAGGTGACCGACCGCACCGGGACCACGAAGGGCCAGGTCGACTGCGGCCGGGTCAGCCGGCCCACCGACTTTTCGGGCGGCGCCATGGTCAACATCCTCACCTTCGACCTGACCAGGCCGACCCTCGGCAGCGGTGACCCGGTCGCAGTCGTGGCCGACGGCGACACGGTCTACGCCACGCCGGAGAGCCTCTACCTCGCCAACGACGACCGCTGGCGATACGACTTCTTCCCCGGGCGGGTGGCGAGCCGGGTGCGCCAGCAGACGGAGCTCTTCAAGTTCGCCCTCGTCGGGAACCAGCCACCGGCCTACCGGTCGTCCGGCACCGTGCCCGGCTACCTGCTCAACCAGTACGCGATGTCCGAATGGGACGGCCACCTGCGCGTCGCCACCACGGACGCCGCGACAGACCGCTCGGCGGTGCGGGTGCTCGCGGACCGCGACGGCAAGCTCGTGCAGACCGGCATCGCCGACGGCCTGGGCAAGGGCGAGCGAATCTACTCGGTCCGCTTCGTCGGCGCCCGGGGCTACGTCGTCACGTTCAAGCAGACGGACCCGCTCTACAGCCTGGATCTGCGCGACCCGGCGAAGCCGGCGGTCACCGGGGAGCTGAAGATCACCGGCTACTCGGCGCACCTCCAGCCGGTCGGCGAGGACCGGCTGGTCGGCATCGGCCAGGAGGCCGACAGCAACGGCCGTACGCAGGGCCTGCAGGTCTCGCTCTTCGACGTGGCAGACCCGGCGCACCCGAAGCGGCTCGCGCAATACCACCTGCCGCAGGCCTACTCCCAAGCCGAGTACGACCCGCACGCCCTGCTCTGGTGGCCGGCCACGCAACTGCTGGTCGTGCCGGTGGAGGCCCGCGGCGCGCTGGCGCTTCGGGTCACCGACGACATCACCCTCGCCGAACAGCTCGACCAGCCCGCGCTGCTGCGGTCGCTGGTCGTGGGCAACGAGCTGTGGACGCTGTCGAAGGCCGGCCTGCGGGCCTCCGACCTGTCCACGATGAAGCAGCTGGCGTGGGTGCCGCTGAGTTAGAGGTACATACCCGGGCGGTGATCGTCGCCGTCCTTGGCGTCCTTCGGCGGGGCCGGCTTGTCGCCCTCGCCGAAGAAGCGCTTGCCGCCGAACTCGCCGTGCAGCCGGTCGTCCAGCTCGTCGGCGAGGCCGGTCATCACCTGCACGGCCAGCATGAGGTGGGTGGCCTGGAAGTTGCGGCCGAAGACGGGGATCGACGCCCAGACGGTGTCCTGCGCGCAGTAGAGCCGGCCGATCGGCATCCTGTTCGTCAGCTCGGAGAGCTTGACGTAGAGCTGCTCGGTCGGCTCCACCTCGGTGAGGATCGGCGAGAAGACGTCGACCAGCGGCGGGTTGTCCCGGACCCGGACGAAAACCATCGCCGAGCCGGCCCGGATGCCGATGTCCCCGTCGGTGTCGACCTGCAACTGGTCGACGGTGGTCTTCGACATGGTGGCGACGACCGTGCGCACCCGCTCGTCGAGCGGGATGACCTCGTCGGCGGCGTTGGCCAGCGCCTCGGAGAGCACGCCGTCCTCGTCGAGGTCGTCGAGGCTCAACTCGTCGTCGATGCTCGGCTCATGCCGGGCGGTGCCGATCGGCGCGGTCGCGATCGGCTCGTCCTCGTCGTCGTGCACCAGGTAGACCAGGAAGGCGGGGTGCGGGGCGCCGTACACGTCGCGGAGCGTGCGGGACACGACGTTGGCCAGTTGCTGGGCGCCGCTGGTGCTGGTCCGCAGGCCGAACGAGTCGCCCGAGCCGGGCAGCACCCCCGGCGGCGACCAGCCCAGCGCGACCAGGTCGGCGACCGACGCGCGGTTCATCCGGAAACCCTCCGGCAGGCCGGCGTTGCCGACCGCGAGCGCCTCGATGGCACCCTCGGGCAGCACCCGCATGCTCACCGAATAAACGGCCATCCCGGTGCCCGACGCGGTCGGGTCGAGCGTGATGTCGACGTGCGCGCCCTCGGCCAGGGTGGGCAGCAGCGTGGCCAGCGCACTCGCGAACTCCCGCCAGGCCTCTGTCACCTTTGCCCGCAGGTCGGCCGTGGTCGGCTCGTCCAGCAGGACGCCCTCAGGCTGGTCAGCAGTGTTCTCCGCCGTCATGATCGGCACCTCCGCCCGCCACCCTATCGAGCGCGCGGCCGGCTCACCGGCCGCGTCTCATTCCCGACCGTCGGCCGGCCAGTCGAGGGCCAGGGAGCTGAGCCGGGCGGCGACATCCGCCGGGTCCGCGCCGCGGCCCACAGCGACACCCATCAGGTACGCCGTGACGGGTGCCCCCGGGCGCACCACGTTGTGCGCGACATCGCGGGCGAGGTCCAGCACCGCCTTGACCTCGGTGTCGGCCGGGGTCATCCCCAGCTCGTCACAGGCTGCCGCGACCCAGGTGTCGAGCACGCTCATTGAGCCCACTCCTCCGCCGTACGCAGATCATCGTCGGTGTCGCAGTCGAACCAGGGCGGCGGTCCCGGGCGGCGCCAGGACACCTCGATGAAGCGCAGCTGGTCCATGAGCGCGTGCATCGGGGCGCCGTGCAGGCTGCCCCGTTCCTCGGCGACCCGCTGCAGGGCCTCGCGCAGGGCGGACGTCCGCCAGACGCCGCAGAGCGACTGCAGCCGCCCCTCGGCGTCCCGGTAGACCGCACCCTGCATCGGCGCGGACTCGACGGTGAGCCGAAGCACATCGATGGCCTCGCCGGTCAGCAGCGGCAGATCCGCCGCGAGCAGCGCGGTGAAGCTGATATCCGCGGGAACCAGCTTGAGGCCGGCCGCGGCCGCGGCGACCGGGCCGCCACCGGGCGGCTGCTCACTGGTCGAGGCGACCGGCACCGGCAGGTCGGGAGGCACGCGGCCGACCACCACCTGCGGGTCGGCATCGTGCACCGCGGCCAGGACACGCGTCAGCATCGACTGCCCGGCCACCGCGATCGTGGGCTTGTCCGCACCACCCATCCGACGTGCCGCACCGCCGGCCAACACCACCGCCGCGAATCCCCCCACGTACGTACCGTATCCCGTAGGAGACGTGAGCGTGACTGTGCGGACGGCATTGCGCGGCGCGACCATGTCCGACAACGCTCCGGACAGCGGCGTGGGCGGGCAGCATACGCTCGGCTGATGGCGCGCACGATGAACCGGCGAAGCGTGATGAAGATCAATCTGGCTGGGGTCGCGGAGCCGCGACGGCGGACCGACGAGCTGGCCGCCGAGGAGCCGCTGGAGATCCGGCTGCGCCGGACCCCGCTGGCCGTGACCATGCGGACCCCGGGCCAGGACATCGACCTGGCCATGGGCTTTCTGCTGACCGAGGGCATCATCCGTACGGCGGCAGACGTCGTCACCGCCCAGCTCTGCGCGGGCACGGACACGCCGAACACGTACAACGTGGTCGACGTGGTGCTCGGCGCGGACGTGCCGCCGCCGGTGACCGACCCGAGCCGCAACTTCTACACGACCAGCTCGTGCGGGGTGTGCGGCAAGGCCAGCATCGACGCGGTCCGCACCCGGTCACAGTTCGACGTGGCCGCGGACGCCTGCACGGTGCCGGCGCGGGTCCTAGCCGAGCTGCCGGACCGGCTCCGGGCCGCGCAGCGCACCTTCGACCGCACCGGCGGGTTGCACGCGGCCGGCCTGTTCACCGCCGAGGGCGAGCTGCTGGTGCTCCGCGAGGACGTCGGGCGGCACAACGCCGTCGACAAGGTGATCGGCTGGGCGCTGCGCGAGGGACGGCTGCCGCTCACCGGGCACGTGCTGCTCGTCTCCGGCCGGGCCAGCTTCGAGCTGACCCAGAAGGCGTGGATGGCGGGGATTCCGCTGCTCGCCGCCGTGTCCGCGCCGAGCACCCTGGCCGCCGAGCTGGCCGACGAGGCGGGCATGACCCTGGTCGGCTTCCTGCGCGGACCGACCATGAACGTGTACGCGGGAACGCAGCGCGTGACCGTCTGAGTTCGTACGGTCTTCCCCGGCCCTTCACCCTGGCCACGCGGTCAAGACATTCACGGTCATGAGGCTGCTGGCATGGCACTCTCACGACGAAACCTCCTGCTCAGCGGCGCGGTGGCCGGCGTGGCGGGCGCCGCTGGCGCCTGGCCGCTGGGCGCCTCCGCCGCGCCCCACCGCGGGCCGCTGCGAGCCGATCCGTTCACCGTCGGGGTGGCCTCCGGCGACCCGGACCACGACGGCTTCGTGCTGTGGACCCGGCTGGCGCCCGCCCCGCTCGCCGACGACGGCCTGGGCGGCATGCCGTCCCGCGACGTGCCGGTGCGGTGGGAACTGGCCGCCGACGCCCGCTTCCGCCGGATCGTCCGCCGCGGCGTCGCCGTCGCCCGGGTGGCCGCGGCGCACACCGTGCACGTCGAACTGCACGGCTTGGCGCCGGCGCGCGAATACTTCTACCGCTTCAAGGCCGAGCGATACGTGTCACCGGCCGGCCGCACCCGAACCGCCCCGGCGCCGTGGGCGAGCGGCGGCACGCTGGCGATGTCGTTCGCGTCCTGCTCGCAGTACGAGCACGGCTACTTCACCGCATACCGGCGGCTGGCCGAGGACGAGCCGGACCTGATCCTGCACCTGGGCGACTACCAGTACGAGTACGGGCCGGACACGTACAACATTCCGGGCGGCAACCCGCGCGACCACCAGGGCCCGGAGACGGTGACGCTGGCGAACTACCGCCAGCGGCACGCCCAGTACAAGACCGACCCGGACCTGCAGGCGGCCCACGCGGTGGCGCCGTGGGCGGTGGTCTTCGACGACCACGAGATCGAGAACAACTGGGCGGACGAGGTCCCCGAGCAGCCGGACCCGAACTTCCCGGCGCGGCGCGCCGCGGCGTTCCAGGCCTACTACGAGAACATGCCGCTGCGCCGCACCTCGATCCCCCGCGGCATCGACATGCAGCTGTACCGGCGGCTGCATTGGGGCCGGCTGGCGACGTTCCACCTGCTCGACACGCGCCAGTTCCGCGACGATCAGGGCTGCGGCGACGGCTACAAGGACTGCCCCGCGGCAACGGACCCGGCCCGCTCGATCACCGGCGCGGAGCAGGAGAAGTGGCTGCTCGACGGCTTCCGCCGCTCGACGGCCCGCTGGGACATCCTGGGCCAGCAGGTCTTCTTCGGCCAGCGCGACAACAACGCAGGCCCCGCGAAGGTGGTCAGCATGGACTCCTGGGACGGCTACGCGGCCTCCCGCGACCGCATCACGCGCGGCTGGGTGAACGCGGGCGTCCGCAACCCGGTGGTCCTGACCGGCGACGTGCACGCCCACTGGGCTGACGAGCTCAAGCTGGACTACACGGACCCGACCTCGCGCACGGTCGGCATCGAACTGGTGTGCTCGTCGATCACCTCCACGGGCGACGGAGTGGATGTGGTCTCGGGCCGGCACCCGTGGGCGGCCTGGAACCCGCACCTGCGCTTCTACAACAACCAGCGGGGCTACGTCCGCACGAAGATCACCAAGGACGCGATGACGACCGACTTCCAGGTCCTGCCGTACGTGACCCGCCCGGGCGCGGCCGTCCACACCCGCGCGACCTTCGTGATCGAGGATCGGGTGCCCGGGCTGCACCAGGTGGCGGACAACCCGACGCCGGGTGGGAGCTCCGCGCTCCGGGCTGGGGACCTGGGTGCCGCCACCGTTCAGCAGGAGACCGAGCGGCCCTGATCGTTCCCTGGGCGTGGGGAGTACCTGGTCGGGCCGCGTGTCTCCCGGCCGGGCCGGGTGGTCAGATGCGACGGCGGGCAGCTCGACGGGGTTTCCGCCGTCGCTTCGCTCGCCCCCGCTCTGCGGGGCGATGCGCCTCGGGGTCGCGCGTCGGCACTGGCCTGACGACCTCGCCGGGGCTCGCTTCCTCTTCCGAGTCGGGACAGTCGTCTTCCGAGTCGGGACAGTCGTCGACCAGCGCCATGCCTTCCACCGCGGGCCAGCCGTCGAGCACCGACGGCGGCAGCCCGATGATGAGGGCGTGCTGCAGCAGCACACCCAGCGGGTAGTCCGGCTTCTGGTCCAGTGTCCGTTCCACCGCGATGCTCGCCAGCGGGCCCTGCCCCGACCGCCAGGCCACGAAGGCAAGCAGGGCGGCCGGCGCCGGGAGGAAACGGGGCTCGACGCGGCGCGTCAGATCCGACCAGAGCGCCATCTCCCACTCCTGGATTCCCGTTCGGGTCCAGGCGTAGTCGCGGATCGGCGTGTGCAGAAGCAGCACACCCAGCCACGCGGCAGCATCATCGGTGAGCCGCCCGCCCGTGCTGTAGCAGCGCTCGGCCTCCCGAACGGCGATCCGACCCGCGCTTCGGACCAGGGCGAAGAAGTGGTCCGCGCCCTCGGTGACCGGCTCCGGCTCATCGGGAACCGGCGGGAGGACAATGCCGAGCCTTGCCCCGATCACACCGCCCAGGTGCCGCTCCACCGATCCGGTATCGCACGACCCCGTGCCGGCGCCGGGGTCCGGTGCCGGGTCCGGTGCGGGTGCGGGCTCGCTGGCCAGGGCTGCCAGGCGCAGCATCGCCCGGGCCGTCGCCGCGGTCATCGCCTCGCGGTCGTCACCGGTCACCGGTGCCAGCTGCGCTTCCAGGGCTTCGCGGCTAGGCAGCGCCACCGCGCCCGCGAAGGTCGCTGCCGCCGCCACGACGCTGTTCGACGGCTGGCACGGCTGGCCCTCTGCCGGGCAACACGACAGGTCGGTGCACAGATATGACCAATACCGGCCGTCCTCCACGCGCAACTCGTCGACGATCGCCAGGGCCACTTTGCGGAATGCCGCCGAGATGCACGACACCGCCGGCGTCGCGCGGGACTCTTCGCCATACCCGATGATCGTGACCGCCTCGACCTGCTGATGCAGGACCACCGCCGCCAGGTGCAGCACGGCCGCCCTGGCCTCCTCGTCGGGAGTGTCGTGCTCGGGCAGGTCTATGCGCACGGCGAAGGTGATTCGCGGGCCGTGCATCGCCACCACGGTGAGGCTGTCCACCGGGTGGAAGCCGATCAGGAACGGCACGGCGGAGATGAGCTCAGCCGGTGAACTGACCTTCAGCGTTGTCATGCCGGCAGCCTGGCCGAATCCGGGCCGCGGTCGTCTGCCAAACCACACGCCTGTGGATAACCCTGTTGTCCACAGGCGTCGCCAACGGAATCCCGTCAGGAGCGAAACTGCAACTCATGCAACTCGAGCCCGTCCTGCTGCCACTCGTGGGCATGCCGGTCCAGGTCCATGGTCAACTCGATCGACGACACCACGTCGTATCCGGCCGCGTGCAGGCTGCGGATCGCGTCGACGTTGCGCGACGACGGCGAGATCGTCAGCGACACCATGTTGCGTTTCTTGGCCTCCGTGGCCACATGCCGCAGCAGCGTGCGGCCGACCCCCTTGTGCCGGTGGGTGCCGGTCACGACCACCGGTTCCACCTCGCCGGCACGGCCACGCATGATCAGCCCGACCAGGCCGATCACCCCGTCGTCGGCGTGGTCGGCCACCCAGAGGCCGCTCAGGTCCAGCCGGGTGAGGTATTCCTCGAAACCGGCGCCGGCGTCGTCGAGGACATCGCCGTACATCTGGTTGTGCTGGTTGGTCAGCTCCGACCACAGGCGGCGACCAGCGCCGTGGTCGCTCGGCCGGTACGAACGCACCGCGACAGGTGTCATGCCGACATTTTGACTCCGATTCGGGCGGGCCGTAACCCGAAGTGGAAGATAAGACCGTGGATCTGGCGTACCTGCGCGCGCACCCCCAGCATCTCCCGACATTTCTCACGCATCAGCGGATCCGGGAAACCCCCGTCGGGGGCGGTGACGTATGCACCGCATCCCGCTTGACCTTGGACGATGGCACCTCGCTGTTCACCAAGACGTGGCCCTCCGGAAGCGCGCCCGAGCACTTCTTCGCCACCGAGGCGGCCGGATTGCAATGGCTTCGCCAAGCGCGGAGTGTGCCGATCCCAGAGGTGATAGTGGCGCTTCCGGAGCTGCTGGCGCTCGAATGGATCGACGCGGGCCAGGCCTCGCCCGCGGCCGCCGAGCGATTCGGCCGGGAGCTGGCCGGGCTGCACCGCACCGGCGCGGACACCTTCGGCGCCGAATGGCCCGGCTTCGTTGGGCCGCTGCCCCAGGACAACACGCCGTCCGCCGGCCCGTGGGCGTCGTGGTTCGCGGAACGCCGGCTGCGGCCGTACCTGAAGATCTCGGCCGACAGCGGTGCGCTCCCGGCGGCGGACGTCGCGGCCGTGGAGCAGGTCATCTCCAAGATCGAGGGGTACGGCGGGGAGGAGCCGCCGGCTCGGATTCACGGCGACCTGTGGCCGGGGAACGTCGTGTGGGGCGCCGACGGCCGGGCTTGGCTGGTCGATCCCGCCGCGCACGGTGGGCACCGGGAGACCGACCTGGCGCAGCTCAGGCTCTTCGGCGGGGCGCCGCATCTGGAGACGATCATGAGCGCGTACGCGGAGGAGTGGCCGCTTGCGGACGGGTGGCGCGAGCGTGTGCCTTTGCACCAGTTGCACCTTTTGCTGATACACACCGCCGCGTTCGGCGGGGCCTATCGGGGTGCCGTGCGGTCGGTGACCGATGCTGCGCTGGGGAAATGAACGCTCGGCGGGCACGTGTGGTGCTTCGCGCCACAAAACCGCGCTGCGCCAAATGTCATATCCAAGCGCTAGGTTCGATCAATGAGCGAGTGTGCCGGGCGATGCGAGTGGCACCGAGCTTCCGTGGGCGCGGGCGGCCGGCGGGGCGAGGGGTCGGCGTGAGCGGGCTGGCCGACCGGTTTGGGCGGGTCGCGACCGACTTGAGGGTGTCGTTGACCGACCGCTGCAACCTGCGCTGCACCTACTGCATGCCCGAGGAGGGCCTCGCGTGGATGCCGCGCGAGCAGCAGCTCACCGATGACGAGGTCGGCCGGCTGATCCGGATCGCCGTCGAGCAGCTCGGGGTGACCGGGGTGCGCTTCACCGGCGGCGAGCCGCTGATCCGGCGCGGGCTGATCGGCATCATCGCCGCTTCCGCGGCTCTCAAGCCGCGGCCGAAGCTCTCCATCACCACCAACGGCATCGGGCTCGATCGGCTGGCCGGCCCGCTGCGTGACGCCGGGCTGGATCGGGTCAACGTCTCCCTGGACACGCTGTCCCCGGAGCGGTTCCTCAAGCTCACCCACCGCGACAGGCATGCCGACGTGCTGAAGGGCCTGGCCGGCGCGGCCCGGGCCGGCCTCACGCCGGTGAAGATCAATACCGTGCTCATGCGTGGGGTCAACGACGACGAGGCGCCGGAGCTGCTGCGGTTCGCGCTCGATCACGGCTATCAACTCAGGTTCATCGAGCAGATGCCCCTGGATGCCCAGCATCAGTGGGACAGGCACCAGATGGTCACCGCCGAGGCGATCCTGGCGTCCCTGGAGCCCTACGGGCTGCTACCCGATTCGGTTTCACGTGGAACAGCGCCGGCGGAGACCTGGCTCGTGCCGGGCCACGTCGACGCGGCGGGCCATCCGGCCCGGGTGGGCGTGATCGGCAGCGTGACCAGGCCGTTCTGCGGTGACTGCGACCGCACCCGGCTCACCGCGGACGGCCAGATCCGCAACTGCCTCTTCGCCACGGAAGAGTCCGATCTGCGGGGGTTGCTGCGCGCGGGCCGGTCGGATGCGGACATCGCCAAGGCCTGGCAGACCGCGATGTGGGGCAAGCGAGCGGGCCACGGCATCGACGACCCGTCGTTCCTGCAGCCGGCCCGCCCGATGTCGGCGATCGGAGGCTGACATGCCCCAACGGCGATCACAGCGGGAGGCGAGCCGTCGTGCTTGAGGTTCGTTACTTCGCCGGGGCGCGGGCGGCCGCCGGGCGCTCGTCGGAGACCATCGCGGCCGATTCCCTCGACGACCTCGCCGTCATCCTGACCGAACGGCATGGCGAGCGGCTCGCGATGGTGCTGAAGGCGGCCAGCTTCCTGGTGGACGGGCTCGCCTGCCATGATCGACAGGCGGCGCTGCCCGCCGGCGCGACGGTGGACGTCCTGCCGCCGTTTGCGGGGGGTTGAGCTTGATCGCGTTCGTTGGGCTGATCATCGTGGTCATCGGCCTGATCCACTTCTACCTGTGGAAGCGACTGGTTCGAGACCCGTTGCGTCCCGGCAGACTGCGCAAGACCGGCGCCGTCGCGGCGGTGCTGCTGGCCGTGCTGGTGCCGGCCACCCTGATCGGCGTGCGCTCCGGGGCCGTCGAGTGGCTGGCCTGGCCGGGCTATCTCTGGCTCGCCCTGATGTTCTACCTGTTCGTCACGCTGGTGGCTCTGGAGATTCCACGCCTGGCGATCAGCCTCTGGATCCGCGCCACGGGCAAGAGCACAGCCCGATCGAAAGCTCTCACGCCCGCCGCCAGCCCAGCGCGGATGACCACCACCGACACAGACGGGCCGATCACCACCACCGCCGGGACCGCCTCCGCAGCTGGCACAAAGCTAGGCACGGCTTTGGGCGCTGAATCGCCCACCTCAGCCACGAACGCAGCGGCCGACCGCGAAGATCCCGGCGCGCAGCGGGGAATCGATCGGCGCCTCCTGCTGGCCCGAGGCACGGCGATCTTCGCTGGTCTCACCGCCGCCGGCGTCACCGGCCACGGCGTCAAGACCGCCCTCGGCCCCCCGCAACTCGACCGGGTCCAGCTCCCCATGGCCAAGCTTCCGCGGGCGATGGACGGCACCCGGCTGGCCGTCGTCTCCGACATTCACCTCGGTCCGCTGACCGGCACCCACCACGCCGGCCGGATCGTCAACCTCATCAATTCCGTCAACGCCGACATCGTCTGCATCGTCGGAGATCTCGTCGACGGCTCGGTTGCCGAGCTCGGCAGGTTCGCCGCGCCGCTCGCCGACATCAAGTCTCGCCGGGGCGCCTACTTCGTCACCGGCAACCACGAGTACTACTCCGGCTACCAGGAGTGGGTTGCCGAGGTGGCGCGGCTCGGGGTGCGGCCGCTGCGCAACGAGCGGCTGGAGCTCGGCGGGCTCGACCTGGCCGGCGTCAACGACATCGGTGGCGTCGAGTTCGGCGACGGGCCCGACCTGCAGCGGGCGCTCGGCGACCGGGATGCCGGCCGGCCGGTTGTGCTCATGGCCCATCAGCCTGTCGTCGCCCACGATGCCGCCCCCTTCGGGGTGGATCTCCAGGTCTCCGGGCACACGCACGGCGGGCAGATGGCGCCGTTCAACCTTCTTGTCCCGCTGCAGCAGCCGGTGGTGAGCGGGTTCGGTGAGGTCGACGGCGTCCCGGTCTACGTCACCAACGGGGCCGGATTCTGGGGGCCGCCGGTCCGGGTCGGCGCGCCGCCGCAGGTCACCGTCATCGAGCTGCGTACCCCTTAGCAGTGAATCTTGGACGTTCCGCTGAGCCACGGGGCACATCTCCGCAGGATTCAATCGTGGATCGGTTATGTCACTTCGCGCGTGGCGACTCGTGGCGCGCCGGGAGCTCGTGACAGGATGCAGCGTGCCCTCGGTTAGCGCAGGGTCCTCGGTCGCCGCGGACACATACGTCGCGGATCTGCACATCCACTCCAAGTATTCGCGGGCCTGCAGCCGCGATCTCACCCTGCCGAATCTCGCCTGGTGGGCCCGGCGCAAGGGCATCGCGGTCCTGGGCACGGGTGACTTCACGCACCCCGCCTGGTTCGACCACCTGCGGGAAAATCTCCGTCCCGCCGACGAGCCCGGCCTCTACCGCCTCGGCACCGACGCGGAGCAGGAAGTCAGCCGCAGGCTGCCGCCGATCCTGCAGGACAGCTCGGACGCGCGGTTCATGCTCAGCGTCGAGATCTCCACGATCTACAAGCGCGACGACCGCACCCGCAAGGTGCACCACCTGATCTACATGCCGGATCTCGCGGCCGCGGCCCGGTTCAACACCGCGCTCGGCCGGATCGGCAACCTCACCGCCGACGGCCGCCCGATCCTCGGCCTGGACTCCCGCGACCTGCTGGAGATCACGCTCGAGGCCAGCCCGGACGCTTATCTCGTCCCCGCGCACATCTGGACCCCGTGGTTCTCCGCGCTGGGTTCGAAGTCCGGCTTCGACGCCATCGCGGACTGCTACGCCGACCTCGCCGAGCACATCACCGCCGTGGAGACCGGCCTCTCCTCCGACCCGGAGATGAACTGGCGGGTCTCGAGCCTGGACCGGTACCGGCTGGTGTCCAATTCGGACGCGCACTCGCCCGCGGCGCTGGCCCGGGAGGCGACGCTCTACACCGGCACGCCGGACTACTTCGCGATCAAGGCCGGCGAGAGCCTGGCGGGCACGATCGAGTTCTTCCCGGAAGAGGGCAAATACCACGCGGACGGGCACCGGGCCTGCGGCATCAACTGGGCGCCGGAGCAGACCCGGGAGCACGGTGGCCGCTGCCCCGAGTGCGGTAAGCCGTTGACCGTCGGCGTCCTCAACCGGGTCGAGGAGCTGGCCGACCGCACCGGCGGGGGCGAGCGCGACCAGCAGGTTGTGCACCTGATCCAGCTCGCCGAGATCCTCGGCGAGATCAACGGCGTCGGCCCGAAGTCCAAGACCGTCGACGGCCAGCTCAATCACGTCGTCGCCAGCCTCGGCGCCGAGCTGGACATCCTGCGCAGGGTCCCGCTCGACGCGATCGGCCAGGCGGGCGGCGAGCAGCTGCGCGAGGCCATCGGCCGGCTGCGGCGCGGCGATGTGCGGCGGGTCTCCGGGTACGACGGCGAGTACGGCGTCATCACCCTCTTCGAGCCCGGCGAACTGCGCAACAAGCAGAGCGCGCCGCAGGCCGAGACGCTGTTCGACATGATCCCCGTACCGGTGCCGCAGCAGCGCAAGGCCGAGCCGGCGATCGGCCGCGCCCCGGTGCCGAAGGCCGCCAAGGAGCCGAAGAAGAAGGCACCGCCGCTGCCCCCGCCGGCCAGCCCGCACGAGCCGTTCGAGCCGATGCTCGCCGGCATGGAGGAGGTCGGCACCGGCCTGCTGGACCGCCTCGACGCCATGCAACGCGTCGCCGCCTCCGCGCCCGGCGGGCCGCTGCTGATCGTGGCCGGGCCCGGCACCGGCAAGACCCGCACGCTGACGCACCGGATCGCGTACCTCTGCGCTGAGCTGGGCGTCTTCCCCGAGCGCTGCCTGGCGATCACCTTCACCCGGCGCGCCGCCGAGGAGATGCGGCACCGGCTCGACGCCCTGATTCCGGACGTGGCCGAGGACATCACGGTCGGCACGTTCCACTCGCTGGGGCTGACCATCCTCAAGGAGAACGCCAAGGCGGCCGGGCTCGGCGCGAACTGGCGGATCGCCGACGACGGGGAGCGCACCGCGGCCCGCGAGCAGGCCGGCGACGACGACCTCGCGTATGCGAAGCTGCTCCGCCAGCAGGACCTGGTCGACCTGGACGACCTGCTCACGATGCCGGTGGCGCTGCTGCGCGACGAGCCGGAGCTGGTCGAGCGCTACCGCAAGCGCTGGCAGTGGATCTTCGTGGACGAATACCAGGACGTCGACGACGTGCAGTACGAGCTGCTGCGCCTGCTCGCACCGGCGAACGGCAACCTGTGCGCGATCGGCGACCCGGACCAGGCGATCTACTCGTTCCGCGGCGCCGACGTCGGCTACTTCCTGCGCTTCAGCAACGACTTCACCGACGCCCGGCTGGTCCGGCTCACCCGTAACTACCGCTCGTCGGCGCCGATCCTGGCCGCGGCCGTGCAGGCGATCGCGCCGACCACGCTGGTCAGCGGCCGGCGCCTGGACCCGGCCCGGGTCAACCCCGAGTCACCCCTGGTCGGCCGCTACTTCGCGGGCAGCGTGGCGGACGAAGCGGACTTCGTCCTCCGCACCGTCGACGAACTGGTCGGCGGCCTGTCCCACCGCTCCCTCGACTCCGGCCGCATCGACTCGCGCGCAGTCGCGCCGGGAACGCTCTCTTTCTCGGACATCGCCGTCCTGTACCGCACAGACTCCCAGGCGCAGGCCGTGGTGGACGCGCTGTCGCGGGCCGGCGTACCGGTGCAGAAGCGGTCACACAATCGCCTGCGGGACCGACCCGGGGTCCAGGTGATCGCGCGCGAGCTGCGGCACGCGGGCGGCCTCGGCGGATCACTCGCGGCGCGCGTCAAACTGACGGCGCAGGTGCTGGCCCAGCGCTACGCGGCGCCGACCCTGGACGCCGAGCAACTCGCGCCGGAGGACGTCTGGGCGGCTGCCGACCTGCTCATGCCGCTGGCCCACCGGATCGGCGAGGACATCACCCGGTTCCTGCAGGAGATCGCCACCGGCGCCGAGGTGGACGCGCTCGACCCGCGCGCGGAAGCGGTCAACCTGCTGACCCTGCACGCGGCGAAAGGCCTGGAGTTCCCGGTCGTCTTCCTGGTCGGCTGCGAGGACGGGCTGCTGCCGCTGCGCTGGCCGGGCGCCAAACCGACGGATGACGAGACGGCCGAGGAGCGGCGCTTGTTCTTCGTGGGGCTGACGCGGGCCCAGGACCGGCTCTACGTGAGCCACACGGCGCGGCGCTTCCGGCACGGCAAGGAGCGGGAGCAGTCACCGACGCCGTTCCTGGACGCCATCGACGCGGGCCTCTTCGAGCGCATGGGCGACACCGTCCCGTCCCGCCCCAAGGACCGACAGCTCCGCCTGCTCTGACCGATACGCGACCTCAGGCGAGCACGAGACCGACCAGGGCGCCGGCCAGCAGGGCCGGGCCCAGCGGGAGGGCTGTTCGGCGTTTTGCTCTTCGGGTGAGCAAGAGGGCCAGGGCTACCGGGCCGTTGATCAGGTGGGGTGCCAGGAGCCCCGCCGCCAGCGCCGGCCAGCCGACGAAGCCGAGGGTGAAGCCGAGGACCGTGGCCAGCTTGACGTCGCCCAGGCCGAGGCCGGCTCCCGGGAGCAGAGCGACGATCAGGTAGACGGCGCCGCTGAGGAGCGCCGCCACGGCCGCCCTGCCGAGCCGGGCCGGTTCGCCGGTCAGCAGGGCGCCGAGGCTCAGCGGAAGCACCGTGACCGCGGCCAGTAGCGCCACCAGGGCGTCCGGGAGGCGCAGGCAGCGGAGGTCGATCGCGGCCAGCAGGATGCCTAGCGTCGCCGCCGGGAGGAGCACGAGCAGGAGGGGCGTCGGGCCGATTGTCGCGCCCAGGAGGCCCGTCGCCAGGGCGCCTGCCGTTATCGTCCACACCGGCGGGCGCGAGCACTGGCACGGCGCTCCGGCCCGTACCCAGGTTGGCAGGTCGGCCGTGCAGTCAGCGCAAGTTGATCTCGGCCGGGTGTCGCGGGGCACCGCCAGGCGGTGCGCGACGCGCGGCACGAAGGCCGCCGACGCGCCGCCGAAGACCGCCGCCCAGAGCGTCACCCAGAATGACATGGGGCTGAACGGTAGTGGTCCGGCGGTCGCGACGCGGGTCGCGTTGCCGACAGACGAGGCGAATCACCCCGTTGTCACCGAGTTGAGCCCAGGTCGGCGCGATTCCGGGAGGGAACGAACCGGGCGTCCACGCTACGGTGGCCTACAGCGAACCCGCGCCTGGAGGAACCCCGATGTCGCAGAACGGCCCCTACCCCGGCCAGGGCTGGTCGGCCGGCGGATCGTCGGATTCCGACGAGCCGTACACGGAGCCGGCCGACCCCTGGGGCGACGCCGCAACGCACGCCTCGCCGGTGCCCGAGCCCGCCTGGGGCGGGCAGCCGATGTCGGTGCCGCCGTCGCAGGAGAATTCCGCCGCTTTCAACGGCGGCTATCCGATCGCCCCGGTGAACGGCGCGCCGCCGGTGTGGCAGCAGCCGCCGATTCCTACGCCGCGCCGGCGTAATACCCCGATCGTCGCGCTGGTCGTCGTGCTCGGCCTGCTCATTGTCAGCGGTCTGGCCACGGCCGCCTGGCTGGTGCAGCGCAGCGGCAAGCCCGACGCCGGGCAGTCGCTGCAGCCCACCGCGCCGGCGAGCGCCACCGACGGCTCGGTGCCCGGGCCGCGGAGCAGCGATGATGGGCGTTTCGTGGCCAAGGGCCAATGCGTGCGCAACGAGGGTACGGCGGACAAGGAGCCCGACCTCAAGATCGTGCCCTGCGCCAGCGGCACCTATGAGGTGCTCAAGCGGGTCGACGGCCGCACCACCGGCGAGGCCGACGCCGAGTCCAAGTGCAGCAAGGTGTCGAAGTACACGAAGTGGTACTTCTACGACAGTCAGCTCGACAGCCTCGACTTCGTCCTGTGCCTCAAGGAGTATGACGGCGAATAGTGCTCTCTAGCTTCAACGCTAGATAGCCGTAGAGAGCGTTCGATTGAGAACTCTAGCTTTTCGGCTAGAGAGCCCGATACGGTGCTATCCGTGGATCCGGTCCGCAACCCGTACGCGCCCGGCGCCGGTCAACGGCCGCCGGAGCTGGCCGGTCGCGGCCGTGAGCTGGGCGCCTTCGACGTCGTCCTGGAGCGGATCGCCCGTGGCCGCCCCGAGCGCAGCCTGGTCCTGACCGGCCTGCGCGGTGTCGGCAAGACCGTCCTGCTCAACACGCTCCGCTCGGCCGCGATCGGCCGGCTCTGGGGCACCGGCAAGATCGAGGCGCGGCCGGACCAGTCGCTGCGCCGCCCGGTCTCCGCCGCGCTGCACATGGCGATCCGCGAGCTGACTCCGCACCACCGCAACCCCGAGCGGGTCGACGAGGTGCTCGCGGTGCTGAAGGCGTTCGCGTTGCGGGCCAACGACGCCTCGGCGAAGCTCCGCGACCGCTGGACGCCCGGCATCGACGTGCCGCCCGCCCGCGGCCGGGCCGACTCCGGCGACATCGAGATCGACCTGGTGGAACTCTTCACCGACACGGCGTCGCTGGCCACGGACGTGGGCACGGGCATCGCCCTGTTCATCGACGAGATGCAGGACCTCGGCCCGGCCGACGTGTCCGCGCTCTGCGCCGCCTGCCACGAGCTGTCCCAGCTCGGCGCGCCCCTCATCGTCGTCGGCGCCGGGCTGCCACACCTGCCGGCGGTGCTGTCCGCGGCCAAGTCCTACTCCGAACGGCTCTTCCGCTACCAGCGCATCGACCGCCTCGACCGGATCGCCGCGGACCTGGCGCTGTGCGCCCCGGCCGCCCGCGAGGACGTGGAATACGAGCCCAAGGCGCTGGACCTGCTGTACGAGAAGTCGGGTGGGTATCCGTACTTCGTGCAGGCGTACGGGAAGGCGACCTGGGACCACGCGCCGACGTCGCCGGTGACCGCGCAGGACGTCCGGATGGCGGCGCCGGAGGCCGAGGCGGAGCTGGCTGTCGGCTTCTTCGGCTCCCGCTTCGAACGGGCCACGCCGGCGGAACGCGAGTACATGCGCGCGATGGCCTCGCTGTCCGGCGACTCGGAGAACGACATGGACGCGGCGGTGCCGACGGCGGACATCGCGGCGGCGCTGTCCCGGCGTCCGGCGAGCCTGTCACCCGCCCGGGACGCACTGATCAAGAAGGGCCTGATCTACTCGGGCGAGCGGGGCACGGTGGCGTTCACGGTGCCGCATTTCGGGCGCTACCTGCGTACCCAGCCCTAGACTGCGCGCCAGGGCGCGGGATAGCGGGCCTCGACCGGCCGCAGGGCCAGGACCTGCCAGGCGTCCCCGGCCGAGGACCATTCGCTGGTGATCCCGTACGGCGCGGCCGGGACGAACCCGAAGCGCCGGTAGTACGCGGGGTCGCCGAGCACCAGCACGAGCCGCTCGCGGGACTCGGTCGCCCGCCGCAGGGCATCGCGCACCACAGCCGTCCCCACGCCTTGCCGCTGCCGCTCGGGAGCGACGGCGACCGGTCCCAGCGCCAGCGCCTCCTCGCCGCCGATCATCACCCTGCTGAGCAGCGCGAACGCGACCAGACGCGCATTTTCCACGGCGACGACGGAAAACTCGGGAAGCCAGGCATGGGTCGGCCGCAGCGCCGCCACCAGCCGCGCCTCGACCTCACCCCCGAACGCCGCTTCCAGAAGACGTCGGATGCCATCGGCATCCTCGGGCTGCTCAATCCGCACCTCGGTCATGCCCCGAAACCCTACGGACGGTCCGGAGCCGGGCTATCCACAACTCACCCGGCGCGCTCCTGCGGATCCGGGTATAACGGGGCTATGAAGCCTGTGCGTACCGCAGCCCGCGCCATGCTCGGTGCGATCTTCGTGGTCAGCGGAGTTCGTATCGTCCTCGACCCGGACTCCAAGGTCCCCACCGCCAAACGGATCACCGACCGGGTCGGGCCGCTCATCGAACGGATCGATCCGCGCCTGCCCACCGACGCGCGCACCCTGGTGCAGGCCAAGGCCGCCACCGATGTCATCGCCGGGCTGCTGCTGGCCAGCGGGCGGTTCACCCGACCCGCCGCCGCCGTGCTCGCCGCCAACCTCGTGCCCACCACCTTCGCCGGGCATCCCTTCTGGACCCTCCCGCAGCCGGAGCGCGCCCAGCACGAGACGCACTTCCTGAAGAACGTGGGCCTGCTGGGCGGGCTGCTGCTCGCCGCCGTCGACACCCAGGGCAAGCCCGGGATCGCCTATCGGACCAGTCACGCCGTCGGCCGCTCACAGCGCTCGATGAAGCGCGCGGTCCGCACCGCCCGGCGGGAGGCCCGGATCGCCACCCGGTCGGCGGCCGCCGCGCGCAAGATCCCCGGGTAAATCACCTAACGGGCTCACCCGGCGTTAAGCCGTCGAAACACCAGGCGGCGCGGCTCCGGTCCGGCGCGATGCCGCCGGTGGTCGAGCTACGGGGGAGGTCGCGCCATGCCCGCGATGCGGACTGCCGCGCGTCCGGCCACGACCAGGTGCACGGTGGTCCTGCTCGCCTGGGTCGGCATCCTGGCCGCGATCACCACGATCGCCCAACGGTACGGCTTCAGCGGCCTGGCCGTCGACCGCGCGGCAATCGTCCACGCCCTCAACGGTGACGGCCTGTACGCGTACCGGTCGCCGCTGACCCACCTCGGCACCGCGCTGCCACCGCCCGCGTTGCTGTTGATCTCCCCGGCGGTGTTCCTCCCGCTGCCGCTCGCCGGCTGGCTGACCGCGCTCGCCGGCGTGGCCGCGCTCGGCCTGGCCCTGGTCGCGCTGGTCGGCCCGGTGGCGCGACGGTACGGCCGCCGCCCGTGGCCGGTGGTGCTGGCTGCCGGCGCGCTGGCGCTGACCGTGGAGCCGGTACGCGCGGCGCTCGGCCTCGGATCGCTGGATCTGCTCGTGTTCGGGCTGGTCACCGCCGACATCGTGGCCCTGCGCCGAGGCGCGTGGGCGCGCAGCCGGGCGGCATGGTGGCCGGGCCGGCCGGCCTCGTCCCCACCGCGCGGGCGCACCCCGGGTGACCTGCTGCGCCGGGGCTGGGCGACCGGCGCCTGGGCCGGCCTGGGCGTCGGACTGGCAACGGCACTGGCGGTGGCACCGGCGTTCTTCATCGTGTACCTCGCGCTGACCAAGCAGTGGCGCGCGGCGCTGACCGCCACAGGCACGGCCCTGAGCGCGGCGCTCGCGGCGTTGCTGATCAGCCAGCGGGAGACGATCGCCTGGTCCGGCGAGGTGCTGTGGCGCATCGACCGCACCGGGCCCGTCGACGCGATCGCGAACCAGTCGCTCGCCGGCGTGCTGGCCCGCATCTACGACTCGGCGACAACTCCGGTGCTGCTGTGGCTGTCCTTCTCGCTGCTGCTGATCGCGGTCGGGCTGATCCGGGCCCGGGCGGCGCACGCGGACGGGGACGAGATCGCGGCATTCACGCTGGTCGGGCTCACGGTGTCGATCGTGGGCCCGGTGACCGCCACCCACGAACTGATCTGGGTACTGCCGGCGATCCTGATCCTGATCGACGCGGCGGCCCGCCGGCGGGTGACAACGCAACGCCCGCAGCCCGCTCGCGGCCGCCGGCCGGGGCTGGCCTTCGCGCTCGCGGCCGGAGTGACATACCTGCTGTTCGTGCTCGCTCCGATGTGGAGCCTGCACGACTCGTTCTCGGCGAACTGCTACGCCTTGGCGCTGATCCTGCTGGTCAACGCCCTGCCGTGGCGCCCGGGCGTGGCACCGGCCTTCCCGATCAACCGCTGGCTGGGCCGCGCCTCAGCCCGGGCACGCGCGAAGGCGGCTGCTGCGGGCAGGCCGCCGGAGCCCACCCGCCGCGCGGACCCGCCAAGAAACCGCCCGGGCGGCCCTCTGCCAACGGCGACAATCCCCCCACCACGCGACCCGGCCCGCTGAATCGCAACGTCGAGGACTTCGCTGGTGAGGCCGCGGAACCGCCCAGCGTAAGAACGCGGATCCACGCACGGACACGGCAGGGTGAGGGCGGCCGTTCATGAGCCGCCAGGCGATTGGCCGCCCTCGCCCGACCTCGGCGGGAGCGACGGTCAGCACCATGCAACCAGGCACGACATGAACTTGATCTAGAACTTGACCTCGGTCTTGAAGTAGAGACAACGACTCATGGGCAATTCACCCATTCCTCGGTGCCGTCGGTGAAGACCTGGCGTTTCCAGATCGGTAGGCGGGCCTTCGCCTCGTCCACCAGCCGCGCGCATGCCGTGAACGCCGCCGCCCGGTGTGCCGTGCTCACCGCTGCCACCAGCGCCACGTCTCCGATCTGCAGCACGCCCACCCGGTGCGAGACCGCCACCGCGTAGACGTTCGGGTCTGCCGCGATCTCCTCCGCCACCTCGCGCAGCACCGCCGCCGCGCTTGGGTGGCCTTCGTATTCCAGCAGGGTGACGCCCTTGCCGTCGTCGTGGTCGCGGACCACGCCCTGGAAGGTGACCACCGCGCCCGCTCTCGGGTCTGCCACGGCCTTCTCGTGGGCGGCCAGGTCCAGGTGGGTGTCGTGGACCTCGGCGATTCGCACTGTTTCGGTGGTGGTCACGGGCGCTCTCCGGGATACAGCGGCAGGGGGTGGAACGGGACCAGGTCGCCGGCCGCCGCCTGGGTGTCCGGGCGGACCACGACGAAGCCGTCGGCGGTTGCCAGGCCTCGCAGCATCGCCGAGCCGACGTGGCCGACCGGGGTGGCGCGGCGGCCGTCCTGGTCGAGCGCGGCCAGTGCCAGGTGGGTGAAGCCGCCGCGGCCCGGCACCGGCGCGGTCACCTCGGCGCTCGGCAGCGTCGGCAGGTCCCGGCCGTGCAGGCCGGCCAGCAGCGGGGCGACCAGGGTGATCAGCGCGATCACCGCGGACTGTGGGTTGCCGGGCAGGCCGGCCAGGAAGCGGTAGCGACCGTCCGGGCCGGGCACCCGGGCGAGCAGCATCGGGAAGCCGGGGCGGACCGCAACCGTGTTCACCACATATTCGGCGCCCAGCTCGGCCAGGGCGGGGTGCAGGTGGTCGACCGGGCCGTTCATCGTGCCGCCGGTTGTGCAGACCACGTCCGCGATCGCCAGCGCTTCCCGGATCGCCGCCACGTGCGCCTCGAGCGTGTCTCGCACCGGGCCGCGCACCGCCGCCGGGCTGACGGTGGCGCCGTAGCGGCGCAGCCAGGCGGGCACCAGCGGGCTCAGCGAGTCGCGGACCCGGCCGGCCCCCGGCGGGCCGCTGGTGAGCAGCTCGTCGCCGAAGACCAGCAGGGCCGCGCGTGGCTGCGGTCGCACCGGGATCGCGTCATAGCCGCAGGTCGCGGCCATGCCGAGCACGGCGGGGTCGACCGGGGTGCCGGCCGGCAGCAGTTCCTCGCCTTGCCGGGCCTCGTCGCCGGGCAGCCGCCATTCCGGCTGCGGGCGGGGGGTGCCGCTCACCCGCCCGTCGGCGTCGCGGGTCGATTCCTCGACGCGGACCAGCGCTTCGGCGCCCTCGGGGACCATCGCGCCGGTGGCGATCTCCACGCAGGTGCCGTCCCCCGTCAACGGCTCGGGCGTGCCGCCGGCCAGCACCCGGCCGGCCGGCCGCCAGGGCGCCGGGCCGCGGACGGCCCAGCCGTCGATGCTGGACGTCGGGAACGCGGGCAGGTCGGTCAGGGCGACGAGGGGCTCGGCGAGCGTGCGGCCGTCGGCGCCGGCCAGCGGCACGGTCTCGGCGGGGCCCGCGGCGGCCCGGCCCGCTTCGTACGCGAAAGTGCGTGCCTTGTCCCAGTCGACGGGGAGGTTGTCTGCGCTCACCCCGAAAGCTTATGGTCGCCGCCGTCGATCTGGGCGACCGTGTGGACAAGGATCGGCCCCAGCACCGCCAGGCCGTCGCGGGCGCCGCCGGTCGAGCCGGGCAGGTTGACCACGAGCATGCGGCCGGCCACTCCGGCGAGCCCTCGGGACAGCGCCGCCGTCGGCACCTTGTCCCTGCTGTATGCGCGGATCGCCTCCGCGATGCCCGGCACCTCGAAGTCGAGCAGCGGCCGGGTCGCCTCGGGGGTCCGGTCGGTCGGGGTCACGCCCGTGCCGCCGCTGGTGAGCACCACCGCTATCCCGTCCGCGCGGGCCGCCCGCAGCGCCTCGGCGACCGGCTCGCCGTCGGGCACGACGACCGGCTCCGGGTCCACGTCGCAGCCGAGATCGCGCAGCCCCGCGACCAGCAGGGGGCCGCTGGTGTCCGCGTAGACGCCGGCCGCGGCGCGGTTCGAGGCGACGATGACGCGGGCGCGGATCACGGGCGGTCCGCCGGGCGCAGCCAGTCGCCGGTCTTGCCGCCTTCTTTCCGCAGCACCCGGACGGACTCGATGCTCGCCGCCGGGTCGACGGCCTTGACCATGTCGATGAGCGTGAGCCCGGCGGTGGCGACCGCGGTGAGCGCCTCCATCTCGACGCCGGTGCGGTCGGCCGTCCGGGTCGTCGCGGTGATCTCGACGCCGGTGTCGGTGATCCGCAGGTCGACCGTCACCCCGTGCAGCCCGATCGGGTGGCACAGCGGGATCAGGTCGGGGGTGCGCTTGGCTCCCATGATCCCGGCGATCCTGGCGACCGCGAGCGCGTCGCCCTTCGGCAGGCCGTCCCCGCGCAGCAGGGCCACGACTTCCGGGGTCGTGCTGAGCCGGCCGGCCGCGACGGCGCGGCGCTCGGACACGGACTTGGCGGACACGTCGACCATCCGGGCTGCCCCGTCAGCGTCGACATGAGTCATTTTCGCTGCGTTCGTCACGCGTACAGCCTATCTAGCACCGCCGCGCGCACCCCTATTAACCGTGGAACATGTCGCTTCGTCAGCGATCACCAACGTTCCGTAGCCATTTTGATTCGCAATCCGTTCCACGCGGTGAATTGCGCCATCGTGCACTTATCTTCCGGACACCTCAATGGCGTAGGAAGTAGATTGCTTCTCGGCTGACCACCTGCTCTAGCAGGGCATTTGTCGGTGTTTGACGACTAGACGACAGGGCATCAGGCCCTCCGAGACCGACTGCGCAGCGTCATTGCGCCGCTACGCATATGGTACGTAGCGCGCAATGCTCGCATTTCGTGAAACGACCGACAAATCCTTCTTCCCAGATCGGTGCAACGTTCCTAACCTGGTGCCAGGAAACAGGGCAGTTCAGATCTACGGAATCGTCGCGCCGGCGCCACACAATGGCTGCCGCGCATTCACGGGAGCGGAGGTGTGCGATGCGTGAGCAGGAGTGGGGCTGAAGCCGGTACCGTCACCCATATCGACCGAGGCATTGACAGCCCGTATGGGCGACAGGTCACCATGGGGTATGGGAAGTCCGCAGTGAACGACGCGAAGACCGACAGGCAGCTCCGGCTGTATGTCGGTCTCGTCGCGTTCGGGGGCCTGTGCTGCGTGATCTGGGCCGTCGGCTCGCTTACCCCCATCGCGCCCGGCCGGCTGCTCTACCTGGCCGCGCTGACCGTCATCATCGCGTCCGCCACCTCGCGACTCATCGAGATGCGGGTCCGGTCGGACTATCACCTCTTCGCGTCCACCTCCGGTTCGATCCTCGTCGCGGTCGCGACGGTGCCGTTGCCGCTGACTGTGATCTGCACGGCGCTGGGCATCCTGATCGCCAAGGCCTTCCTGCGCGACGCTCTCAAGATCAGCTTCAGCGTCGCGAAGAACACGCTCGCCGCCACGGCCGCCGGTGTGGCCGCTCATCTGGCCGGCGTCCAGCCGCCGACAGACCTGAGCTTCCCGGCCCATCCGCTGCCCGGGCTCGTCGCCGCCCTCGTGCTGGCGGCCCTCGTGTACGCCGTCGTCGACGAGCTTCTCGCGCACACCGTGGTGGCCATGGCGACCCGGACCTCCTGGCTGCAGTCGTTCACCCGCAACTGGGACGTCGTCGCGGTGGTCCGGCTGATCAACGTGGCCATCGCCCTGGTCGTCGTGCTCGTAGTCCAGCGGGAGCCGCTGTTCATCGTGGCGATGGTGCCGGCGATGCTCGCCCTGCAGTTCGCGACGAAGAACCGGATCCGGCAGCGCGCCGACCAGGAGGCCTGGCAACGCCTGGCGGCCAGCACCGACCAGCTCAACGTCACCGACCTGACCGCCGTCCTGCGCGCCGCCGTGACCCGGGTTCCGGAGCTCTTCTCCGCCGACGGCGCCGAGATCGAGCTACGCGACGTCACCCCGCCGCGGCTGGTGCGGGGGTCGGTGAGCCAGCTCGCCTACGAGGGACCGCTCGACGCGGCTCCCGCCCGGACCGGGCCGGTCATCCAGGCCGTCCTGCGGGGCCCGGACACCAAGGAGATCGGGGTGCTGCGGCTCCTCTTCCGCAAGCCGGTCAAGCTGAGCGAGTCCGAGGAGTACAAGCTTCAGACCTTCGCTTCCTCGCTCTACACCGCGGTGCAGAACGCGCGCGCCTACGCCGAGCTCAAGCGGATCAACGCCGAGAACGCGTACGCGGCCGCGCACGACCCGCTGACCGGCCTGGCCAACCGCCGCGAGCTGCTGGAGCAGGCGCGCGCGATCTTCGAGGCCCGGAACACCGACGGCATCTTCGCGCTGCTGCTGATCGACCTCAACCACTTCAAGGAGGTCAACGACACGCTCGGGCACACCGCCGGCGACGACGTGCTGCGCGAGGTCGCCAAGCGCCTGGAGCAGGCCACCACGCCCGGTGATCTGGTGGCCCGGCTCGGCGGCGACGAGTTCGCGCTGCTGCTCACCGGCCTGCCGACCCCCGCGGTCGCGACGCACCGGGCCACCGTCCTGCTCGACAGCCTGGAGCGGCCCATCGAGGTCGAGGGCATGCAGCTCACCGTCGAGGCGGCCGCCGGCATCGCCCTGGCCCCGGGCAGCGGCGGCGTCCAGGAGCTGATGCGCCGCGCCGACGTGGCGATGTACCAGGCGAAACGCGGCGGCCAGCGGATCGCGACCTATGCGCACTCGCGCGACACCGCCGACGTGGGCAGGCTCATGCTCGGCGGGGAGCTGTCCCGGGCCATGGCCGAGCACGAGTTCGTGGTCGACTTCCAGCCGATCGTCGACCTCGGCAGCGGCGAGGTGACGTCGGCGGAGGCACTGGCTCGCTGGCATCACCCGCAACACGGCAACCTGACCCCGATGCAGTTCCTGCAGACCGTCGAGCGCTCCGGGCAGCTACCCGCGTTCGTGGATGCGGTCCTGGAGCAGTCGCTCACCGCGTACCGGATGTGGTTCGAGGCCGGCTTCGACCTGCCGGTGGCCGTCAACGTCTCGCCCCGCAGCCTGCTCGACGAGACCTTCCCGGCGGCCGTGCTCGCCCAGCTCGCCCGGCACGCCGTGCCGGCGGACCGGCTGGTGCTGGAGCTGGCCGAGACGCTCACGCTCAGCCAGCTCGACGTCGTCGACCGGGCGCTCATCGAGTTGCGCGACGCCGGGGTGCGGCTGGCGCTCGACGACTTCGGCACCGGCGTCTCCTCGCTCTCGGTGCTGTCCCGCCTCCCGGTGCATCAACTCAAGATCGATCGCAACTTCGTCCGGGCGGTCGAGACCTCCGCCGAGGCCACCTCCGTGATCCGCTCGACCGTGGACCTCGCGCGCAGCCTGCACCTGGCCGTCGTCGCCGAGGGCGTCGAAAGCGAACCGCAACGCCACGCGCTCTGGGAGCTCGGCTGCGTCGCCGGCCAGGGCCACCTGTTCGCCCGGCCGATGCGCTCCGGCCGGATGCTGGCCACGCTCCAGCGTGGTTCCGGCGGACGGCCGGGTGCGCTGGCCGCGACGTTGCATCCGGCCGGGTCCGTCGTGCGGATGCCGCGCCGCCGGTCGCCCGGGCAGGGGAGATCTTCTCTGCCACACTTGCCCGCGTGACCCTGCTTGCGCGCCTCGACCGGGCCCGCGGCGGCCTCGCCGCCGACTCCGCGCTGTACGGTCTGGCCGCCGTGTTCGCCCTCGTCACCGCAATGACCTCGACATTGCTGCCACACCGGGCCTGGGGCGCGATCGCCGCCTGGGTCTACCTCGGCGCGTTCCTGGTCGTGTTGGTGCAGTTGGCGCTGCGGCGGCCGCGGTGGCGGATGGGGCTGACGTACCTCACCTGGGCCGGCGCGGCGATCCTGCCGCTGATCGTCCAGGCGGTGCAGCGCTCCGCTGGGCGCATCGGCCGGGCGCAGGAGGAAGTGCTGGTCGTCGAGCACATGGGCGAGCGGCTGGCGAGCACCGGGACGCCGTACCTCGGGCCGGACGCGATCGCCGCGCTGCCACCGGGTGAGCAGTTGCTGGGCTATGCGCCGTACCAGCCGGGCATGGCCGTCTTCGGCCTGCCGCGCGCGGCCTTCGGCGACGTCTGGTGGACCGACGCCCGGGTCTGGTTCGCGGTGGCTACCGCGGCGGCCCTGGTCGGGGCGGCCCGGTTGCTCGGGCAGTCCGGGGACAGCCTGGTGCGGGCCGTGCAGTTCGCGACCGTACTGCCGATCTGTGCCCTGACCCTGGCCACCGGCGGCGACGACCTGCCGGTCCTGGCCCTCGCCCTGCTGGCCCTGGCCTGCTGCGCGAGCGGCCGCTACGGCGCCGCGGGCCTCGCGGTCGGCGCCGCCGCCGCCCTCAAGCTCTTCGCCTTCCCGGTCGTGGTCGTCCTGGCCGTGCTCGCCCTCGCCACCGGCAACGGCCGGCGCTTCCTGCCCGGCGCCGTCGGCCTGCCGGTGCTGGCGCTGCTGCCCGCCTTCCTGGTCGACGGCGACGCGTTCGTCGAGAACGTGATCCGCTTCCCGCTCGGGCACGGCATCGTGACCAGCCCGGCCCAGTCGCCGTTCCCCGGCTACCTGATCGCCCAGTCGGTGCCGGCTGGTCGCTATGTCGCGATCGGGCTCCTGGTCGCGGTCGCCCTGGCGATCGCCGTCCTGCTCGCCCGGCGTCCGCCACGCACGGCCGCGACCGCCGCGCTCTTCTGCGGGTACGGGCTGCTGGCCGCGATCCTGCTGATGCCCACAACCCGGTTCGGTTACCTGCTGTACCCGCTCGCGCTGCTGGTCTGGGCACCCGCCCTCGGCGCAGCACTCAGCAGACCCACAGGAACTACGGCACCAGACGGTGACACAGCCTTGTACCGTTTGTGAGATGCAGATGACCTGTCCGAAGTGTCATGGCGAGATGCGGGTTTACGAGCGCAGCGGCGTCACGGTCGACCAGTGCACCGAGTGCCGTGGAATCTTCCTCGACCGCGGTGAGCTGGAGAAACTCTTCGAGGCCGAGGCCAACTGGAGCGGGCCGGGAGCGGCCGCCGCCCCGCGTCCGGCGCAGGCCCCGCCCGCGGCGCCGCGCCCGGGTGGCTACGCCCCGCCGCCGCCCGCGCCGGCCCACGGTGGCGGCTATGCGGCACCGCCGCCGCCCGCCTACGGCCAGCCCGCGTATCCCGCCGCGGCTCCCTACGGCGCCCCGCAGCCGCAGTATGCCGCCGGATACCACGGCCACTACCGCCAGCAGGGCCACCACGGGCACTATCGGGGCCGGAAGAAGCACAAGGGCTTCCTGAACGAGTTCTTCGGCTGAGCCGGTCGCGCCGTCCCGCTCGCGCCCACTGGATGCGAGCGGGGCTGCGCGCCGCCTGGTCTGCCGCGGCTACCAGGTGCCGTCGTCGCGGACGCGTTCCGCCGGGCCGTCGCCGGTCAGGAGGCTGAGCAGGGCCTCGTCCAGGGAGTCGCCCAGGAACCATTCGCCGCCCTGGTCCAGCGCGAACACCCGGCCGCGCTCGTCGATCGCCACGATCGCGTCGCCCTTGGCCTCCACGCCGATCGGGAACAGCGCCGCCCCGATCACCTCGGCCAGCTCGCCCAGCACGTCGGCCGAGTGCGCCGCCGCCACGGGCTCGAGGTTGAGCCAGCGGACCCAGCGGCGCACGCCCGGGCCGCGCAGGCCGCAGAAGATGCCGGGAAAGTCCATGATCGCCGCCCGCGCTGCCGGGAACGGTTCGTGCCTGAACCTCAGGCCCGGCACGTTGACCACGTCGTCGATGATGCCGTCGGCCAGCACCTCGGCCACCACCGGCTGCGTCGGGCGCCAGCCCGCGTCGGCGAGCGCGCCGGCGACCTGGTCCGGGAAGCGACCGGGCTGGGCGATGTTTTCCGAGTACGGCCGGAACGGCTCCACGAACGCAAGATGCGACCAGGGCAGCAGCGCGAAGTCGACCAGCGTCAGGATGCACGACTCGCACGGCCGCGCCACGGTGGCGCCCAGCGGGTCACCCCGGTCGCGGACGTAGTAGGCCTCGAAGTCGGCGGTGCGCAGCCAGGCCCGGGCCTCGTCCAGCGTCAGCGGCTCATCGCGCTGCCGGTCGGCCTCGTGCAGGGCGTCGGAGAGGACGATCAGCTCGGCGTGACGTTCGGTGCCGCGTACCGTGCGGGCCGGCTCCAGGCTCGCCAGGTAGGCCGCGACCAGCGGGTGGTGGTTGATCTGCTGGTCGCCCTTGGCGCCGCGGGCGATGAAGAGCCGCCCGTCGGCGGTCAGGTGCGCGGCGGTGGTGGGCGTCGGCCGGCGGCGCGCGTTGCGGCGCAGCTCCACCTCGGGATCAACCGTGCGGCGCTGGGCGACGACGGCCGGCTGGTGCGAACGGTAGAGCTCGGCGATCACGCTCGCGGGCACACCCGGGTAGGTGGACAGGACGCCCGTCTGCCGGTCGATGACCGTGCGGGCGCCGTCGCCGGGGATCGGCAGGACGGTCGGCGGCTGCTTCGTCCAGACCACGAACCCGAGGTCGAACTCGGAGATCATCGGCAGGCACTCGTACCCCCGGCGCTCGGTCTCGACCCGCGCCCAGCCGGCGGCGATCTCCTCGGCGTCCTCCCGCGTAATCATTCTGAACCCCTGTCACCCCGCATCCGTGTGCGAGGTGAAACTACCGGAGCACGTCGCGTTGCGCCGCCCGGTAGGGTCACCTCGATCGAAGGTCAGGTGCCGGGGGAGGACGACCGTGGCGGACATGGCGAATCGCGATGCCAACCACGCGCTGCGCGCGCGCTTCGACGACGTCTTCGGGCAGTATCAGCGGCTCCGGTCCGGAATGGACGACATGCAGCAGCGGCTGGCGGAGCTGCAGGTCAGCGCGGAGTCGGAGGACGGGCTGATCCGCGCGACGGTGGGCCCCCGCGGCCAGCTGATCGACCTACGGCTGGACCGCCGCATCTACCGTGACATGGACGCCGGCGAGCTGAGCCGCAAGATCGTCACCACCACGGAGCAGGCCGCCGCGCAGATGGCGGAGCAGGTCCAGCAGATGATGGCCGGCTACCTGCCGGCCGACTCGGGCCCGATGCAGTTCATCAAGGACAACAACTTCGGCTCGCTGCTGCGTCGCCAGGATGCGATCATGCGCGAGGCGGACGGCAATGGCTGAGGAACTCTGGCTCGACCCCGACCGGGTGGCCAGCGGCGGTCGCGACCTCGCGTCGGCCGGCAAGCACCTGACCACGGAGCGGTCCGGCATCGGCGGCGAAGTGGCCTCGCTGAGCGGCCAGCGCCCGTGGGGCAACGACGACATCGGCCAGACCTTCGAGAAAAACTACCGCCCGATCGAGCAGCAGGTGCTGCTGGCCTGGGAAAAGCTCGGCCTGTACGTCGAGGGCCTGGGCGACGCGGTGGTCGAGACGGTCCGCGAGGCCACCGAGTCGGACCACCACGCAGCCGTACAGGTGGAGCGGACGTATAGGAAACGCTCGTGACGATCCTGCCCAGCCCCATCCCACACCCGCTCGACTACATGCCGTTCGACGTGCCCGGCTGGGCCTACGAGGCGCTCGAGTGGGTGGTCGGCTTCGACTGGCCGGAAGGCAACGAGAAGGCGACGTGGGACGTCTCCGACCGCTGGTACGCGATCGCCCAGCGCCTGGCGGAGCCGCGCGAGGAGACCTACCTGGCGGCCGGCGAGGTGCTCTCGGGGTACGGCGGAGCGGGCGCGCAAGCCTTCAAGGGCGCCTGGGACCAGCTCTCGGCGGACGAGAACGCGCCGCTCAACTCGCTCATGGCGATCGCCGACGAACTGGGCAAACTGGTCGAGGAGTGCGGCTGCGACATCGAGGGGGCCAAGCTCGAGGCCTGGATCGAGATCGGCCTCTTCCTGATCGAGCTGATCGGCATGGCGGTCGCGGTGGCGCTGACGCTGGGGGCGGCCTCCCCGGCGGCGGCCGGCCTGATCGCGGCGACCCGGCTGGCCATCCAGCAGATCTTCAAGCGGCTCATCGCGCAGCTCAGCAAGAAGGCGATCAAGAAGTCGCTGAAGGAGGCCGGCCAGCGGGCGGCCAAGCAGCTCACCACCAAGGCGGGCCTCAAGAATCTCGGCAAGGAAGCCTTCAAGGAGGGCTTCGACGAGATGAAGGAGGAGATCGCGACCAACGGCGCGATCCAGGCATACCAGAATTCCACCGGGCGCGCGCACGGCTTCGACGTGCAGGACCTGGGCATGTCGGCGGCCGGAGGGTTCGCGGGCGGCTTCGCGGCGAGCGGGGCGGGCATCGGCAAGGGCGGCCACGGCAGCGGCGGGCTGTTCCGCGGGACGGGCGCCGAGGTGCTGGGCGAGTTCGGCGGGGCGGCGGTGAGCGGTGACCTGCCGGATCTGGAGAGCGTGGCGAAGTCGGCAAGCTCGGGGGCTAGCGGGTCGCTGATCGCGGGGACCAAGTCGGGCTTCGCGGACGGGCTGGCCGACCAGGTCGGTCAGCTGAGCGTGCCGAGTGGTGGGGCGGATCTTGGATCCGGTTCGCCTCCCTCGTCCCCTTCCTCTTCGCCTTCGTCGCCGGCTTCGTTCGCGTCTTTGCCGGTTTCGTCCGATCCGACGTCATTCGCAAGTGGATCGAGTAACTCCGCGGCCGGCTCGGTGTCCGTTTCATCAGATGGTGACTCGGCTTATCCGGCTCGGTCTTCGGATCCGACGTCAGCGACCTTCTCGGCTGCGCCCGGGGACTCCGGTGGTTCCGTGCCCTCCCCCGGCGGGGTCAATCTGTCGAGCCTCGCGCCTCCGGTCGACGCGCCGTCATCGTCATCGTTCGGCGGGGATCCGGGCGGCGCGGGGTCTTCGGCGTCCACCGGTGCGGCCTCGTCGTCAGGGTCTTCCGGGTCTTCGGGCCCTGCTGGATTTGCAGGGTCGGGGGTGGCTTCGGGCTCCGGTCCGGCTGTGGCTGGGACGTCGGCGTCGGGCAGCAATCCTTCCTCGGGTGCTGTTCCTCGGTTCACCACGCCACCCGGCGGGCTCAGTCCCTGGTCGCCGTTCGGCACAGACTCGCCCAGTGCCTCCTCCCTAGGCCCTGGGACGGCTACCGGGGTGGATCTCGGCTCGCGCACGGGCGTTCCCACCGGCACCACGCCGGCGACCAGCCCGAACGTGCCCACACCTCCCGGCACCAGCCCCTCGCTGTCCGGCACCGGGCCCAACCTCACGCCTCCCGGGACCAGCCCTTCGCCGTCCGGCACCGGGCCCAACCTCACGCCTCCCGGGACCGGCCCGAACGTCACCACCCCTGCCGGGACCAGCCCGAACTCAACGCCGCCGGGGATCGAGCCGCGGGGGACGGCGCCTCTCGGGTCCGCTCCGGCCGGGGTGGCGCCGGTTTCCGGTTCGGCACGCGGCTCCGGTTCGGTTGATGTCGCGCCGCCGTCCGCCAGTGGGCTCGGGACTGGCGTGCTTCCCGGACGGTCCGAACCCGCTGGGCCTGCGCCGACTGCGCCCGCCCGGCCGCCGCAGGTGCCCGGGCCTCGGGACGGGGCTGTGGACGTACCCTCGCGGTCGACCGACCCGGCGGTTCTTGCGGCGGCCGGACCCGGCCGGGGTTTTCCGCCGCAGAGCGCGGCGGAGGCCGCCGCGGCCTCGCCCGAAGTGACCGACTATTTCCGGAACGCGCAGCAGCTGCGCGAGGCCTACGCGGCGTATCGCCGCCAGGACGTCATCGACGCGTTCGAGGGCAAGGCGGAGAGCGCGCGCCGCCGGGCCCGGAGCGCGCGGCGTTCCGCGCGGGTTGCGCGGTTCCTCAAGTTTGACCCGCATATGGCCGCGTTCTTCCAGGCCAACGTCGACGTGGCGATCGCCGAGGCCGAGCGGGCCGAGGAGCAGGCCGCCGCGCTGAAGGATCCGGCGTGGCGGCCGCCACCGGGAACTGTGACCGACGTCGCGCCGCGGGACTGGCATCGGGCCAATGAGGACCGTGGCCTGCTGGCGCGCGGTGGGGTGTCGGTCGGCAACCGGTCGATGCTCACCGGAACCGATCACCCGCCGTCGGTCGACGGCACCCGGCGCTACGGGACGAGGGCCGGCCTACGGGAGCCGCTCGCGCAACACCAGATCGACCTGGAAAGCGCGGTGCCCCGCGACGGCAACGGCGATCCGGTACGCGGTGCCGACCCGCGCGCGCCGTACTTCCAGCTGGTCAACGACGGCGGTCCGACGGCCGACCCGACGCGCGGCATCAACTGCCAGGACTGCGTGCTGTCGTTCTTCGACACGTATGTGCACGGCCGGCCGCGGGTGTCGGCGCCGCGCACCTTCGACGCCTACGGCGAGGGAGATTCGACACGGCCGCTGTACGGCGAGGACATCGGCCCGGAACGCGTCGAGCACGCGACCGGCGGCCGGTTCCAGTCGCTCTGCCCGATCGTCGCGGGCGAACATCCGGCGGTCGCCGGTCAAAGGATCCAGCAGGCCATGGGAGACGTGTCCGCGCAGTTGCTGGCGGGCGGCCACGGATCCTTCGCCTTCCTGGTGAACGCGTGGGAAGGCGGCTCGGCGCACGCCTGGGCGGCGGTGAACCAGAACGGCCAGATCCTGTTCGTGGACCCGCAATCGGGTCGGGTCGCGGCCCCGGGCACCAGCCTGTACGGCCACCTGGGCCAGCCAGACGCAGCGAACGTGGTAGCGGTGGACGCACTGGTCGTGGACGGCCGAGGCAACCCGATGCCGTTCAACGGCAGGCCGGACGGGCTGTGGCGCCCGAAGCAGACGACGCTGCCGCCCCCGCCGCCGCGACCTGCGCCGGTCTACTACTCGTCCGCCTACCAGCAGACAGCGCCTACTCCGTCCCCGTCCCTGTCCCTGTCCCCTTCCCCTTCCCCTTCCCCTTCGCCTTCGCCTTCGCCTTCCCCTGAGCCTTCGCCTTCGCCTTCCCCTGAGCCTTCGCCTTCCCCTTCCCCTGAGCCTTCGCCGCCTGTCCTTTCTCCCGAGCCTGCGCCGGATCTCCTCGATCGCCCGCCGGCCCCCCGCGTCGAGTCGCCGGATGTGCTGCTGGCCGACGAGCTCGGTCAGATCGACCGAGCCGAGCCGGTTGCGCCGCTCGATCCGCGGCCAGGACCCGACCCGCGGCCCGACCAGACACCGCCCGTTCCGGCGCCGGAACCCGAGCCGCCCGTCACGCCGCAGCCGGCTCCGAAGCCGATCCCGTCGCCGCGCCCCCCGGTCGACCGGATCGCCGAGGCGCTGGCACCGAGGCCCGCGCCGGTGGACCGCATCGCGGAGGCGCTGGCACCACGGGACAACCTGCAGTCATCCCCGTCGCCGAACCACAGCCCCCGGACGTCGACGCCCGGTCCCACCAGGGATTCCGACGCGGTGCCAAACCTGGCTTCGGCCGATTCCCTGATCGACAAAGCTCTGGAAAACGGGACGCCGGACCGGAGCCAGACGGCCGAGATCGACCCCGAGCACGCCCAGCGGCTGGAACGGTTGCGGCAGACCGAACAAGATGCCCGCGAACGCAAGTCCTACCGCGAATACATGGAGCATGCGCGCTCCACGCATGAGGACAACCGGCGCGCGGAGTACGCGGACTATCTGCTCCGGATCGCCGACGGCCAGCGGGCAAAGGTGCTCGAACTCGGCATGCGGGCGGACGCCGCCTTCAAATCGGGTTCCGTGTTGCACGGCGAGCATCTGCGGGCCGAGGCACGACGTACCAGCGAGGACGCAAACGACCTGGAGATCAAGGCCCGACAGGTACGGACCGGGGAGTTCGCGCCGGAGCGGGTCGAGCTCGAGTTGGCGGACTGGCACCGCATCAACGACGACGTCGGCACGCTGGCGAGAGGTGGCGTCGACGCCGGGGGCCGGTCGGCACTCACCGGCGACGACGTTCCGCCGCCGGTTGACCAGAGCCGGCCGTACGGGAAGCGTGGCGGGTTGCGCGCGCCTCTCGCCGTACATCAGGTTGATCTGGAAAATGCCATGCCGCGAGATGCGGACGGCCGGGTGGTGCGCCTGGCCGATCCGCGGGTGGGGGATTGGTTCGGGCTGGCGAACGACGGCGGCCCGGCCGCCGATCCGACCCGCGGCATCAACTGCGTGGACGGCCTATTGTCCCTATATGAGACCTATGTGCACGGCCGGCCGCGCGTTTCGGCGCCACGCACCTTCGACTCGTACGCGCATGGCGACCCGACCAGGCCGCTGGGCGCGGAAGAGCACGGCTTGGCCCGAATCGAAGACACCGTTCGCGGCGAATTCCAGGGGCTGTGCCCGTATGTGGGCGGGCTGAGCCCGCTGCAGGCGAAGCAGGCCGTGGACACGGCGATGACGAACCTGCACAACCACCTGTACAACGCGGGGCACGGCGCATTCGCCTTCATCGTGACGGATTCGGAAGAAGGCACGGCACACGCCTGGGCAGCGGTAAACCAGAGCGGCACGATCCTGTTCCTGGACCCGCAAACAGGGCGACTGTCGGAGGAAGCGCCGCTCTACACCCACACCGGCGAAAAGAACGACGGCAACGTCATCTCGATGGACGCGGTGGTCGTAGACGGCCAGGGCCGCCCGACGCCGTTGCCGTACCACGAGGCGGGCCTGTGGAGCCGTTCGTATCTGGAACCGATGGGCGTCGCACACAACGGCGAGGCGGACTCGGACGGCACTGAGGAAACTGAAGGGTCGGGACCGCATCCGTCGCCGACCGTCGAGCCGAGGGAAGACCCGGCCCCATCCCGGATAGAGCACACCACCGACACGAATGACAGTAGCTATTCACCGGGGACGAGAGCGTGACTCGCGGTTGGTTTCCCGTGCTGGTGGGAGCGCATGTTGATGGGCCAGCCCGGTGTTCGTGGGTTGGTGGCGGTGGCGGTGGCGGCCGGTCAGCCGGGGGCTGG
>Ga0307515_10000455_pt1 | contig 97670 bp, 93 predicted proteins | sample 17_EM_MG_FD_194513 | JGI IMG/M metagenome (GOLD analysis project Ga0307515, IMG submission 194513) | Populus trichocarpa ectomycorrhiza microbial communities from riparian zone in the Pacific Northwest, United States - 17_EM | ecosystem: Host-associated > Plants > Roots > Unclassified | place...
ATTTAATCTTTCCCAACGGATTGTTGGTGATAACACCAACAACGGCGGGTGTGTAGCCTACCAATTTAATCTTTCCCAACAGGTTGTTGGTGATAACACAAACAACGGCGGGTGTGTAACCTACCAATTTAATCTTTCCCAACGGGTTGTTGGTGATAACACAAACAACGGCGGTTGTGTAACCTACCAATTTAATCTTTCCCAACGGATTGTTGGTGATAACACCAACAACGGCGGGTGTGTAGCCTACCAATTTAATCTTTCCCAACAGGTTGTTGGTGATAACACCAAACAACGGCGGGTGTGTAACCTACCAATTTAATCTTTCCCAACAGGTTGTTGGTGATAACACCAACAACGGCGGGTGTGTAACCTACCAATTTAATCTTTCCCAACAGGTTGTTGGTGATAACACCAACAACGGCGGGTGTGTAACCTACCAATTTAATCTTCCCGAACAGGTTGTTGGTGATAACACCAACAACGGCGGTTGTGTAACCTATCAATTTAATCTTTTCGAATCGGTTGTTGGTAACAACACCAACAACGGTGGTTGATCCGCGGCTAAAGAATTCTAGTTTTAATCGTCGTGGACTCAAATCCCCAGGGTGCAAAACTTGAATTCTTTATCCGAACCCCGCGGTACAAAACCTGAATTCTTTTTTCCGTTTCGTTTACCTACGAATATTTTAAAAATGCCAGTGGTTTTGTTTCAGCAGCACAAGGCCACCGGTAATAACCATATTCAACAGCGCCAACGGTATCAAACTTTTCCAGCCGAGGTTCATTAACTGATCATAACGAAAACGGGGAATGGTCCAGCGTACCCACATGAACAGAAATATAAACCCTATAATTTTGGCAAAGAGACAAATAAACTGCAGGATGGGCAGCCAGTTACCAATTGATTGTCCCAGCGCCACATCATTTACAATTGGTATATCGTATCCGCCAAAGAAAAGCGTAGCCATAATGGCACTGCTGATAAACATATTGATGTATTCTGCAAACAAATAAAATCCCAGTTTCATGGAAGAATATTCCTGGTGATAACCAAAATTCAATTCGTTTTCTGCTTCGGGCAGATCAAAGGGTGTGCGGTTACATTCTGCGAATGCGCATACAATGAAAATCAGAAAACCAAGTGGCTGGTAAAATACATTCCATACCCCGTGTTGCATTTGCTGCTGTACTATTTCGCCCAATCTCAGCGAACCCGTCAGCATCAGTAAAGCAATCAGGGAAAGTCCCATAGCCAGTTCGTACGAAATCATCTGCGATGCACCGCGTAAAGCCGCTATCAGTGAGAATTTATTATTGGAGGCCCATCCGCCAATCATAATTCCGTAAACACCCAGGCTTACCACACCAAAAATATACAGGATGCCGATATTGATATCCGCTACCTGCAGGCTAACCATCCTGTCTAATCCAAAAGCAGTAAAATGAATGGCGCTGCCCCAGGGAATAACGGCGCTGGTCATCATGGCAGTCATCATGGCCAGACAGGGACCAAGAATAAATAAAAATTTATTGGAAGTATTGGGTATGATCTCTTCCTTCATGAAGAGTTTTAATCCATCTGCCAATGGTTGCAATATACCAAAGGGGCCAGCCCTGTTGGGTCCTATGCGGTCCTGGATAAACGCGGCTACTTTACGCTCAGCATATGTTTCATACATGGCAATCACGAGCGACACGGAAACAATTACTATAATAAGCAGCAATTTTTCCGTCAGTAAGAAATAGTCTAAAGCTAGTAGTATCATTTATTCAAAATCTTTTAGCAATTGAATCTGTTCCGTTTATTTTTTGAAGTCATCGCTGTGTGCCGGGCCTTCAATTTCACTCAGTTTTATGCCGGGTTTGTTTACTTCGCTCACGCTGTGTATGTCCATCAGCAATTTCGGGCTGCGGCCATCCAGCACATTCACAATGGTTTCATTGGGTGTCTCAGCGCCTTCATAATGCCCCTGCGATATAACGGAATGCCGGTTTACATGCGCAGGCCCTTCAATGGTCCAGTCGGCCGTATCCTTTTTCTCAAACCGGCATTCATTGCAAATCCAGTCTTTTACTTCGCCCCATTCATCTTTACGGCCGGTAACGCGAAATACTTCATTTCCTCTCAGCCACAACTGTGCTTTACCACTGCATTTGGGACAATCGCGGTGCGCATCTACCGGTTTGGTAAACCATACCCGGTTTTTAAAGCGAAAAGTCTTGTCCGTTAAAGCGCCTACCGGGCAAACATCGATGACGTTGCCAATAAAATCATTGTCGAGCGATTTCTCTATATAGGTGGCTATCTCCGCATGATCGCCTCTGTCCAGTATGCCATGTGTCCTTTTATTGGTAAGCTGGTCTGCCACAAACACGCAGCGAAAACACATAATGCAACGTGTCATGTGCAATTGAATATAGGGGCCCAGGTCATGTTTTTCAAAAGTTCTGCGCGGAAATTCATAGCGTGTACCTTCTTTGCCATGATCATAGCTCAGATCCTGCAGGTGGCATTCGCCGGCCTGGTCGCATATGGGACAATCCAGCGGATGATTGATTAATAAAAATTCCACCACCCCGTTTCTTGCATCAATGACTTTTTCGCTGGTTATATTCTTTACAATCATGCCATCCATTACATTGGTACGGCAGCTGGCTACCAGTTTGGGCATTGGGCGTGGATCGGCTGTGGAACCGGCGGCAACTTCTACCAGGCAGGTGCGGCATTTTCCACCACTGCCCTGTAACTTGGTATAGTAGCACATGGCCGGTGGTGCTACTTCGCCACCGATCTGCCTGGCCGCATTTAATATGGACGTACCCGGGATTACATCGATGGTAATATTATCGATGGTAACCCTGAACATCTTCGGCGCTTCTTTTTTTATTTCTTCAGCCATGTTTGTTTCACGCAGCGGGCAGCCAAGAGGCAGCGGGCAGCGGTTTTTTTATTTTATAATTTATTGGCAATTCTTTTTATTCCATCTTTTAATAAAACCACATTGAAATTTATCAATAAGCCAAGTTTGAGGTTGGTCAATTTCAAATAAGTTAATACCTGTTTAAAATGTAAATCACTCAATAACTCAATGCTTTTGAATTCAAGTATCAACTTCTCTCCAACAATCACATCAGCCCTGAAGCCAATATCGAGTTTTATTTCCTCATGAATCAATGGAATTCCCTGTTGCCGCTTAAATGGGATGCCTGTTTTAATCCATTCATGACAAAATATTTCTTCATAAACACTTTCAAAAAGTCCTGGCCCATACTGCTTGTGCAGCCTGAAGCAAATGTCCAGGGCACAGGTTGCCAGGTCATTTTCATGCATATAATTTATAAGATAAGGTTTATGTTCTTCTTCCGCTGCTTCTTTACCACCAGCTGCGTGAAATCAATCCGCCACTGTCTACCACCTCTTTGCCGTCCGCTCGCGAAACCAAACCGCTGCTGTCCGCTGCCTCTTTTGCCGCCCGCCGCATGAAACCAATCCGCCACTTGTCTTCCGCCGCTTTGCCGTCCACCTTGCGAAACCAAACTGCTGCTGTCCGCCGCCTCTTTGCCGCCCGCCGCGTGAAACTAAGCCGGAACGGCTATTGCCCTTGGATCCGCATAACCCGCCAACCCATAATTTCTGCGCTGGCTTTCTTCCGGGTTCAGCACATGCCATTCAAATTCATCGCGGAAATGACGGATAGCGGCTGCTACCGGCCAGGCCGCGGCATCGCCCAGCGGGCAAATGGTATTGCCTTCTATCTTGCGCTGAATATCCCACAACAAATCAATATCACTGATTTTGCCTTTGCCGTATTCTATATTTTTTAAAATCTTTTCCATCCAGCCCGTGCCTTCGCGGCAGGGTGAACATTGTCCGCAACTTTCATGGCGGTAAAAACGTGCCAGTGTATACGTATGGCGCACCACGCACTGGTCTTCATCAAACACGATAAAGCCGCCACTACCCATCATGCTACCGGTTGCAAAACCGCCATCGCTCAGGCTTTCATACGTCATCATGCGCTTTTCGCCTTTGGCTGTTTTCAGTAACAGGTTGGCGGGCAAAATGGGAACCGATGAACCGCCGGGTATACAGGCTTTTAATTTTTTTCCATTGGGGATACCGCCACAATACTCATCGCTGTATATAAACTCTTCAACAGAAATGGTCATGTCTATTTCGTATACACCGGGTTTGTTGATATTTCCGCAGGCGGAAATCAATTTGGTACCGGTAGATTTTCCAACGCCAATTTTTGCGTATTCTTCTCCGCCCAGGTTTATGATGGGCACCACAGCTGCCAGCGTTTCCACATTGTTTACCACGGTGGGCCTGTCCCATACACCTTTTACAGCGGGGAATGGTGGCTTAATCCTGGGGTTACCGCGTTTGCCTTCCAGTGATTCCAGCAATGCCGTTTCTTCTCCGCAGATATAAGCACCGGCTCCGCGTTGTACATAAATCTCGCAGTCAAAGCCGCTGCCTAAAATATTTTTGCCCAGGAAACCATTGTTCCTGGCTTCTTCAATGGCCTGTTCCAGGATATCTACTATCCATGCATATTCGCCCCTGATATAAATGTAGGTTACATTACTGCCAAGCGCATACGAACTTACCACCAACCCTTCTATCAGCAGGTGCGGTAAAAATTCCATGAGGTACCGGTCTTTAAAAGTACCGGGTTCGCTTTCATCGGCATTGCATACCAGGTGCCGGGGAATGCCTTCGGGTTTGGCAATGAAACTCCATTTCATACCCGTGGGAAAACCAGCTCCGCCGCGGCCGCGCAACCCGCTTTTCTTTACTTCTTCCACCACATCGGCGGGCGACATTTTAAATGCTTTTTCCGCCGATGCATAACCGCCATTTTTCCGGTATACATCGTAAAAACGGATGCCATCAATATTTACTTTGTCTATTAATACTTTTCTTCCCATGTTTTCCATTTTAGCTTTTAGCAAGCAGCCATCAGCTATTTTAAATCCCATTCATAAAAACAGGTCAACTCCTTAAACCACTTTACACCCCTTTAGAAGCCGGGGGTGTTGTATGCTGGTGATTGAACATCCAGTTTACTCCAAATTTATCCTGCAACATGCCGAATGTAGATCCCCAAAATTGGTCCTGCAAAGGCATCGTTATCTTTCCGTCTGCTGCCATCTTGCTGAATACTGTTTCCAACTCAGTTTTAACGGGCACTTCCACACTCAACTGTATATTACCGTTAGTATGTACCGGGCTTCCTTTGAACGCATCGGAAATCATTATTACATTATCGCCAAAGGCCAGCCTTGCATGAAGTACTTTTTGTTTATAATCTTCATCAGACGGTATCGGACTGTCTCCATACCGGCTCAGCATTACAATTTCGCCATTGAGCACCTCTTTGTAAAAGTTCAACACTTCCTCCGCATTACCGGCAAAATGTAAATAAGGTGTCAGTTTCATATTAAATGCGTTAATCGTGACTGTTTGTTTCCTGCTGTTCCGGGTGCTTCTTTATTTTATCGCCCCACCATCCCGGTTTATATTTATACATCAGGCATTGAAGCAGCAGTGAAAAAAGCAAGACCGCAAAAACTATTTTTATAATATCACCGCCAGCCCTGCTGGTAAAAAATAAAACCCCGGCAACCAGTAAACCCAGCACATGAAGGACAATCAAATTTCTGAAATGTAGGCTATGCTTCATGGTCAGTTATTGGCAGCGGCATTTTTCCTGCATTCTTCAATGATGGCATTTACTTTTTCTTTTGTCAGGTGTTCCCTGAACGTTTTGCCCAGTTGCATCATCGGTGCATATCCGCAGGCGCCCAGGCACTCCACCGTTTTTAATGAAAATAATCCGTCCGCCGTGGTTTCGCCTGGTTTTATGGAAAGTGTATCACCAATGTATTTGATGATATCATCGCTTCCATTGAGCATGCAGGGCCCTGTCTGGCATACTTCAAACATGTACTTACCCACGGGCTTGAGGTTGTACATGCTGTAAAAAGTAGCTACTTCATATACTTCTATCGGTTCTATGCGCAACAGTGTGGCCACATAATCCATGGTCTCTGCGCTCAGCCAGCCTCCAAAAGTATCCTGCGCCAGGTGCAGCAGTGGCAATAAGGCACTCTTCTGCTTCCCTTCCGGGTAGCGGGCAATGATCTTATTGACCTCTTTTAATTTATCTTCCGAAAAAACAATGCTCATATATTATTAGTATTTAGTACTGAGTATTGAGTACTCAGACTTCACGCCCTTATTTTATATTGCTCATACATTATCAGTATTTAGTACTGAGTATTGAGTACTCAGACTTCACGCCCTTATTTTATATTGCTCATACATTATCAGTATTTAGTACTGAGTATTGAGTACCCAGACTTCACGCCCTTATTTTATATTGCTCATATTTTATCAGTATTTAGTACTGAGTATTGAGTACTCAGACTTCACGCTCTTATTTTATATTGCTCATATATTATCAGTATTTAGTACTGAGTATTGAGTACCCAGACTTCACGCCCTTATTTTATATTGCTCATATATTATCAGTATTTAGTACTGAGTATTGAGTACTCAGACTTCACGCCCTTATTTTATATTCATGTTTAAACGCTTCTCCTGCATTTTCACACTTTCACGTTCATCATATTCATCACATTGCCACATTTCCTAAGAGTCCAGTTCTCCTGCAATTAAATTCAGGCTGCTCATGGTCATAATGGCATCACTTAACATAGCGCCTTTGGTAAGTTCGCTGTAAGCTTGGTAATAAATAAAACAGGGCCTCCTGAAATGCAATCTGTACGGCGTACGGCCGCCATCGCTGATCAGATAAAACCCCAGTTCTCCATTTCCACCTTCCACACTCTGGTATACTTCACCCGACGGTATTTCTGTTTCGCCCATGATAATTTTGAAATGCCAGATCAACGCTTCCATCTTGGTATACACATCTTTCTTTTCGGGCAGGTAGTACTCCGGAACATCTGCGTGGTATACCTCCGCTTCGGCACCTGTAAAAGCCTGCACCTTGCGGTAAGCCTGTTCAATGATGCTGAGCGATTGCCGCATTTCTTCATTGCGCACCAGGAACCGATCGTAATTGTCGCCGGTGCTGCCTACCGGCACGGTAAAATCAAAGTCTTCATAACTGCTGTACGGCGTATGTACGCGCACGTCATAGTCTACACCGGCTGCACGCAAGTTTGGACCGGTAAATCCATAGTTCAATGCGCGTTCGGCGCTGATGCCACCGGTACCCTGTGTTCTTTCTATAAAAATGCGGTTGCGTTTAAAAAGGCTTTCAAATTCGGTCAGTACGGCGGGATATTCATCCAGGAATTTTTCCAGTTTTGTAAAGGCCGCATTGGTAAAATTTCTTTCAAAGCCACCGATGCGCCCAATATTGGTGGTGAGCCGGGAGCCGCAGATCTCCTCATAGATCTCGTAGATCAGCTCGCGGTACTGCATCACGTAAAGAAAACCGGTATAGGCTCCGCTGTCTACGCCAACGATTGAATTACAGATAAGGTGGTCCGAAATCCTGGCCAGTTCCATAATAATAACGCGCAGGTAGTCTACGCGTTTGGGGGTCTTTACTTTCAATAATTTTTCGCAGGTAATATGCCAGCCCATATTATTGATGGGTGATGAGCAGTAATTCATGCGATCGGTAAGCGTGGTAATCTGGTACAGCGGCCGGCGCTCGGCCAGTTTTTCAAATGCGCGGTGTATATAACCGATGGTTTGTTCTGCCGAGACAATTCTTTCGCCGTCCAGTTCCAGAATATTTTGCATTACCCCATGCGTTGCAGGGTGCGTGGGACCCATGTTAAGCGTAGTGGTTTGCTTTTCAATAGACCCTTCCGGCAGTTTTATATGATTGTGTGCTATTTCAGACATTCCTTGCTGTTGCTGATTTAATTCAAAATTTAAAATTCAAAATTCAAAACAAGTGTTTAGCGTCCAAACATGGCATCGTCTTTATCAATACGGGTTCCGTCTTCCAGCGGAAATTCTTTGCGCATTGGAAAATAGTCCATCTCGTCTACATTCAAAATGCGTTTAAGATTTGGATGGCCGATAAAATTTACGCCAAAGAAATCATAGGTCTCCCGCTCCATCCAGTTGGCCGTAGCATATAAATTGGTAGCCGTAAAAATATCCGGCGTATTAATATCGGTGAATACGCGGAAGCGGATACGCACATTGTCCTGCAAATTATGTACATGATAAACAACGGCCAGTTCCCGTCCTTTCTGATCAGGATAATGGACCGCGCATAAAGTAGTAAGAAACTGAAACCGCAGTTCGGGGTCATCATATAAGAACTGCAGCAATTTTAGGTTCTGTTCTTTGGGAGCTTCAAAACTCAGCATGCCATAGGGCTCTTCAAAATTGGTGAGCAGGTCGCCAAATTTTTCGGTCAGCTTTTCTTTTATTGTTTCGTTGGTTAACGCCATTTCTGAGCTGTTAGCTGTTAGCCTTTAGCTGTTAGCCAGGTCTAACGTTTATTTTAATTTTACTAATGGCTAATAGCTAAAAGCTAATAGCTTACTGTATTCCGTAACTCTCCATTAATTGTTTGTATTGTTCGCCATTTCTGCGGCGGATGCTTTCTTTGCCTACCAGTTCCTGGATTTTCATAAAACCATCCAGCACGGCTTCGGGTCTGGGCGGGCAACCGGGTATATAAACGTCTACCGGAATAATCTGGTCGATACCCTGTAAAACGCTGTACGTATCAAAAATACCTCCCGATGAGGCGCAGGCGCCCATGCTGAGCACCCATCTTGGTTCGGCCATCTGCAGGTAAACTTGCCGCAGCACCGGGCCCATTTTTTTGGCAATGGTACCCATCACCATCAGCAGATCGCACTGGCGCGGAGAAAAACCCACTCTTTCCGCCCCAAATCTGGCCAAATCATAATGCGAGCCCATGGTTGCCATAAATTCTATTCCGCAGCAGGAAGTGGCAAAAGGTAATGGCCACAACGAATTTTTTCTGGCAAGGCCCACCACATCGCTCAGTTTAGTGGTAAAAAAACCCTCACCTGTATATCCTTCCGGTGGAGCTACCGTCTGGATAGGCTTACCACCTTCATTCTTAACATTGTATTGTACAGGACGAGCCATATTATTTTCAATTTATTAATGGTCAATTGTCAAACTACTATAACAACAAGCGACCACTTATGTTGCCTTTTTCGGCTGCACTAAATATTAAAATTGACAATTTTTATACGTCACACTCTTACTCTTCCCAGTTTAATGCACCCTTTTTAATAATATAAAAGAATCCGGCCAGGAAAAAGGCCACAAACATTAAAACGGCACCAAAACCAGCCCAACCCAACTCTCTGAAATTAATGGCATATGGATAGAAGAATATCACTTCCACATCAAATAAAACAAAAAGGATGGCTACCAGGAAATATTTAATGGCCATTGGCTGGCGCGCATCTCCATGGCTTTTTATGCCGCTGGCGAAATTTTCGAGCTTATCTGAAGTCTTTCTTTTGGGGCCCAGCCAGTGCGTAATAACCATCATGGCGCCAATAAATATTACAGCAAAAACAAGTTGAATGGCTATCGGTAAATAACTGGCAGCGTTGTTCATATCTGCTATCGGAGCCCTGGCCTGTAGTATATACCACGATATCATTCAGAAGATGGATTGTTAAGCAGCAAAAATAAGGCAGCACCATCAAATTCCCGCTTTCGAAAATGAAATTCCTGAAATTAAAAAATCCCCCGGCAAAGCTGCCGGGGGATTTTCAAATGAAGTATTATATTTTGTCTTTATTGCCTATTTGGCGCCTGTTTTTGTTTTAGGTTTTGTTGCTGGTTGCCTTGGAGGTGTTGCAGGTTTGGGCGGTTTGCTCAGTATCTCTTTGAAATTGGCGAGGTTTGGATTGGTAGGATCTGTTTCCAGACCTTTATCAATATAGCTCAGTGCCGTAGCCTTGTCTTTTTTAATATCGTTATAATACTGAATCAGGTAATAGTAAGCTCCCAACACCTGTGCTTTGTATTTTACTGAATCAAGTTGTCTGCCTTTTTCTGCCAGCGTTTTATAGGCTTCTACAGCCAGTCCGCCAGAATTGGTAGAATCGTCCTGGGCCTGTTTGCTCCTTGCACACCATAAATAGCCAAAGATCTCTTCCGGATATTTTGTCTGGTATACGCCACAATAAATACTGTCGGCCACGGTATAATTTTTTGCCTGGTAATATGCCTGTCCAAGATTATACAGATCAGTGTTAGAAGGAGCTTTCTTCATATTGTATGACTGGCGTAAGAAATTGGCTTCTTCTGTACGGTTGCCAATTTTTTTGGCCAGCGCGGCTGCTTTTGTAAGCAGATCCTGTTTTCCTTCCTGCGAAGTATCTGCTGCTACTGCCTGCTGATAAGATGCCAGTGCATTGGCCTGGCTTTCGGGGAATTTTGCCAGCAGTTCAGCCCTGAATGAATAGTCCATCGGCACAAAACCTTCCGGCTTTTGCTTTGCAAAATAATCATCCACATATTTTTTTGCATTTACTGAATCATTCTGATCAGAATAGGAATAAGCTATCAGTTTATAATAGCGGGGGTCTGCATTGGCACCTTCACTACTTAGTTTTGCCTGAGATTTTGCAATGGCATCCGCATATTTTTTGGCTGCATACAGGTTACCGATTTTATCGTATTCATCACTTGGTTTAGGATCGGTAACGGTAAGGTATTTATCAAAATAACCAATGGATTTGGAAACATCTCCATGAAAATACCAGTAATAGTACAATTCATAATAGGCAGGTGCGTAGGCCGGATCCAATTCAATGGCTTTATCATATGCCGGCAGGAATTGCTCCTTATTGTTCTGTGTCTGGTAAATCTTACCAATCTTGTATTGCGCTTCTGCATATTTGGGATCGAGGCCCAATGCCTTCTGGTAAGCGGTTACTGCTGCGCCACCATCCACCTGTTTGCGGTAGGCATCTCCCAAAATAGAATACGTAGCAGGATTTTTAAACCCTTTGATCTGTGTAGCCAGGTTTAATTTTTCAATGGCATATGCCGGATCGCCACTCTTTGTATCCACGTCTGCATTGGCCTGGCCAATGGCATTGAGCACATCAATATCTTTAGCCTTGCTTAAACTGATGGCGGTTTCAAAACGCTGGCGGGCGTCATTGGTCTTGCCTTCCAGCAACTCAATTTGTCCCACACCTGCTAATATAAGTGGCGCACTACCATTGGTTCCCAGTGCTTTCTGATAAAGACTTTTTGCCTGTTCCTGTCCACCCGGACTTTTGTTCTCAAGAAAAGTCTGTCCCAGCCAATACACTGCGGCAATATCATTGGGATTAGCCGCCAAAACCTTCTCAAATTGATCCTGGGCGCTCTTGTATCTCTGGTAGTACAAAAACTTTTTTCCCTGATCAACGCTTTGAGCCAACAAAGCACCGGCGCTTACCGCTACTGCTATCAGGCTGAATGTGATTTTCTTCATTGTTGATTCCTTTTGTTTTTAGTTGTGTTGTTGTGTGCTTGTAAATGTATTAAAATAACCAATCCGTAATCTTAAATAAATTTCATGCCGCTAATTAATTTTAGTGGACCTAACTTCAAAAGACATACGTGCCGGAAACAAATAAGCCCGCTTAAAAATCAACTGGCCTCTTTCATAGATGAGGAAATTCGAAAATCCGCTGCCAAGGCCATCATAATTTTCTTTTAAAATGTAATACAAACCGCGTACCATCGGGTAGCGGCGGGTTGCGATATTGTATTGATAAGGCTGTGTGTATACGGGGGGCTGACAACCAGCACATTCTACACCGGCTATTTTTACTTTTTTAAGAAAACTGTTCTGTGCGGTGTCCTCTTTATTGCCAATCCAGCTTACCCCCACCAGTCCAATGGCATCTGTATTATTACCTACGTAATCTATCACTCCCTGGCTGCTTGTTGCCGCCATAACATTTTTCCCCAGGGGCTGTCCTTTTGCAAGACTGTCTACCACATACCGCACCGTACTTGTGGCAGACAATCCATCCAGCACTACTTTGTATTTGAATCCGCTGGTGCCTTTCACCAATGAGCGCAAGTCGCTCATATCGAACAAAGAATCCTTGGATTCTTTATTTACTATTACCGCAATGGCGTCGGAAGCCAGTTTGCCATACACCGGTACATAACCCAATCTCGATTTCATCAGCGTTTCCTCATCGCTGGTCAAAGGACGGGTAATGATAATCATCCGTACGCTGTCGTTGTTTAAATCCTTGATGCATTCGGCTTCGGACTTGTACGTGGTGGTAATTTTTGCGGTTGGCCAGGATGCTTCAAATACGCCAACCTGCGAGTCTATCACAGGCTTAAAAGATTCATCGGCGCTCATCCTGATACTACCACTGGTATTGGTTTCATCAGGCGTTTTATTGGATGCACCACCGCAGGCAGACAATATGAAAACAAAACCAACTACCACCCATTTTCCTGTATGTTGTATTAAAGCCTGGCAGTTGCTCATTCTGAAAAATAATTTTTTTTATAGCCACGATAGATGCGAAAACCTCCATAAATAATACAAAGACCCACAAATGCATAACGGAATACAGGTGTTATGGAAAATTCAATACCAAACCTGTCGGCAACAGCAAAAAATATTCCAAAGCCTACTATAATGGCGCCCATTCCGTAATCAAGAATCGATCTTCTGATTATATAATTTTTTGCTTTTCTGTCTGTTGGATCTATATTCATTTGCACTGTATTTACCTTTTGGCAAGTTAAGGAAATAAAATTTTTACACTTTCAAATATTGCTATTTCCGTATCATAAATAACAGCTGCCGGGCCTGCTGGTTGTAAAACAAGTCATGCAGCCATTATTTTTTTCTAAACCCCCTTATCCTTCATGAAAACTTTGGTGTAATTGGGTAAGAAACTCTACAAAAATCACTATGATCGGCAATGCCCTATGGCTTTATTAGATGCCTGGCGGAAACATATCCATAAAACAGGAATCTTTTTATGATTCCGCTGATATTTTAACCGGCTCTTAATTTACAGCGCCCGCATGGATTAATATGCATTTTTAAGAAGTACCGCGGCCACCATTCCGGCAGTTTCCGTACGCAAACGGGTGTTACCCAATGCCACCGGTATGAACTGGTGCTGAATGGCTGCGGCAATTTCGGCCGGTGTAAAATCTCCTTCCGGTCCTACCAGGATCAACTGGTTTGCCTTTATGTCTATCAGCCGGTTGTCCAGGTTTTGTTTGTCATCTTCCAGGCAATGCGCTATAAACTTTTGTTCGTACGCCGCCTGTTCCACCACCTGTTCAAACCTGGTTGGCTCATGCAACTGCGGCAGCCATACCTGGCGGCTTTGCAGCAGCGCGCTGATCAATACGTTCTTCATCCTGTCTGCCCTGAAATGCTGTTTTTCGGTGCGGTGGCAGAGCAGCGGAAATATTTCCGTAATGCCTATTTCGGTGGCTTTTTCCAGGAACCATTCAAACCGGACAGCATTTTTTACCAGTGAGATACCAATGCCTGTTTTTCTTGCAGGTGACGGAATGGCTTGTGTACCGGTAATGGTTAACCGGCATTTCTTTTTATGCGCGCCGGCAATAACCGCTGTAAACAAATGGCCTTTGCCATTGGTGAGGTGCAGGCTTTCCCCTTCCTGCATGCGCAATACGTTTACGGCGTGGCGCGAATTGTCTTCGTCCAGCTCCAGTGTGTCAGTGCTGTCATCTGCATCGGCTGCAAAGAAAAAAGGAAGGTTCATAATAAACTGTTTGTGCGTCTGACTGCAGGTTGCTGCAGCCCTGCCGCAATTTAATCTATCGGCCTGTTACAAATGAACTGCCGGAGGATGGGCCGCCCAAAAAAAAGCTCCCGTATAAAACGGGAGGCTTTTGCATACATACTAATCCAATATTTTAAAAGGGGGTATCATCGTCGTCCATCGGAAAATCATTCATTTTGCTACCCGCCTGTACATACAATTTGGCGCCACCGCCGGCACCCTGGCCGCTTCCATCGGGCGGAATCCGTTTAAAGTTTCCACTGCCTCCAAAACCAGGCTGGCCACCGGTTTCATCGTCTTCAATAAATTTCTGAATATGCAGCAGGGCGCGCAATTTCACATTCTCCAGGCTACCATTACGGTGTTTGGCGATGCGTACATGGGTCTCGCCTTTATTGCTTTCGCCCATTTCATTCTGGTTGATATCATAATACTCGGGCCGGTAAAGAAACATCACCATATCCGCATCCTGTTCAATGGCGCCAGATTCGCGCAAATCGCTCAACTGCGGTATTTTGTTACCTTCTTTCCTCGATTCCACCGCGCGGCTTAACTGGCTGAGTGCAATGATGGGCACCTGCAACTCTTTGGCCAGCCCTTTCAGGTTACGGGAAATATTACTGATTTCCTGTTCACGGTTGCTGCCATTGCCATTGCTGGTACCGCTCATCAGCTGCAGGTAATCTATAATGATAAGGCCCACATTGTGCTTGTTTTTTAAACGGCGGCATTTGGCCCGCAGTTCAAATATGTTCAGTGCGGCGGTATCATCAATAAAAATAGGCGCTTCAGATAAACGCTGAATGCCTTTGGCATACAACTGTTTCATTTCATGTTCTTCCAGTTTACCGCGGGCTATTTTCTCCAGCCAGATCTCGCTTTCGGCCGATAATATACGCTGAACCAGCTGGCCGGCGCTCATTTCAAGGCTGAAGAAAGCCACACCGGTAGGTTTATGCGGGTGCAGGGCGGCATTACGTGCAAGGTTAAGCGCAAATGCTGTTTTACCTACTGACGGGCGTGCCGCCAGTATGATAAGGTCAGTGCTTTGCCATCCGTAGGTTACTTTGTCCAGTGTAGGAAAACCGGTAGGCACACCGGTGATGTCTTCATTCTTATGGCGCATGTCTTCAATACGCGCCACCGTTTTTACCAGTATATCATCTATTTTATCAAAATTCTTGCGGAGGTGATTGTTGGTAATTTCAAAAAGTTTGCCTTCGGCATCGTCCAGCAAATCAAATACATCAGTAGAATCTTCGTAAGAGTCATTGATGATTTCGCCACTGATGCGTATCAGCTCGCGTTGAATAAATTTTTGAAGAATGATGCGCGCATGTGCTTCAATATTGGCGCTGGATACAACGGCATTGGTTAACCGCGTAACGAAATATGGACCGCCAACTGTTTCCAGCTCTTCCCTGCTCTTCAGTTCTTCCACTACCGTTAGTATATCAATGGGCTGATTTTTTTGCTGCAATCCCTGCATTACTTTAAAAACACGCTGGTGGGCATCAATATAAAAACACTCCGGTTTTAATATTTCGGCAACGGTATCAAAAGCGCTTTTTTCAAGCATAATAGCACCCAGCACGGCTTCTTCCAGGTCTTTGGCCTGGGGCGGCACTTTGCCGTATACCATGGTGCTTAAATCGATAGAACTCTTACGCCTGCTTTTGGCGCGGTCTTTATTAAGGTTAGTTAAATCCATACTGTTCCAGGCAGAAAAAATGGGTTAATGGCAATGGTTTTGTAACAATTCACGGTTTTTCGTTGGCCAGAGGATTTCTAAACAGCCTGTCTTCCATTCCTTTTAAACCGTTCGGCACCTACATTTCCCAACCAATGCGGGCGTGGTCAGCACCCCTTTATCTATGTTAAGGAATTGTTACCCGAAAACAGGACGGCGAATATAGACTGCAATCATTCTTTAAAAAAACAAATTGTTTGCTAATATTTATTACCAGGCAATTCACAGGATATGCACTTAATTTTACACTTATTCACATGATTTAACGCGCTTACCCACAATTTAAAAAAATTCAGCACCCTAACCCAAACAATATTCACACATCCGGTGCAAAAGAAAAAACCGTTAAAAATTTGGTTGCTATACCAGATTTATAAGATGCAGCAGCAACGCCATTTTACAGGTTTTATACCATTTTTTTGCCATGAAGACAGCCACAGAACAGTGATTTTGAATTTTTATATGCCCTGGCGGCCCGCCGGTAGTGGCTTTCAGCCTATGGCCGCCCTGAAATGCCCGATGGTACTGGTAAAAACACTTATACTACTTTAAAAAACAATTGAATACAGGTATTGCCCGTTAAAAAAATAGTGGGAATTTTGACCAGCCGACTCTGCACCGGCTATTATTTTAACCGTAGAAAATGGTTGCTGCCCCGCAACTATCAACTTAAACCGCCATACCATGCCTTACAATGTAAATTTCATTAGTGGCCTGCCTGTAAAATTGCCAACCATTCCCAGGAACAGGAAGAATGAAATTGCTCCTCTGCTAAATGAAAAAGGGTATGTTATCGATTACCTCCATCATTCGGTGGTCATGAATAAAAAAAGAAAGTTTGCTTTTTTTACTGCTTCCAATATCAGCGGCAAGGAATGGAAGAATATGGAAAGAAAGGGCAATTTCAAAAAAGATACCATCGCTATTGACCCTGCATTCCAGTATGGCAACGAGTTGTACAAAGCCATCAAATCAAAAGGCCTGCGGTCAAACGATTTTGAACAGGGGCACCTCACTTCCTTCCAGGAAGTTATCTGGGGTGGTACCGAAGAAAGAAAAAAAGCCGCCGGCGATACCTTTTATTATACCAATTGCGTACCCCAGCATGAACGCGTAAATTCAGGATTATGGCGAAGCCTGGAACAATATATTTTGAAGACGCAGACCATTAACCACGACCTGAGGGTCTCCGTTATAACCGGCCCCGTTCTTTCTGACAATGACCCTTATTACATTAAAACCATCAACGGCCAGTATGTAAAAATTCCCTGCGCTTTCTGGAAAGTAGTGTATTATCCCAACCAAAACGGTCTCAATGCAGTGGGATTTATGATGAGCCATACCAACCTGTTATTGCAAGACGGTACGGTATCGTTTGAAAAACGGTCCGTACGATCGATGGCGCCGGCCCCCTCTCCCGAAGATTTTTTTATGGATTACAAATACGATTCAGTCTACCAGGTGCGGGTAGAATTCATACAGCAAAAAACCGGGCTTTTGTTTATGCTCAACAATGTACACCTGCCTTACCAGGTGAGTACCAAAAAAGATGTGCTGTACAAGAGAATCGAAGTACCCGCAGCCAGCAGGTCAATCATAGGCGGACAGCCCGGCAGCAGCCCGCTGGATTACCATCTGGAGGGCATCACCCTGTAAACCGCAGGCCACCTGCTGGTTATTAATTGTGTACCAATACACAATACCCTCTTTATGGTATTGTTTTATTGACAGGGCCGGCTCATTTTTGACCTAACGTTCACGTCACCCCCGTACACCTTCACCAAAACAAAAAACTGGCAGCCTGTTTTCTCCTGTACCCCCTTAAACAACCGGTAATAAAAAACTGTGTTATGACACTCGGACAAATCAAAGAAACCACCTGCTCCTCCACTGCGAATGCCTCCAGGTTTATGGAATTTATAAACGACGCCTGTGTAAAATTTGAAATCAATACACCCATTCGCCAGCTTTGCTTTCTGGCGCAGGTTGGGCATGAAAGCGGCAGCTTGTTTTTTACCGAAGAACTGGCCAGCGGGGCGGCATATGAAGGCAGAAAAAGCCTTGGCAACAACCAACCCGGAGATGGCGTACGTTTTAAAGGCCGCGGTTTAATTCAGATAACCGGTCGTACCAATTATACCACTGCAGGCATTGCTTTGGGTGTAAACCTGGTAGCCAACCCAAAGTTACTGGGTGGTAAAAACGTGCAATTTTGCAGTACCGAACAACTTAGGTATGCGGCCATGAGCGCCGGTTGGTACTGGAGCACCCGCAAGCTGAATCTTATTGCAGATACCATCAATATTGCCAAACCAATAGAAACCGGTACCAACCTGGCTAATTTTATTGTACTGACAAAAAAGATCAACGGTGGAATCAACGGACTGCACGACCGCCTTAACCGGTATGCAGCCGGCGTAAAATTCTTTTGAATATTCAGCCGAAGGCAGCCCGGTTAACCCTGTTATCACTGCATCAACTATTCACATTAAAAAACCAAACAGATAAATGGATCCTGTTCGCCCGGTAAATGCTTTGCTGATAGATTATACGCCGGTTGCACCGACGGCCCGTGGTATGGTGCCCAAAGAACCCCATACCGCAAAAGCAGGGGATGTTGAATTTACGATGCAGGAATATTCCAATATCAGACCCGGGACCGGCAGCACCAGGGGCTTTGCCCAACCTGCGCTGGCCAAAGCCGTGCTGAAAACAAACACCGGCAGTACCAACCCCTGGGATGTTGCGCACCACGCCCGGGAACATGGTAATAAAATGCAGCTGAAATTTGTGGAGCCCGATATCATTCATGTAAATAAAGCCGTGAGCGACCAGGGCCTTACCAGGGAAATCACCCGGAGCTTTGGCGGTAAGGAGACACCCGGTCTGTATGATGAAGAATGGCCGCACCCATCGCCCGGCGAACATATCTGGCACAACGACGCCGGCTTTAGCCAGCTGAAACAGGCCAGGGAGGCAGTAATGGATTTGCATGCCACCGTGCGCATCGCCCACCTGGATACCGGCATCGTAAAAGATCATTCCATGCTGCCGGAGAATCTGCTGCTCCCGCTTCAAAAAAGCTTTGGGCATGATGATGACAATGTAAACGATGCTTCCGATCGGGCAAATCCAATTTTTAACGGCGTAGGCCATGGCACCTCCACCTTACTGTTGCTGGCTGGCAAAAAAATAAATTACCCGGCTTATGCTTATAACGACTACCTGGGTGGCGCACCCTGGGCAGAAATTATACCGGTAAGGGTTAGCCGCTCCGTTGTTCTGCTGTCTACCAGCTCATTTGTAGAAGCGCTTGATTATATCATCGGGCTGGGAAACAATCCAGATACCCAATGCGATATTGTAACCATGAGCATGGGTGGTTTGCCTACCAAAGCATGGGCATCGGCCGTGAATGCTGCTTACGACAATGGAATCTTTGTTACTACCGCCAGCGGCGACAATACCGGCGGATTACCCACTACACGCACCATTTATCCCGCCAGGTTCAGAAGGGTAGTAAACGTAACGGGCGTTTGTTACGATGATACCCCTTACTATCATGGTAATATATTTCATACTAAAGCCGTGCAGGGTAATTTTGGCCCCGAATTTTTAATGGACAATGCCATTGCCGCCTATTCACCTAATGTACCCTGGATTATTCATGATAAAGACAACCATGTAGCCATCGAAAAAATTGGATTGGGTGGTGCGGGCACCTCTGCATCTACTCCGCAGGTAGCAGCTGCTGCAGCCAATTATATACGCAAATACAACGCGGCGTTAAAAAATCTGGAACCCTGGCAAAAAGTGGAAGCAGTAAGAACCGCGCTTTTCAGCAGCGCAGCAAAAACCGGTATCACCGGAGATAAAGAAAAATTGTATTTCGGCAACGGTATCCTTAAAGCAAACGACGCACTTTCCAAACTGGTTAACCCCGCAATTCTGCTGAAACAACCGGAAGACAAAGTAAGGTTTCCGTTGTTTCATATGTTGTTCAGGCGCATGCAACCGGCCTCACCCGCAGATGACTCTTTTGAGCAAATGATTGAAGTGGAAATGTTGCAGCTGATAAACAGCGATGCCTGGTTCCAGAACATCCTGGAACCCGTGCAGTATGATTTTACAGCATTAAAGAAAAAAGAAAAGAAAATGGTCATAGATGCTGTTATTGGTTCGCCCGCTGCCAGCAACACACTAAAAAAATACCTGGAAACAAACTATTCATTAATTGTAAAATAAAAACCATCCGCAATGAAAAAAGCACTTTTGGCAGGTATCAACAAATACCCAGACCCCCGGAACAATTTAAATGGCTGCATCAATGATGTAAACGATATGTCTGAATTCCTTATCAAACAAAAGTCATTTAACAAGGCAGATATTAAAATACTTACGGACGAAAATGCCACTAAAGCCAATATCATTGAAGGTCTGCACTGGCTGGCAGATGGCGCCAAATCCGGCGATCAGTTGTTTTTTCAATACAGCGGGCATGGGGCACAAATGCCCTCGCAGGCAAAAAGAGGCGAACCCGATAAACTGGATGAAGTAATCTGTCCTTATGATTTTGACTGGACCGACGCTACCGCATTAAAAGACAAAGAATTCAACAATATATTTGCGCAATTGCCAAAAGGTGTATCCTTTATTTGGGTTTCCGATTCATGTCACTCACAGGACTTGTCGCGCGAATTTAAGATGCCCATACCTGGAATTTTTAAAGTGAGAAGCATGGTACCGCCATTTGAAATAGCCGAACGTACTATGCTTATAAAAGCTTCTCCGAAATCAGTTATACAGGATATACCGAAAGCTATAAAGATGCTGAACCTGGCGTTGATAAGTGGTTGCAAGAGCAACCAGGAAAGTGCCGATGCCGTTTTTAATAAAAGAGCAAATGGCGCACTCACTTATTTTTTATTGAAATCACTTTCCAATAAAAAAGAACCGGCCGGCACACTGCGTGAGATTGTAGGTCTGGTAAATAAAAGCCTCGAAAAAATCAAATACCCGCAGCAACCACAGATAGAAGGCAGCAAGGTTTTAATGGATGGACTTTTTTTCTAAACACCGCCGTTAGCAAACAAATAACATACAACGCAGGTAATGCGTAAATGCCCTGTCCGGGCATTTTTTGCGCCTGACCCCCATTTTATGGTATTGCTGTGCGCCCACCGCCTGTTTACCTTTATACTGCTAATCAATTATCATTAGCCATTAAACCTATTTTATGAGTACCAGTATTCCCGCATTTCATTTGTCATCACCGGCAGGGGCAAAAGGCAAAGGAGATGTATTTATTGCCAGCCGACAAGACGGTGGGGGCTCCGGCATTTTTCACATTGAATTAAACGTACATTTTGACCCGTCTACCGATGATTACCCTTCGGGATCACTCACCGTTAAAACAGAACTGAGCGACGGCGTAAAAGGTAGTTTCTTTGCTTCCTCCATTGAACTGATCAATTCTTACGGCGAGGAAAATCCAACCATTTTTCTTACCGGCCAATGCAAATCAGACACTTTTACAAGGGCGCCCTTACACGGCTGCAGGTATTGGGTGATGGTAGCCAGTAATACAAAAGATGGGAAAGGAACGGCAGACATGGTAAGCTTTTGCATTCATGACCGCAATGGCAACCGCATGGCTTATGGTACCGGACCATTAAAAGGCAATATAAATGTACTGCCTCAATCATAAGCCCGCCGCAACGCCGGGACTCTCTTACGGCTTTGCGCTTTTCTTTTTTTTCTTTTTTGCAGGCGCGGGCTTTACAATTGTTTTAATGGCGTTGTTCAGCACATTTTCTTTTACTTTTTTTGCAAAGTTCCTGAGCTCAGGATAGATATACGCTGTATCAACGCCGCTGAATTTTATCTTCCTGCGTATATAGTCTGCAAGGTCTTTCCTGATATTGTAACAATGAAATGGAGCGAGGTTCAGCCTCCCCATTTTCTCGGATGTTTCCAGGCGGCTGGCAGCGCTAAAACATTCTTCGAGTGGTTTATCGGGGTAAGGATTAAATATAAAAAAACCCTCCTGTGGAATGATATTGTGGTTATAATAAGTGGTGATGGGACGTTGTTTCCGGGCTTGTTGCTGCGACGGTATATTTGTTTTAAAAGCAGCTAATTTCTGGTTGTTGTCTTCAAAGTCTGAAATATAACAGACAAAATTATTTTTTGAGTTGGCGGAGAATTTATTGGTCCTGAAATTGTCCAGCGTGGGAAAACTTCCTTTTGAATAATCAAAGATATTTCTGAGTCCGCCAGACTGACTGGTCTTTACAATCAGATAGATACTGAAGTAACCGTCAATATTATCTGATGCAGTGGCGGTGTTTACATCTTCAGTGGCAAAATACAGTGCCACATCTGGGTTATAGCTCCAGTCCATCAGCGGTGTAGGCGCTCCGTAATGCTGCAATATGCTGAGTATCGGAAAATCCGCTTCATTGTGATAATTTATCTGGTGATAGGCCAGCACCTTTTCAAAGATCTTTTGTTCTTTGGCTTCGCGGATCATCGACTTTATAAAATCCAGGTAGTTGTCGCCGCTGCCCCAGGAGCCCACATTGTGCAAGAGCCATTCTCGTTGCGCAGAATTAAAAAGTTTGAACCGGGCTTCTTTCATACCTCGGAAAAAGAAATTAAACCTGGCCGTTGGATGGTTGTAAGGGCGCGAAAAATCTTTGTACCATTTATCAAATGCGGCAGTATCATCGATCCTGTTATCAATAAAATGGCTGCTTGCCCTGAAAAACTGGTTTTTATCATTGAAATCTTTGTAATAATTCAATAACATAATGTTGATATTTATGCGTTTTCCGGGCTATGGAAATTATTGTGCAGGTTGTTCCACCTGCACGGCCGCCGTTGCCGGTAGCAGGATCCAATCTTTAGCAAAAGGCTTTAGTAATTTATTGGCAGCGGCGGGCCCCCAGCTACCGGGCTCGTAGAACCGCAATTGCCGGAGCGGGTATTTTTTCCAGGCATTGATAACCGGCATCACCACTTTCCAGGCTGCTTCTACCTGGTCTGCCCGCATAAATAAAGTAGCATCCCCTTCCAGCACATCCAGCAACAATGTTTCGTAGGCTTCCGGAATTTCCTGTGTATAGGCGTCCTTGTACATAAAATCCATTTCCACAGGCGTTAGTTTCATCTGCAGGCCGGGTATTTTGCTTTCAAACAAAAGGCTGATTTCCTGTTCCGGCTGAATGCTGATGATAAGCCGGTTGGGCATGATATCATCTTTAAATATCTTATACGGCGAATCTTTAAACTGTATCACAATTACGGAGGACTGCCGTTTTAAAGCCTTGCCCGTTCTCAGGAAAAAAGGAACGCCTTTCCAGCGTTTGTTATTAATTTTTAAGCGCGCAGCTACATAGGTTTCTGTGGCGGAGGAGGGCAAAACATGTTCTTCTGCCCGGTAGGCGGCCTGCGACTGGTTGTTTACTTTACCGTCTGTATACTGGCCACGCACCACTTCATTAAAAACATCTTCCGTCTTATAAATTTTTATGTCTTTCAATACCTGGGCCTTTGCATTGCGGATTGTTTCCGGTTCATACCTGGCAGGACATTCCATGGCAATTACACAAAGCAGCTGCAGCAGGTGGTTCTGTATCATGTCGCGGATGGCGCCTGCGCCGTCATAATAACCCCCGCGGCTGCCCACCGTTACGGATTCGGCAACACTTATCTGTACATGATCAATAAAATTGCCGTTCCACAGGGGTTCAAATACATGGTTTGCAAACCGGAAGGCCAGGATATTCTGTACTGTCTCTTTGCCCAGGTAGTGATCAATGCGGTAGAGTTGTTTTTCGGCAAAGCGTTTCTGTAAAAAACGGTTGAGGTTTTGCGCAGAAACCAAATCAGTCCCGAACGGCTTCTCTATCACGATGCGGTGCAGGTTGCTGTTGGTGCAGATCTTTTGTTTATACAGGCCATCGGAAATAATCTCAATAAACCTGGGTGCCACGGCATAATAAAACATGCGGGTGCCCTGCCGCGGATGCAGGTTTTCAAAAGCCGCCAATTGCTTTTTTAAAACCGTATAGGTTTCCGGGTTCATAAAATCGCCCTGGAGGTATTGCAGGCGGGAGGTAAATTTTGCCCAGGCCAGGGCATCGGCCTTGCCCGATCTGGAAAATGAATTAACGCCGTCCAGTAAATCATTTTTGAACGCATCCTGGGTTACCGGCAGATAATCAACACAAAGAATATTGCACACATCGGGCAGGTGGTTGCTTAAAAATAAATTATACAGTGCCGGAATCAGTTTACGCCTGGTAAGATCGCCTTTTGCGCCAAAAATTACAATGGATGCCGGATTCAGTTTCTTTTCTTTCATATTATATGTGGTAAACCTTAAAATTACTGGAAAGTCAAAAGTAAAGTGTAAAAAAATGCCATTGCAACGGCTATTCAAAAATCAAAAGTCAAAAGTTAAAAGTCAAAAATCCTTTTCCAGGCTTTGGGCCGCGCTATTTTTTGACTTTTGAATTTTAAATTTTGACTTGATTATCTTTGCGCCAATTGAAATTTGAAGCAATCGTATGACTATTTCTTATAACTGGCTCTCCGAATACCTGCCCGCGGTGATTGAACCGGAAAGATTAAGCAGAATTTTAACCTCGCTGGGACTGGAAGTGGAAAGCCTCGAAGAATATGAGGAACTTAAAGGTGGTTTAAAAGGACTTGTTATTGGCGAAGTGCTGGAATGCAGCCAGCACCCCAATGCAGATAAATTAAAACTTACCAAAGTATCCATTGGCGCATCCGCTCCCCTGCAGATTGTGTGCGGCGCGCCCAACGTGGCTATTGGACAAAAAGTAGTTGTTGCACCCATTGGCGCTACCATCTATCCGAAAAACAGTGCGCCGGTAACCATGAAACTCGCTAAAATCAGGGGCGAAGAAAGCTATGGTATGATCTGCGCAGAAGATGAAATTGGCCTGAGCGAAAACCACGCCGGCATTTTAATCTTACCGGCAAATATTAAAACAGGTACGCCCGCCGCCACTTATTTTCAGCCTTATACAGACTGGATATACGAGATAGGTCTTACCCCCAACCGTATGGATGCCATGAGCCACCTGGGCGTAGCGCGGGATGTATGCGCCTATCTAACGCATCATGATAAAAAAGACAGCCGCGTAAAAATGCCCAACAGCAATGCCTTTAAACCGGACAATAATGGCTTAACCATTGCTGTTAGTATTGAAAACAAAGAGGCGTGCCAGCGTTACAGCGGCGTTACCATCAGCGGGGTTACCGTAAAAGAAAGCCCGGTCTGGTTACAGCATAAACTGCGGGCCATTGGTGTGCGCCCGATTAATAATATTGTAGATATTACCAACTATATACTACACGAAACCGGCCAGCCCCTGCATGCTTTTGATGCAGACCAGGTAACCGGTAACAGGATAATTGTAAAAAACCTGCCCGCAGGCACACCGTTTATCACACTGGACGATAAAGAAAGAAAACTGCATGCGGAAGACCTTATGATATGCAACAGCCAGGAACCCATGTGCATTGCCGGTGTATTTGGAGGTGTAAAAAGCGGGGTAAAAGAATCCACCAAAAACATCTTCCTGGAAAGTGCCTGGTTTAACCCGGTAGACATCCGCAAAACATCGTTCCGCCACGGTTTGCGAACCGATGCAGCCACCAGGTTTGAAAAAAATACGGATATCAGCAACACGGTGAACGTGCTGAAACGGGCTGCCCTGCTCATAAAAGAACTGGCCGGCGGCACCATCAGTTCAGACATCATTGATGTGTACCCCGATAAAAAAGAAAAAGTACAGGTACAGCTAAAACACCATTACCTGAAAAAACTGAGTGGCAAAAAATATCACTCGGATACCGTAAAAGATATTCTTACCGGCCTTGGTTTTGAAGTAATAAAAGAAGGGATGGATGATATCTGGCTGGCAGCACCATACAGCAAACCAGACATTCACCTGCCCGCCGATGTGGTAGAAGAGATCATGCGCATAGACGGTTACGACAATATTGAAATACCCAGCAGTATTACCATTTCCCCTTCTGTAGATACCGAAGGTTACAAATACATTTACAAAGAAAAAACTGCCAATTACCTGGCCGGCCTCGGCTTCAATGAAATCTTTACCAATTCCATTACCAATAATGCGTTTTATACCGAACAGGAGCTGGCTACCGCGGTTAAAATGCTGAACAGCCTCAGCGCCGACCTGAATATTATGCGGCCCTCCATGCTGGAGACCGGGTTGCAGTCGGTGGCACACAATCTTAACCGGCGGAATTACAATATTCGCTTTTTTGAATTTGGAAAAACTTATCAGTACAACGGTCCGGGCGATTATGAAGAGCAGGAACATATCAGCCTGTATATAACCGGGCAAACAAAAACAGATGCATGGAAAAGCAAAGGTGTGGAGAGCGATTTCTTTTATTTAAAAGGTGCCCTGGAACGTATATTCGTATTACTCGGCTGGGATACGGTTTCATTTACCCCTGCAGCCCATCATAAATTGGATTACTGTATGCAGTTGTCTGTGCAAGACAGCCCCGTGGCGGTATTGGGCGGTGTGAACAAAAAAACACTCGGCATTTTTGATATTAAACAACCGGTATGGTTTGCAGACATTAACTGGACGGGTGTACTGAAGCTGCTGGCTGGCAAAAATGATATAAAAGCCACCGAGCTTCCCAAACAACTTCCTGTACACCGTGATCTTGCATTGGTGGTACCCAAAGCAACGGCTTACGATACGCTTGAAAAAACCATTCAGAAAATAAAATTGGAAAAACTGCAGGGCATGCAGTTATTTGACGTGTTTGAAAGTGATAAATTGGGAAAAGATAAAAAGTCGCTTGCGGTCAGCTTTACTTTTCTGGACGATGAGAAAACATTGACAGATAAAGAAATTGATGGCATGATGAACAAGATAATGACAGCCATGGAAACGGAACTGCAGGCGGAGATAAGAAAGTAAATGCAAAAGCCTAATTTCGGAAGCGGGTTAGTGTTTCATGTACCAGAAAAATGTCTTTCCAGTAATGAACCCTTTGGAACAACACATACAGCGGATCAATGAAAAGCTTCAGCAATTGTTGAAACAATACCGGTTTGTTCAAAAGGAAAACGAAAAACTGCGTAAAGAATTAACGGATATAAAGGGACTGCACACAGAAAGAAGTAAGCAGATGGAGGAGCTGGAACAAAAGGTTTCCATCTTAAAAACGGCTACCAACAATATGAGCGAAGAGGACAAAAAGAACCTGGAGAAGCGGCTTAATAATTACATCAAAGAGATAGACCGGTGTATTGGGTTGCTGAGCGAATAATTCAAACCCTTTTTACCAACCGAACCTGCATTTCGTCTTGTCCGTGAGATAGTTCCAGGGTATATACGCCATACGGCAGATCATTCAGGTTACGCCAGGTTAATTCATTCTCTTCCTGGGCTACATCCCGTTCAAAAGTGCTGCAGATACTCCCTTTGTCATCTTTTAAAACTGCCTTTAAAAAGGCCGGGGCGGGTGCTGAAACTTCAAATTTCAGGGAGTCGATAAAAACCGGTGATTTAACTTTGGCGAACATGGCGGTTAATTTAGGTTGGTGTTGTCTTTCTATAAAATATTGGATAATGTTTATAGTGGATAAAGTGTGAATAAATATATAAAATCATTTTGAAACCAGCAACTTATGACTGAGTTAATTCCAATAAATCTTTTACTGGGCGATCGTACCTACCGGGTGCGGGTAGAGCCCAAAGACGAAGAGGTGGTACGCAAGACCATCAAACTCATCAACGATAAAATCATCGAATTCAAGACCCAGTTTGCGGGCAAGGATATGCAGGATTATATTGGTATGGTGGTATTGTGGTATGCCACCCAGCAGTCTGGCAGCAGCCTGCCGGCGGTGAACGAAATAACGGACAGCCTTGAAAAACTGGAGCTGCTTATTGACAAAGAACTCAGCTAGGCGCAATACAGTGAGAACCGGGTTAAAAGGTCTCTAAAATGGACGAACCGGAAAAAACATCCATAAAAAAGACCCGCGTGGTTAATTGCGTGCGCGGGTCTTTTTTTAAAATACTTATTTCCTAATCCTCTATAGCCACTTTTTTCTTAGCGGCCCTTTGCCCTCTTATATTTTTTTCGCTACAATATTGGCTGTAACGGTACCAGAGAGCGGCGCGCTTTGTCCCATAATGCCGAGCGTACCCTTTATATCTGTAGTGGTGGTAGTATTTTTCAACAGTCCCGAACCGGTATCATACACGGCTTCACCTTTGGTAGTGCCAGTCATATCCATCTGAATTTCCATACCATTCTGTTCTATTTTACCGTTTTTGGCCAACGTACCAGTAAAACTAACCAGTGCACCATCGGCCGTAAGGCTTTTGAGCGTATATGTAGTTACGGTTTTAATGGTAGCCGCTGTGCCGCTGGAGTCCGTCCAGGTATCGCCGGGTTTTATACTGGTAGCCGGTAATTGAATCAAAATGGGGTAAGGCTGACCCTTTGTGATATCGCCCGACATGCTCATCATATCCGCCATGCCTGCGCCGGCTTTTTTATCTTCCGTTTCCGCAGTTCCCGCTACTTTGCCCTGTTTGTCTACCTGTATTTCCTGGGGCACACCTATCTTTCCTTTTAATGTCTGTCCTACCGCCCCGTCCATATCATCTTTCTTATCAGAATCAAAACTCATATCCTGTCCCATAGCGCTTCCTTTCATGGTCATGTGTTTGATGGTATTGGTAAACAGGAAACCACCGGCGTTCACATCCTTTACTTCTACATTGCTGGTAGAAACGCTTTCATTGTCCATATTCTGGCCCATTACCTCCATAGTCATTTTTGTAGTAGTCACTGTCTCCAGCTTCTGCCCTTTGGTAACCGCTATCTTTTGCGCAAAGCCGGCACCTGCTGCTGAAGCCATCAAAACCAGGGCTAGGAAGATTCTTTTTGTCATAATAATTTAAATTGATGAATATAAAATAAACTACTGCGTTTATGCAAGTTGTTTATGTGTTGATTGTATCCCTTAACAAGTAGTCCGGCAGGAATGTTTGGTTGTATCATTATGGATAAATAACTGCCAATTTTTTTTCTAGTTCTTCACCCCGCAGGTTTTTGGCTATAATTTTTCCGGAAGGATCCAGTAACAGGTTTTGGGGAATGGCCTGTATGCCATATTGTTTGGCAACGGCATTGTTCCAGAATTGCAGATCAGAAACATGCGTCCAGTTTAATCCGTCGTTATGAATAGCCTGTAACCATTTTTCTTTGTCACCGGGCCTGTCGAGCGATACGCTCAGCACCTGGAAACCTTTATCCCTGTACCGGTTAAACGCTGCCACCAGGCTGGGGTTTTCGCGTCTGCAGGGTCCGCACCAGGAAGCCCAGAAATCGACCAGCAGGTATTTTCCGCGCAGCGACTGCAGCGACACTGGTTTTCCCAATGTGTCGTTTTGTGAAAAATCGAGTGCTATTTGCCCGATACTGGTTTTTTTGGCTATCGCAATTTTTTCCAGCATTTCTTTACCTGAAACGGAATGTTGTAATGTAACTGGTAATGTCTTAAATACCGGCTCCACTTTTTCGGCTTCAATGGTATATCCTGCCCAGTTCTTCAAAGCATACATGGCCAGTACCGAGGAAGGATTTTTCTTTACATAATCCCCATAAATATTTTCGTTGGCCAACGCATCCAGGCTGTCTATTTTCATTTCTGTTGTCCGCGCCAGGTCCGCATTACCGGCAGCCCTTGCTGATGAAAACTGTTTGTATAATTCATCCAGCGCATGGTTGTAAGGTTTTGCCATTTCTTCCAGCTGGCGGTATTCTTCATCTGCCCGCGAACCGGTTACAATAACATTGGAGAACGAATCAACAGATACCATCTTTATGGTTGCCGGCTGCAGGAAAACAGCGGCATAATCCCGTTTACTGTTAACCGGTATAATGGCGGCTCCGTTATTGGTTGCTTTGTATTTGATGCTTACCCGCGCCAATACCGGTTCGGGAATGCTGCCGGTGAAAACAAATTTACCCTGCCTTACCGGCGTACTGTCCCTGATTTGCCGGTCAGCCAGGTAATAAGAAATATACACCAGGTCGGCCTGGGCCTTTACCGCGCTGATATCGCCGGTTAAACTGAATTTGGTACCCTGCGCCTGACAAAGGTAAACACTGAGCAAAAGGGTTACTATAAATAGGATTCTTTTCATGCCTGACTGGTATTTAAAGGCAGCAAATTACGCCAACCAATTGATGCCCACCTGCCATTTATGAAAATTTCAACACTTATTATATGCGCTATGTTTTGTATTTTCGCCAACTACCTAATTTATTTTACTCACTTTATGCATTTGGAGAGAAATAATAACAGGATTGTAAACCGTATTAAAAACAAATTCAATGGATTCTACCATCATATTGGTTATTGTTGGTGTGGTTGCTTTAATAGCGGGACTAATAGCGGGTAAGCTGGTTTTCGCAAAAAACACACAACATAAAGTTCAGGACGCAGAGCAACAGGCTCAGAAAATTATCGGAGATGCCCAGGTAAATGCCGAAACACTAAAAAAAGAAAAATTATTAGAGGCCAAAGAGAAATTTGTTCAGCTTAAATCAGACTACGACAGAGATGTACTGGAACGCAACCGTAAAATGGGCGAGAGCGAAAACAGGCTGAAACAAAAGGAAATTACCATCAACCAGAAAGAAGCCGGGCTCGACAAACAAATCAAGGAAAACGAAGCCATTAAAGACAATCTCAACCGGCAGATTGAAGTAATCAATGTAAAACGAACCGAGCTGGAGAAACACCAGGAAGAGCATATCCGGCGCCTGGAAAAAGTGGCGCAACTCTCTGCCGAAGATGCCAGGGCACAACTCATTGAAAGCCTGAAACACGAGGCTCAGACCAGGGCATTGGGGCTGCAGCAGGAGATCATTGACGATGCACGTCAGAAAGCCAATAAAGAAGCGCGCAAAATTATTATACAGTCTATTCAGCGCACCGCGGCTGAACAGGCCATTGAAAATTCCATTACCGTTTTTAACCTGGAAAGCGATGAAATCAAGGGACAGATAATTGGCCGTGAAGGCCGTAATATCCGTGCCATTGAAGCCGCTACCGGTGTAGATCTCATTGTAGATGATACCCCCGAAGCCATTGTACTTTCTTCTTTTGACCCGCTGCGCCGTGAGATTGCGCGTTTAAGCCTGCAGCGCCTGGTGGCCGATGGCCGTATACACCCCGCCCGCATTGAAGAAGTGGTGGAAAAAACCCGCCGCCAGATTGAAGAGCAGATAATGGAAATTGGCGAGCGCACCGTAATAGAACTGGGCATTCACGGTCTGCATAAAGAACTGGTGCGTATTGTTGGAAAAATGCGTTTCCGGTCTTCTTATGGCCAAAACCTGCTGATGCATAGCCGCGAGGTAGCTAATCTTTGCGCTACCATGGCAGCCGAACTGGGTATGAATTCCAAGCTGGCCAAACGTGCCGGCTTGTTACATGATATAGGCAAGGTGCCCGATGAAGAGAGTGAATTAAGCCACGCCTTGCTGGGAGCAAAAATTGCAGAAAAATATGGTGAGAACCCGGCTGTTGTAAATGCCATCGGCGCCCACCACGATGAAATGGAAATGCAATACGTGATTTCGCCCATTATCCAGGCTTGTGATGCCATCAGCGGCGCACGCCCCGGAGCACGTCGCGAAATCATGCAGCAATACCTGCAGCGAATCAAGGAACTGGAAACCCTGGCCCAGACCTACCAGGGCGTGGAAAAAGCCTATGCTATTCAGGCTGGCCGCGAACTGAGGGTGATTGTAGAAGCTGATAAAGTAAGTGATGCCGACAGTGACCGTCTGTCTTTTGAAATAGCCCAGAAAATCCAAACGGAAATGACTTATCCCGGCCAGATTAAAGTAACGGTAATACGCGAAAAAAGGGCTGTGAACGTAGCCAGGTAATTTATTTTGAATGTTGAATTTTAAATTTTAAATGGTTTTGCCGGTATAATTCAAGAATTACCATTTAAAATTCAAAATAAAACCATACCTTCGCCGTCCTATAAATTTTAAAGATATGAACGCCGTAGCATTTGTACATGAGCAGTTAACCAAAGGAAAGGAATTTCCAAAGTTTAAAGCTGGCGATAATGTAACCGTTAATTATAAGATCATTGAAGGTGGTAAAGAGCGTATCCAGGGTTTCCGCGGAGACGTTATTAAAAGGCAGGGTACCGGTTTTACGCAGACTTTCACCGTGCGTAAAATATCTGACGGTGTTGGTGTGGAAAGAACTTTCCCCCTGTTTTCGCCTAATATTGATACCATCATTTTAAACAAGACAGGTAAAGTGCGCCGCGCCAAATTGTACTACCTCCGCGAAAGAAGTGGTAAAAGAGCGAGGATCCAGGAAAAAAAGATGGCTGTTGCACAAAAAGTATAGAATTCAACCAGATAAAAATAGTAAGCGGATGCCCCAGGGCATCCGTTTTTGTTAATACCCGGCTAATGACGTTGCAGTGCTGCATAATACCGCCTGCTTTTTCGTTAATAAGTGGAGCAGGCAAATAAAATATGCATACATTTTGCAGTCTCTCACTATCTTTGAACTTCAATTTTTTATTATGCTACAGTTAAATTTAAAACCTGTGTTGTTGGGAATGCTCGGAACACAAGAAATCATTATCATCCTGATAATCGTTTTGTTGTTATTTGGCGGTCGTAAAATTCCGGAATTAATGCGTGGGCTTGGTAAAGGAATCCGCGAGTTTAATGATGCAAAAAGCAATGTTACCAAAGAGATTGAAGAAGGTTTAAAAGAGAAAGAAAACAAACCCACTTCTTAATTCTGTCTGTTACCTGTTTCTTTCATTTATTTCTTTTGCGAAGTCTTTACGGATCCTTTGTTTAGTTTTTCCTCAATACAACAATACCAAACTAATTTACTCAATGGCACTACCACCTGCGTGGAAGCTGTTGAGTTTTTTTTACGCCGAATAGAAAACAGCCAACAACTGAATGCATTTACAGAAGTATTTGCAACAGAAGCTTTGCAAAAAGCCGACTTACTTGATCAGCAAAGGAAGGAAGGCAAACCGATTGGTAAACTGCATGGCGTTGTAGTGGGCATCAAAGATGTTATCTGTTACAAAGGCCATAAGGTAACTGCAGCCTCCCATATTTTACAGGGTTTTACCGCTACATACAATGCTACGGCAATACAAAAACTGCTGGATGAAGAAGCCATTATAGTCGGCGCCTGCAACTGCGATGAGTTTGCCATGGGTTCCAGCAATGAAAATTCCTATTATGGCAAAACACGCAATGCGCTGAATGAAGAGCTGGTACCGGGCGGTTCGTCGGGCGGCTCCGCAGTTGCCGTTCAGGCCGGACTTTGTATGGTTAGCCTCGGCAGCGACACAGGCGGCTCAGTACGTCAGCCCGCAGATTTCTGTGGTATCGTGGGCCTTAAACCTACCTATGGCAGCATATCGCGCCACGGACTGATTGCCTATGGTTCCTCCTTTGATCAGATTGGTATTTTCTCAAAAAATATCCCGGATGCGGCCTTGCTTTTACAGGTAATATCCGGTGCAGACGACTTCGACAGCACAGTAGCCCACCGGCAGGTACCGGATTATACCGATACCCTGGCCAGTTCACCCAAAAAACTGCGCATCGGTTTTTTTGAAGAGGCGCTGAATCATCCGGGGCTCGATAAAGAAATGGCGCAACAGATTTCAGGATTTATCAACAACCTGCAGGCCAGGGGTCATACCGTGGCGCCAGTCAGTTTTGGGTTGCTCGATTATATTGTTCCAACGTATTATGTACTTACTACGGCCGAAGCTTCTTCCAACCTCAGCCGTTATGATGGCGTTAGGTTCGGCTACCGCAGCGCCGGCACCGGCACAGATTTAACTGATTTTTATAAAGAAAGCCGTTCACAGGGCTTTGGCGCCGAGGTGAAACGACGTATCCTGCTGGGTACCTTTGTTTTAAGCGCTGGTTATTTCGATGCCTATTTCACCCAGGCCCAAAAAGTCAGAAAAATACTGCTCAACAAAACCCGGGAGATTTTTGAGGATTTTGACGTCATTTTACTCCCCACGGTGCCTTCTACCGCATTTAAAATTGGCGAAAAAACGGACGATCCCATCGCCATGTATCTCGCTGATATTTACACTGTTTACGCCAACCTGGTTGGCATTCCTGCCATCAGCATCCCCCTTTTTAAACACTCCAATGGCATGCCATTTGGCCTCCAGGCTATGACAAACCAATTTAAGGAGGTATCTTTATTGCAGTTGTCGCACCAATTAATGGCTTAATAATTGCATTTCTTCAATTCCCATTATAGTTCAACTGGCTTCCATATCCTTTCTTTCGTTTTCCTGTATCCTCCTGAAACAAATCATTGTACAACTGCCGTTTTTGATTTTGTGAAACGTAAACTACAACAATGAAAAAGTTTTTGTTACTACTCCCTGGCTTTTTGCTGGTTATGGGATTTTTTGCACATGCACAACAGGCGGTATCGCTGGAGTCTTCCGCGGTAGCCGTTGAAACTGTGTCTGCTGTAAAAGACAGCATTGCCAGCACAGCGGCAACCACCATTGCCCCTGTTGCAAAAAAGAAGGGATTTAAGGATTTATTCGATAATGACAACCTCAACAATACGGCCGGACCCCGCTTGAACCCCAGGGCTATCAGTTTTGTACAGGATTATATTGAAAGAAATACCGGAGACCTTGAAAATATGAGGGGCTGGGGTAAACCGTATTTCAATGTAATGGATGCCATTCTTACTTCTTACAACCTTCCCAAAGAATTAAAATACCTGGCTGTTATAGAATCACGTCTGCATACCAGCGCCGTTTCGTGGGCTGGCGCCGTAGGCCCGTGGCAACTGATGCCAGCTACCGCCAGGGTGTTGGGACTAAAAGTAAACCACAAAATAGATGAGCGTACCAATTATATAAAAAGCACACATGCCGCTGCTAAATACCTGAATGATTTGTACGACCAGTTTGGCGATTGGCTGCTGGTGATTGCGGCCTACAATGGTGGTGCCGGCAATGTATTAAAGGCCATTCGCAAAAGCGGTAGCCGCAATTTCTGGGACCTTCAGTATTACCTGCCCGCAGAAAGCCGCAACCATGTAAAAAAATTCATTGGCACCCATTATATTTTTGAAGGACAGGGCGGATTAACCACGCTTACCAAAAAAGAAACCGATGAAAACTATGGTGTAAACGGCACCTATATTTTTAACCGCAGGATAAGTGCAGCCGAGCTGGATGCCTCCAAATCACAAACCATTTCCGGTAAATACCATTCGCTGGTGATTGCAAAAAATATTGTGATGGATCTCGCTGATTTTAACCGTTACAATCCCGATTTCGATAAGGTAATGGCCAGCGCCAGCAGCAGCTACGAAATAAAATTACCTGCAGATAAACTGGAATTGTTCAATGCCAACAAGTACCAGATTTTAAATGAGTCTATACAATTGCTGCTGAGCAATGCAGTAAATACGAACAATACAACCAGTGCTGCCACCAAAGACAGTATGATAATGGCAACTAAGATGGTCAAAAAGTAATTACGATAAACCAAATAAAGGCCGGTCTTGTTTAAAAGCAATTGCCGGCTTTTTTTTGTACATACGCCAGTGATATGCAACAATATGCTGGCTTTCATGTATACCGCTGCCTGCAACCGGGTTCAACACATTTACACATTCTTTTCCTGTGTTCCATTTCCATCGCAGACACCCGCTTCCACCGAATAAAAGAGACGGAGACGTTAGACCACGGTCCTGGAAAATTAGTATACTAAATCATCGTCATCAGGAAAATCTGTGTTCCACTTTCATCGAAGATGCAGGTCCGGTCCACCATTTACACATCACATTTGTCACATTCAACACATTAAACATCACATTTTTCCAAACACCTGTTGAATGGCTGATGCTTTTAGCAGGCATTCTTCATATTCTTCGCTGGCATTGCTGTAAAATGTAATACCTGAACCCACCAGGTACGACAGGTATTGCCGCTGCCGGTTGTACAGGATACTGCGGATGACTACATTGAAATCAAAATCGCCTCCGGGCGCTATGTATCCAACGGCACCGGAAAAGATGCCGCGTTTGGTGGCTTCGTATTTTTCTATCAGTTCCATGACTCTTTTTTTGGGAGCGCCTGTCATAGAACCCATTGGAAATGTATTCCTGATAATATCTGTAAACAACAATCCGGGTTGCAGGGTGCCGCTTACAGTAGATATCATCTGGTGCACTTGCGGAAATGAATATATACCAAACAACTCCTCTACCTGAACGCTTCCTTCTACGCAAAGCCTGGACAAATCGTTTCTTACCAGGTCTACTACCATTACGTTTTCGGAACGGTCCTTACTGCTGGTATACAATTGTTGTTTATTAAATTCGTCGGATGCTTTGTTTTGCAGGTCTCTTTTTCCGGTGCCTTTTATGGGTTGGGATATGATCTGATTGCCTTCCTTTTTGAGGTATCGTTCCGGGCTTGCGCATAGCAGGTATTGGTGGTTGATCTTATAAAAAGCTGCAAAAGGTGCGGGGGATACAGTGCTTAGCAGGCGGTAGGTGGCCACGGGATCAAGTGCAGCGCCTTCTGCATAAAATTCCTGGCAGAAATTTATTTCGTAACAATCGCCGCGCAGGATATGGCCGCGCAGTTTTTCAATAGTTGCTATATAATCCTGTTTTGAAAACCGCGGTTTAAACCCCACCGGATTTGCGGCAACGGTTGTTTCCTGTATAACGGTATTGGATAGTGCTTCAAAGATGAGGGTAGCCTGGCTGGCATCATTTGCTGAAATACACAGTTCATTTTTATTGAGTAGTAAAACGGTTTGCGGGCAAAAGAAATACAGGTCGGGGAAACCGATATGGTCTGGCTTCTTAGAAACCAGGTCTTCCATTTCATTTTTTAAATCATACCCCAGGTGGCCGAAGATCCAGCCGGTATTTGCCTGTTGAAACTGCCGGAGCTGCTGCAATGCGTTGCCGGCTTGTGATTCAATAAAAGCCGTAGCACCGGCGGCTGCAATACATTCGTAGGTATGATGATTGAAATGGTATTGATGGTTATCCAGAAAACAACAGGTGTTAAATTGGTCAACCCAACTCAACACCTGTTGTTTAGTTCGTAAAAAATCCGTTACCGGAAATGAGAAAAAATTATTGTCCAATATAGTAGCAGCTCTTCTTGTCTGTTCACGTCATTCGCGCCCAATTCGCGTCTCATTCGCGTTTAATAATCATCGTCGTCGTCATCAAACCCGCTGTCATTAAAAAGATCCATTTCCTTAAAATCATCGTCTACTCCCAAATCTTCTTCTTCGCCCTTGCCTTTTTTGGCAGGACTACCCGTTCCGCTGCTTTTCTTTGTCTTGGATTTAGGAATATCAAATTCGTCAAAGTCGGGATCCCATTCTTCTTCTTCCTCAACTTTTTCCCAATCGTCTTCAACATCTACATCGGCGTCATCGTCATCATCATCTTCATCCTTTTTACTTTTTGATGATTTTGATTTGGAAGCTTTGGGTTGATCATCATCCTCATCGTCATCGATGTCATCATCATCCTCCATTTGCTTTTTGGATTTGGGAGACGCCTTCTCCTCTTTCTCGTCTGCATTTCTCGATGCAGCTTTTTTTACCGGTTTGTCCTTACTTGACTTCGCCATGGTCTAATAGGATTTTTGATTAGTGTAAAATTTCAGCGAAGTTTTTAATCCGCCAAATTTTTTTAAATATTTTTTCCTGTTTTTTATCCGACACTGATTATTTGCTCCCGGCCCGGGCCGTTTGAAATATGAGAAACAGCTACACCGATATAATCGTTAATAAAGGCAACGTATGTTTTCATTTTCTCAGGCAATTGGGCAACTGTTTTCGCTGCAACGGTGTTACAATTCCATCCGCTGAATGATTTCCAAACCGGTGTTATGTTATGACGCATCATTTGAAACGGCACTTCCTTTTCTTCCCTGCCATCGATTCCATAAGCGGTGCATACTTCCAGTTCTTTAAAATTATCTAAAATATCCGCTTTTGTCATTATTACTTTTGTAACGCCGTTTATCATACAAGCGTACCTGAGTGCTACAAGGTCAATCCAGCCGCAACGGCGGGGCCGGCCGGTGGTGGCACCAAATTCACTCCCCAACTTACGTAATTCTTCGCCAGTTGCATCATTTAACTCGGTAGGAAAAGGACCACTGCCTACCCGGGTGCAATATGCTTTGGTTACGCCCATTACATCCCGGATTTTTTGTGGAGCGATGCCCAATCCGGAACAAATACCTGAACTGGTAGTATTTGAAGAAGTTACAAATGGGAAAGTGCCAAAATCAACATCCAGCATACTGCCCTGTGCTCCTTCGGCCAGCACTTTCTGACCTTTGGCAATTTTATCGTTTATAAAATATTCGCCATTTACGATATTCAGTCGCTGTAAAAATTCTATTGCTTCAAAAAATTCTGATTCCCACACGTTGATGTCCTCCTGGAAATTGAAATTATCCAGTAATTGCTGGTGTTTTTGTTTGAGCTGCGTATAATGTTTTTTGAAATCTTTATCCAGCAAATCACCTACCCGCAAAGCATTGCGGCCGGTTTTATCCATATAAGCAGGCCCAATTCCTTTTAAAGTAGAACCAATCTTATCATTTCCTTTTGATAATTCGGATGCTTTATCCAGCGCCCGGTGTGTAGGTATAATGATATTGGTGCGTTGTGAAATAAATAAATTCTTTTTTACATCCACACCAAATGAGGCCACTATCTCACACTCTTTTTTTAAGGTAACCGGGTCAAGCACAACACCATTGCCAATAAGGTTTACAGTCTGTTCATGAAATACGCCCGAAGGTATCTGGTGAAGTACTACTTTTTTATCGCTTACGTACAGGGTGTGTCCCGCATTTGGACCGCCCTGGAACCGGGCTATAACGTCATAGTTTGGAGCAAAATAATCGACTATCTTCCCTTTACCCTCATCTCCCCACTGCAAACCCAGTATCGCATCTACCATAATAAATATGTGTTGAACTGTTATTGAGAAAGTGGCAAAAATAGAGGAATGAAACGAGAAGAAAATATGAAAATGTGAAAAATGTGGAAATGTGATAAATACCCATACCATAGCCATTATGCGCTCATGGCAATGTGCATAAATTTGAAAATCCGGCATGTACGTACAATGTAAGAAAAATAAAAACGGGGGTGCAATACTCGTGTTCGGCGTCACTGCATTACCACATTTGTTACATTGATTTATTCTTTCTCAGCATCATACCGGTCTACGGATTGTATACCGCTTAGTTTCAGCAGCTTTTCTACCAGTTCTTCCAGCTCTTCCTTATCATGTACAAACACTTTTATATTGCCATGAAATATTCCTTCCACTGCCTCCACAGTGAGTGCGCTGATATTTATTTTCAATTCACCGGAAATAAGATTGGTGATTTTGTGGATAACACCCACATCGTCGAGCCCAACAATTTTTAAACCGGTAAGAAAAGATATCTCCTTGTTTTTGGCCCATTTTGTTTTTACAACGCGGTGGCCATAATTAGCCAGCAGCTTTGCAGCATTGGGACAATTGGTACGGTGTATGGTTAATCCTTTGCCGGTAGTTACAAATCCAAATACATCGTCGCCGGGTATGGGTTTGCAGCAATTGGCCAGCGTGTACATGATCTTATCGCTGCTTTCACCAAAAATGATGAGTTCCGCATCTTTTTTTGCCAGTGAAGAAAGTGCGCCGTCTCCTTTTATTTCTGCATGATGTCTTGCCGGCCTGGGTATTTCCAGCTTATCGCCCGATACCTGGAACTCTTTCAGTTCTTTGAGATCAATAGATTTTACGGCAATATCATAAAACAGGTCGAGCGGCGAATTGAGTTTGTAATAATTGGTCAGTTCATCTATATTATGCTGGTTAAAACTGGCTCCGACCGCTTCCAGTTTTTTCTGCAGCGTATATTTGCCTTCTTCGGCAACGCCGCGTTTTACTTCTTTAAGGGCATCTTTGATCTTGGCCCTGGCTTTTGCGGTTACCACAAAACCCAGCCAGTCTTCGGTAGGTTTTTGTTTGGCAGACGTAATAATTTCTACCTGGTCGCCGCTGCGCAGTTTATGGCTGATGGGCACCAGCTTGTGGTTTACTTTTGCACCAATACACTGAGAGCCCACGGCGCTGTGTATAGAGAATGCAAAGTCGAGCGCCGTAGAGCCTACCGGAAGCATTTTTACATCGCCCTTGGGCGTATATACATAAATATCTTCCGCAAGAAAGGAAGTTTTAAAATCCTGCAGGAAATCAATGGAGTCGGTATCCTGCGTATTCAGCACTTCCCGTATCTGCTGAAACCATTTATCGAAACGGCTTTCATCAGAAGTATCTTCTTTGTATTTCCAGTGGGCGGCCAGTCCTTTTTCGGCTATTTCATTCATACGCCGTGTGCGTATCTGTACTTCCACCCATTTACCCTGCGGGCCCATAACGGTGGTGTGCAATGCTTCATAACCATTGTTTTTGGGGTTGCTCAGCCAGTCGCGCAAGCGTTCCTGCGAGGGTGTATACTCATCCGTAATCATGGAGTATACACTCCAGCAATCCTGCTTTTCCTTTTCCTGCGGAGAGTCCAGGATGATCCTGATGGCGAACAGATCATATACTTCTTCAAAACTCACGCCCTTCTTCTTCATCTTGTTCCAGATAGAATGGATGCTTTTGGGGCGGCCCTGTATCTCAAATTTATAAAAGCCTTTTTCCAGTTTCTCTTTGATAGGCCGTATGAACTCATTGATATAGCGGGTGCGTTCTCTTTTTGTTTCGGCCAGTTTGCGGGCTATCTCCTTGTAGGTATCCAGCTCCAGGTATTTCATGGCCAGGTCTTCCAGTTCCGTCTTAATATTATACAAACCCATCCGGTGTGCCAGGGGTGCATATACATACACCGTTTCAGAAGCTATTTTCAGTTGTTTTTCACGCTTCATGCTTTCCAGCGTGCGCATATTGTGCAGCCTGTCTGCCAGCTTTATAAGAATCACCCTGGGGTCGTCGGTAAGGGTGAGCAGTATTTTTTTAAAATTTTCGGCCTGCTGTGAGGCATTTACATCTATTACATTTGAAATCTTGGTTAACCCGTCTACTATTCTGGCTATCTCATTTCCAAACTCCCGTTGTACATCGTCCAGCGTAATATCGGTGTCCTCCACGGTATCGTGCAGGAGGGCGCAGATGGTGGAACGCACACCCAGCCCGATTTCCTCTACGCATATTTGTGCAACAGCCAGAGGATGAAGTATATAGGGCTCACCGCTTTTGCGACGCATGGTTTTATGGGCTTCCGCGGCCATTTCGAAAGCATGGCGAATCAGTTCTTTGTCGCCCGGCTTTAGTTTAGTCTTCAGGCTGCGTAACAATGCACGGTATTCACGTAAGATGAGTTTCTTTTCCTGCTCCTCGTTAAGATTGTATTTAGGCGTTGCGGCTACAGTATCCATGGATAACGAATTTACGAAAAAAGCATGGGTTTTCTACTTCAAAAAGCCTACTTTTGCCATCCCAAAATCCGGAATGGGATTATTAAATCAGCGGATGTGGCGAAATTGGCAGACGCACCAGACTTAGGATCTGGCGCCGCAAGGCATGTAGGTTCGACCCCTATCATCCGCACTTCAGTAACAGGTTGATTGGTTGATCAGTTGATTGGTGTTTTTGCGCTGTCAACCAATCAACTAATCAACTTATCAACTAATTAACTAAGTATTATGGCAACAGTTACCAGGGAAAACATCGGTTTACTGAACGAAAAAATCGTTGTTAAAGTGGCGAAGGACGATTACCTGCCTTCTTTTGAAAAAGCAATCAAATCTTACAGTAAATCTGCCAATATACCCGGCTTCCGTAAGGGAATGGTACCGGCTGGTATGGTGAAGAAAATGTATGGCTCTTCCGTATTCGCCGATGAGGTATTGAAAAGCGTGGAAAAAGGTTTGTCGGATTATATGGTCAATGAAAAGCTGGAAATTTTTGCCCAGCCACTTCCATTACCAGAAAACGATGCCAGTCAGCTAAACATGAGCAACCCTGCAGAATATGCTTTTGCTTTTGAAGTTGGGCTAAAACCCGAATTCACACTTCCCGACCTGGGCACAGCAAGCCTCACCCGGTACAAGGTTACCCCCACAGAAGAAAGTATCAACGAAGAAATAGACCGCTTACGCACCCGCAACGGCAAAATGACCGACCCGGAATCCGTAACCACCGATGAAAATGTACTCAATGTAAGCTTTACTGAAAGCGATGCTGCCGGCATTGAAATAGAAGGCGGAATTAAAAAAGACAATTCGCTGCTGGTAAAATATTTTTCGGCAGACTTCCGCAATAGCCTCATGGGCAAAAAAAAGGATGATAGTTTTGTTATTCAGCCTTCCAAAGCGTTTGAGGAAAAAGAAAGGGATTTTATTCTGAAAGACCTGGGCCTCGAAGAAAAAGATGCAGATCGGTTTTTCAATGTGCTGATCACAAAAGTAGGACTGATAGAAAAAGCGGAAATGACGGAAGAATTTTTCAAGACCGCTTATCCCAACAAGGAAATCACCAATGAAGAAGAACTCAGGAATGCAGTAAAAGAAGACATTCAGCAATACTGGGATGCGCAAAGCCGTAACCAGTTGTCTGACCAGGTTTATCACCAGCTGCTGGACCATACCTCCATTACATTCCCCGAATCATTTCTGAAACGCTGGATGCAAAATGGCGGCGAGAAACCAAAAAGCCCCGAGCAGGTAGAAACTGAATATCCTTCTTTTATCAATTCACTGAAATGGACATTGATTGTAGACCAGCTGGTAAAAAACAATGGCATAGAAGTAAAGCAGGATGATCTCCGTGCGTTTGCTAAACAGCAATTGTTCAGCTATATGGGCGGCGCCAACCTGGGCGAAGATCAGCCATGGGTAAACGATTATATAGACCGCATGATGAAAGATAAAAAATTTGTGGAAGACAGTTATCACCGCATTCAGACCGACAAAATTTTCAGCTGGGCAGAAACCCAGGTAAATCCTACTGAAAAAGAAATCAGCGCGGAAGCATTCACCAAAATGCAGGAAGAACACCACCATCATCATTAAGCTGTTAGCTATTAGCTGTAAGCCATTAGTTCTTTTGCCCCGGAGCAGTGAATTAATGGCTTTTTGTTTTGTTGGAGACAGCCTTGTAGTGAGTGGCTTTTAGTTATTTATCAATTGGCGCTTAGCCGTTGGTTCTTTTGCCCCGCTGCAGTGAATTAATGGCTTTTTGTTTTGTTGGTGATAGTCTTAAAGAGAGTGACTTTAGGTATTTATCAATGAACGCTTAGCCATCGGTTCTTTTGCCCCGCTGCAGTGAATTAATGGCTTTTTGTTTTGTTGTCGATAGCTTTAAAGTTAGTGGCTTTTGACTATTTATCATTTAGCGCTTAGCCGTTGGTTCTTTTGCCCGAGCAGTGAATTAATGGCTTTTTGTTTTGTTGGCGACAGCTTTAATGTGAGTGGCTTTTAGTTATTTATCAATGAACGCTTAGCCATTGGTTCTTCTGCCGCGAAGGAAATGAACCAATGGCTTTTTATTTTGTAATACCAGCGAAAGTGCTAACAGCTAATGGCTAACAGCTAACAGCTTTTCCTCCCCCGCCAATTTGTCTGTTTTTTTGCTTTGCATGGTATTTGGTAGAAACAATGCCTTAAATTGCCTCACCAATAATAGAAAAAACCATGATAGATTTAGGAAAAGAATTCGAAAAATATGCTGTAAAACACCGGGGTATTTCCAGCAACACGCTCAACGACTACCAGAGATACGAAGTTACCAACCTTACTCCCAACATCATTGAAGAACGCCCGATGAACGTTGCCGTTATGGACGTTTACAGCCGTTTGATGATGGACCGCATTATCTTTCTTGGTTACCCCATCAATGATGAAGTAGCCAACATTGTAACAGCGCAATTATTATTTTTAGACAGTACAGACCGTAACCGCGATATACAGATGTACATCAACTGCCCCGGCGGAAGTGTATACTCCGGTCTCGGCGTATACGACACCATGCAATATGTAACACCGGATGTGTCTACCATTTGCATAGGCATGGCGGCATCAATGGGCCAGTTATTAATGTGTGCCGGCACCAAAGGCAAACGCACCGCTTTAAAACATAGCCGTATCATGATGCACCAGCCAAGTGGCGCCATTGGCGGACAGGCAAGCGATATTGAGATCACCGTAAACGAAATCAAAAAGCTAAAGAAGGAGCTTTATGAAATCACGGCCTTTCATACCGGTAAAACACTCAAACAAATAGAAAAAGACAGCGAACGTGATTACTGGCTTACCGCACTGGAAGCAAAGGAATATGGACTGGTAGACGAAGTACTGCTGACCAATCCAAGAAAAGATAAAAAAGCAGACTAGCATTTTTATTGTGTTCCTTACGGGAATGCACAGGTAAAAACATTTTTACAATTACAAACTGATTATATGTATTTACATCAAAGACCTTTACTGAAACCATTTAGAATGGACGAAGAACCCGAAGATGAGCCCAAAGATGAAAAGCCGCAGCCAGATACCATGATGCTGGCTAAAAAGATGGAGAAATATTTCTTTGAGACCCGCAGTGTGTATTTATGGGGTGGCGTAGACGACAGGACTGCCAAAGACGTAACCACGAAACTACTGTTGCTGGACGCCGATAAACCCGGCGAGGAAATAAAGTTCTTTATCAACAGCCCGGGTGGTATTGTTACCAGCGGAATGGTGATATACGATACCATGCGGATGCTTAAAAGCCCGGTGAGCACCATCAATATGGGCCTTGCTGCATCCATGGGGTCTATTCTGCTCAGCGGCGGAGTAAAAGGCCGGCGCTTTATTTACCCGCATGCAGAAGTAATGATACACCAGCCCAGTATCGGCGGTCATTACCAGGCTGTGAGTGCTGATCTTGAAATACAGGCTAAACAAACAAAGAAAACAAAGGAAATATCTGCGCGTATACTGGCCGAAAACTGTGGTAAAAAGTTTGAGCAGATCATGAAAGATTTCGACCGCGACTACTGGATGGACGCCAAAGAATCGTTAGAATATGGCATCGTTGATGAACTTATTTCCAAATTATAGACAAAACAGGCTAAAATCTTATACACATACCCCAAAACCGCCTGAAATGGCGGTTTTTATTTTATTACGAAGGTGTTGGATTAACCCAAAAAGTTTGTGACCTTTGTAGTTCCCCTGAAAAGGGGGCCGGTGAACCTTATATCTTTAAGCTTACCAGATAACTATGGCAAAAAACACGTTGCATTGCTCATTCTGTGGCCGCAGCCGCGATGAAGTAAAAATTCTGATCGCAGGTCAGGAAGGACATATCTGCGAGAACTGCGTAGAGCATGCCCAGGAAATTATTGAACAGGAATTAATGATCCGCAGTGAGACTACTCCCGGTTCTTCACAGTTTAAACTGAATGTAAAAAAACCAGTAGAAGTTAAGCGTTTCCTGGATGAATATGTTATTGGACAAGACGATGCCAAAAAGGTTTTGGCCGTGGCTGTATACAACCACTACAAACGCCTGCAGCAGAAAGTAACTGAGAATGATGTTGAGATTGAAAAAAGCAATATCATCATGGTTGGCGAAACCGGCACAGGTAAAACACTGCTTGCAAAAACAATCGCCAAATTATTAAACGTTCCCTTTGCCATTGTAGACGCTACGGTATTTACAGAGGCCGGTTATGTGGGCGAAGACGTAGAAAGCATTCTCACACGTTTACTGCAGGTATGCAACTATGATGTGGCCGCCGCAGAACGCGGTATCGTTTATATAGATGAGATTGATAAAATTGCCCGCAAAGGCGACAACCCCTCCATTACCCGCGATGTAAGCGGTGAAGGTGTTCAGCAGGGTATGCTGAAACTGCTGGAAGGTACCGATGTACTGGTACCACCACAGGGAGGCCGCAAACACCCGGAGCAAAAGCTAATAAAAATCAATACCCAGAACATCCTGTTTATTTGCGGGGGCGCGTTCGACGGTATTGATAAACTGATTGCCCGCCGTGTAAATACCAATGCCATCGGTTTCAACGTAAACAAAGAGCAGCAGGAACATATGAAGAAAAACCTGTTGCAGTATGTAAATGCCCCCGACCTCAAACATTTTGGGCTGATACCCGAACTGCTGGGCCGGTTGCCGGTGGTTACCTACCTCAATCCGCTCGATAGCGGTACGCTCCGTTCCATATTGACAGAACCTAAAAATTCGCTTATCAAACAGTATAAAAAATTGTTTGAAATTGAAGGTATAAAACTGGAAATAGACCTGGATGTAATGGATTTCATGGTAGAAAAAGCCATGGAATTTAAACTGGGTGCCCGCGGACTGCGCAGTATTTGCGAAAGCATATTGACCGATGCTATGTTTGAACTGCCTTCCGGAAAGGAAAAAGCATTTCATCTTACACTGGAGTATGCTACCAAGAAATTCGATAAGAGCAAGATGAGCCTTTTGAAAGTGGCTTAATTGCTAAGTGAAATATATTTTTAACGCCCTGGTACAACCGGGGCGTTTTTTATTGTTCTACCTTCAGCAGCCCAATCAATTATAAAAATAAAACACATGCAGGAACTGATAAATAAGTTAATGGCAGAAGGGCTCACAGAAAAACAGGCCCTGAAATCCATTGAGATAGTAAAGAATTTTGCAAAAGATAAATTTCCCCTGTTTGCCGGTGCCATTGAAAAAGTATTTGACAAATATGCGCCGAAGCAGGAGGATGATTTTTTAGGATAAATCCTTCATGATTAAAAGTTATGTGAAAGACTTACCATAAAATAACCAGGGATCAAACTGCTTTGAAAATAATTGGTAGAATAGTCTGTGGTTTGAACCTCTTGGAAATAGCGCTTATCAAGAATATTTTTGGCCATAAAAGAAAACTCATACAATTTTTTCTTTGGCGTAAATCTAATTAGACCGTCCAGAAAAAGATAGTCGTTTTTGGCCGTCCCGTTCCATAGTAAAAAATAATCGGCAGACAGTAAGAACAACCAATTTATTCGGTGCTTAATAATAATCTTAAAATTATTATTAATGGTTTCGCTGGCAAATGACTGACTGTTTTCACTTTTCGACATATTTTTACTGTACCGGATCACGTTTTCAAAATTTATTTTTATATCAAAAGCTGTTTTTATAAAAAATTCAGAAGAAATAAGATCACCCTTGTTATGTCGCAACCCAGACATATTTACTACGTTTTTATAGTTCGAAACCGCGTAATTCGATTTACATCTGATAGTACTTTCAAGCGAAGGGACATATTTTTCAATCAAAAAACTGGCATTTATGTTTTCATTATTCCCCGGCAAATAGAAATATTTAATTTGCGTACTATTTTCCTGAATATTGATATCAGAAAAGTAATTCCCCCCGTTTTTGTTATAGCTAATTGCCACATTCATCTGAAACTGTTTGTACAAATTGTTTACCAGGTAATATACAGTATACGTTGTGATTTTCCGGAGCTGTACACCCGGCTTATTTTTTATACTTGTTCTATTTGAAATATAAACAGGCTTACTGAAAATGTACTCTTCAGAAAAAGGCTGTTCTGTATATGCAGCGGTTACCCGGATTGCTGAGAAATTATTCAAGGTATAATTGATAGAAAATGATGGCTCTAAAATAAAGTTACCTTGCCGGATATTCTTAATTCCCAAACTGCTATCCAGCTCCTGTTGCAAATGGCTCACTGAATAAGATGGCAAAAACCGCCATTTGGCAAAGCTGATATTATAGGCTCCTGTATGATAGAATGTTTGGTTTATATAGGTAAGATCATTATGCAATCCGTCATTAACGCTTCCGGATGATTCATTTTTACTGATAAGTTTAGAATGAAAAGTGTTTTTTTCGAAACGGGTGCCGATAGAGAAGCTGTATTTTGTGTTTTGGGTACTTCCCAGGAAGACCGATTGGATACCAACAATATTTTTTTTGAAATTACTAAATTGATTGTCTGATGTATAGATGAGGGGATCAAATACGGAAGGGTTTAAAAAATAATTTTGAGGGCTATTGCTTACAGACTGATTAACCAATACCTGAAAAGCCTTTTTATCAGCAATTTTCTGAGTAAACTGCAGGGCTTGCCGCAGATTAAAATTCTCTGTGCCCAACTTTACCAGATGGTTTGTTAAATTGTTTTGTACAATATTACCTGCAGTAACAATATCTTCCCTGCCAAGTTTAAGTTTATATTCAACCAATGATTTCCGTGATGAATTAAATTTAATTTCTGCGTCTCCACGATAGTGAGAAGGCGTTTTTATTACACTGGAATTATCTGAAGTCAGGATCTGCCGGTTATTTATAAAATTACTATTCTGAAACAGTTGTTCTGAGGTAATCCTGTCATGCAGATAATATAAACTGGTTTTGACGCTTACCCTGTTACCAATTTTAAATATATTATTATAATTACCAAATAGGGCTCTATTTGTATTGGCCCTTTTATCATCCAGCCCGCTTGAAAAATAAGTCTCCGGAATTACTATTTTGGCAAACAAAGCTGTCTCTCTCATTTCCTCCACACCCGGATTGTAAGAAAAATAATCAAAAGGTGAGTTATTCACTCCCACATTATTAAAAGATAATGTCCCGTACGCTTTATATTTTTTTGAAATTCCTAAAACATTTGATGCAACATTGAACACAGCATTTCCAGCATCCGAAACTCCTGTTCCAAAATCCGCATTACCAGAAAAATCCGTCTTTTTACGCTTCAATTGGAGGTTCAAAGCAACCTTGTCGCTATTCTCAATTCCTTTAAGCAATGGATTAGCGGAATAATTTTCAATAGCCTGTACCTGTTCTATCATATCTGCATTTATGTTCCTTGTACCGATGACATAACCAGACCCAAATAAATCATCTCCCTCAAGTTTTACAGTTTCTATAGACCTTCCTTTATATGTAACTTCCCCCGTCTTCTCATTTACCTGTATTCCCGGAAGTTTTTTTAAAATGTCTTCCAGTTTTCTTTCGCTCCCATCGCAGTAACCAGCAACATTGTATTTTACGGTATCTCCGGTGATGCTAAAGGGTTTTGTTTTTGCAGTAACGATTACTTCCTTTAATTGTACGCTTCTGTCTTTTTGGAGAATAAAATTGCAGGTGTAAGACTGCTTTTCAAAAGGGTTGTCTATTTGAAAAATTTCTTTCAGATATTTACCTGCCGTTACTTCTATAATAACTTTTTGATAAAACCCTTTTAAAGTAATTGAATATTCACCATTGCGGGCGATAACAAATTGCCTGATTTGTTCCGACCCGGCTGAATCTTTTATCAGTACATTGGCAATTGCTATTTTTTCGCCCTCACTATTTTGTATCTTCCCGGTTATCGCCTGTGATACCGATAAAACAGGGGCTAATAATAAAATTAAAATTGCGAAGGGGCAAAGACAGGAACTCGTTAATTTTTTAAAACTCAATCCCATCACCGGTTTGTGCTTTAGGGTATATAATCTCGGGTGCAGTAATTTTCAATTTGGCTTTACTTCCATCTTCCAGCGTTCCGTTTGATCTTACTAATTTCACATAGTTATCAATAGTTGCAGTAAAAGTTTTAATGTACTCCATCCAATTGATATACTTGTGTTTGTTAATATCCGGTTTTTCCAATTTACCCATAAAATTGCTGATAATTTTTACTGCGCTGTATTGAAATATATTATCGTCCGATTGTACCGCTAATATCAAGCCTGGCAAACCGCCAAATTTCCAGGGGCCATCTGAAGAAGCAATAGAGGGTGCGTAAAAAGCTGTATAGCTTCGACCCCTGAAATTTGTTTTTGCAGAGAAACATTGCTCATTTAATATTACATTTTTCTGATTTGTTAATTCCCATTTCATAGAATGCAAGGAATCTTTTATATAGAAAAGCTGGTTAAAAAGTCCTTCATTCAGGTAAACAACATTTTCGTTATAATTTTTTACGCAAAAGGGGGGAGGCAATGATGCTATAGTTGATTCTGAGTATTCTTTCCAAATTGCAATGGAATCAAGCGTAATTAATTCACATTTCGAAATTTCTCCGTTATTGTTGAATGCATATTCAATTAACATGTGTTGTGCAGACAAGCAATTCCATAAAGCCATTAACGATACTGTAAGAAGTATTCTCATGATAGATTTATTTTCGCAAATGAAACGGGCTGCCCTTAAGCAACCCGCTTTATAAACTTACCTATTAAATACTGCCAGCCTTGCAATTGCATAGGCTTGGTCACATGCTTCTGTCTGTTTACAGGTACAACTAGCAGTTATTGATACATTTACACTTCCATAGGTAATTTTGACTGTGCATGAAGTTGGAACCCACGTTCTGACATTTTTAAATTCAGCCTTTTTTACGGTTTCAGTTTTTTTATTACCCTTACTGGCATTTACACCGGCAAATGCGCCGGCCATTCCAACTAATAGAAAGATTCCAAGAAAAAGTGATTTTAATTTCATATATGATAATTTTTAGTGCCCCTTTGGTCTAGAGCGTTTTTCGACCATATGCTAGTTTTTCGTGCTCGCATATTCACACTATTCTTTTTTATTTTCTTTGGGTAAAAGAAAAACACCCGCCATTCGTAGCTACTGAATATTTTGAGTTCATAATAGTTATTAAAATTTTGTTTGAGTACAGCATAAGTGTTATTTTATAAAATTATTTTTAAAAATTAGTCAAAACGAATTTTTGTTATTCAAATATGATTTTTAGATCTGCTTTGAAATTGTCCGAATTATTGACGCTTTGATATTATAAATGCGTGCTTACTAAACTGAAAATGTCCGGGCATAAAAAAGCCCGGTCATTGCTGAACCGGGCTATTTATAAGCAGGCAATCGTAGTTAACCTCTCAGCGCTTCGCGCGCAATAACAATCTTCTGGATTTCTGAAGTGCCTTCTCCAATGGTACAAAGTTTGGCATCCCGATAATACTTTTCTACCGGGAAATCTTTCGTATATCCGTAACCGCCAAATATCTGCACGGCATCATTGGCGGTTTTTACTGCTACCTCGCTGGCATAATATTTTGCCATGGCCGCTTCCTTGGTCATGTTCATTTTTTTGTTCTTCATATCAGCTGCCTGCATGGTCAATAATTCTGCCGCCATAATTTCAGTGGCCATATCGGCCAGCTTAAACGCTATTCCCTGGAAACTTGAAATAGGTTTATCAAACTGGTGACGTTCTTTAGAATACTGCAGGGCGGCTTCATATGCGCCTTTGGCAATGCCCAGGCTCAGGGCGGCGATGGATATCCTTCCGCCGTCAAGCACCTTCATAGCCTGTTTAAAGCCGTCTCCCACCTCACCCATGCGGGCGCTGTCTGGTATGCGGCAATTATCAAAAATCATTTCAGCGGTTTCGCTGGCACGCATGCCCAGTTTGTTTTCTTTTTTTCCGCCGCTGAATCCGGGCGTTCCTCTTTCTATTATAAATGATGTGGCATTGTCCCTGGTTCTGGGTTCGCCGGTACGGCAAATCAATACTGTCACATCGCCGGAAATACCGTGTGTAATCCAACTTTTTGTTCCGTTGATTATCCAGTCATTGCCATCCTTCACCGCCACGCATTTCATATTGCCCGCATCACTGCCGGTATTGGGTTCTGTAAGGCCCCAGGCGCCAATCATCTCTGCCGTTGCCAGTTTGGGAAGGTATTTTTTCTTTTGTTCTTCGTTGGCAAATGTCATGATATGACCGGTGCATAACGAGTTGTGTGCAGCCAGGCTTAACCCGATAGAGCCGCAGACCTTGGCTATCTCCTGGATAACAGTAACATATTCAAAATAACCAAGTCCCGAGCCGCCATAAGCTTCCGGAACCAGCACACCCATTAAACCGAGTTTACCGAGTTCTTTGAATACCGATACGGGAAATTCCTGGCTTTCATCCCATAACATTACATTTGGTTTAATGTACTGGCGGGCGAAATCCCTGGCTGTTTGTGCTACCTGTTGTGTAAGCTCTGAAGTTTGAAATTCCATAAATGAGGCAAGCAATCGTAATTAAGGATGAGGGAAAAGCAAGCAATGTTTAGAGGCCGTATAGAAACGGAGTGCAAGTAAATATTTTTTTATGACACTAACAAGTGTTAGGGCCGGTTTTTTTGCAAATTCCGACAGGTTTTTTATGGCACGGAACCCTTTACCGGCGCGGGTAAGGGCAAATAAAGGTATGGCTTGCCGGTTAGTTGGGAAAAGCAGGTGCACGCCCGGATAACAGCTTTCATATGTTTTTACCTTTTCGCAAATGCCCGGATATTAATAACGTGAATAAAAAAGAAGCTTCCACCATTCCGATGGTCATTGAATTTTTAAATACGGCTTTATCTTTTCAAAAATTTCCGCGGTAACAATAGCGACTCGCTGCAAATCTTCCACCGATGTAAACTGGCTGTGCTGATTGCGGTACTGAACTATGGCATTGGCCAGGTTCCAGCGTATATACGGATGCTGTTTCAGGGTATTTGCATCGGCGGTATTGATATTCAGTTGTTGCACTGCCGCCGGGTCGCATTGCAGCAGGGGCTTTATCAAAACAAATGTTGAATCAGGCAATCCATATGTTTCCGACACCTGCTGTATTGCATAAAAACCGCCCAGCTTTTCGCGGAAACTGATGATGCGCGCTGCCAGTTTACTGCCAATACCCGGCAATGCAATCCATGCAATGGTATCGGCCTTATTAATGTCAATCATCTTTGATGACGGGGCATGCGGCGGCGGATAAAGATTTTTCCGTTCGGTTACATATGCCAATTTCTTGTTGGGGCTATCATTTTTTTCCTGTTGTACCGCTCCTTTTATTTGAACAAAAGGAAGCAGTCGTTCATAGTCATTGCCCATCAGCCCGTACACTTTACCGATGTCTTCCGGCTTTTTGAAGCGGCCGCCTTTCGAAATGTAATGCCGGATGGTAGATACAGTCCTATCGCGGATGCCTAACCGCTTCCAGCCGGCATCATTCAGCGTATTGGGATCGAAATAAAAAGAAATGGCTTTTTCTGCCGGGTAATCTTTTGTTGTGGTATAAGCAGCAGGGGTGTTTGCACCGCGGTTGACATACACCGTATCGGTTTTATTGAGCCTGGCGGCTAATGCCTTTATTTTTTCTATTTCCTGCGGGGATGGTTGAGATAATTTTTTTGCCGGCCATATGGCAGGCAGCAGCACCACTATAAATATCAATACCAGCAATACCAGTATACCGATGCGATCTTTCCTGGTAAAACGCAGGTAGTCGTTTACAAATTTTTTCCACATAGCGATAAGGTGCGGGAAAATTAGGTTTATTTCCGCGCCGCGCTATTGGTTCAATATTTATATTTTTATTTGTAATGTATCGTACGCCATGGCAACTCCTTCAGGGAGCAGTGCATTGGTATCATCGTGCTTACCCATCTGGTGACTGATATGGGTAAGCCATGTTTGCGGCACCTGCAGTTCCTGTGCAACGGTTACCGCTTCGCTGAGCGAGAAATGGGAAATGTGTTTTTCTTTACGGAGGGCGTTGATGACCATTACTTCGCTTCCCTTTATTTTTTCCCTTTGCGGTTCATCTATCCGGTTGGCATCGGTTATATAGGTGAAGTTACTGAACCGAAAGGCCAGCACCTGCATTTTTAAATGCCATACCGGAATGGGTGTAACCAGTATATCGCCAACGGTAAATGATTCTATATCTATCGGGTTGAGTGTAATCTCCGGCAGACCCGGGTATTTTGTGTCGGTAAATGCGTAGGGAAATTCGCGGATGATGACTTCCTGTGTTAGTTCATTGGCATATATATTCATGGGCTTGCCCGAAAAAAAATTGAAGGCCCTCACATCGTCAAGACCCGCTACATGGTCTTTGTGCGGATGTGTAAACAAGATGGCATCCAGGTGGGTAACCCCGGCCCTGAGCATCTGGTACCTGAAATCGGGACCGGCATCTACCGCCAGTGTAGTGGTGGGCGATTGTACGAGAATGCTGCAACGCAACCTTTTGTCTTTGGGATTGGCCGAATGACATACTTCGCAGGGGCAGGCAATCATGGGTACACCGCTGCTGGTGCCGGTGCCCAATAATGTTATGGTAAGTGGAGTTGCTGACAATTTTAAAATATTACGGATGGCGAAGTTAGTCGCTAAAAGCTTTCCGCATTACTTCTCTTCCTCTTCAAACTTTGCAAGTACTTCTTTGTAGGTTTTTTGTGCTTCCGGAGAAAGGAGGTCTATATTAACGGAGAGTTGCGGAACAATATCTACCAGCGTATTAATCCGACCTTCCAGCTGAAGGAATTTGTTTAAAACAACCACTTTGCGTTCTTCCAGTATGCAATACCCGCTTTGAAAGTTGCCCCTTTCATATCTTACCACGTAACCGCTTTCATCCAGGATCTTTTCTATTTTATCAAGTGCTGTCTGATTGTATTTCATGGTGGTATTGCTGAATGCTGTTTTTCTGTTACAAAATTAACGGTGTACAGGGGGATGGCTGACAATCGGCCGGTTTGTTTTTCCACAAAAAACCCCGATTATTTCAAATTCAAAAGGCAAAATTAAAAATTAAAAAAGCAGCGCCGTGCTGGTAGCGTAAAAACCCTGGAATTGGGCTCACTGTTTTAAACTTTTGATTTTGACTTTTGGCTAGTTAATTTAATCTGATTTCAATCGCCTGTTTCTTTTGACCTCTAACTTATCGGAGATGCCGGTCAGACGCGGACGTCAGACCGGTGCCCCGCCATTTTTTGCATTTTGCATTTTGACTTTTGCATTATACCTGGCAAACGCCCACTAGCCACTAACCACTAACCACTTCCCATTCCGGCAACAGCACTTACAACTTATTACTTAATACTTATCACCTGCTGGTCATTTTAATTACCGGAACAATCATTTCTTCCAGGCTCACGCCACCATGCTGAAAGGTATTGCGGTAGTAGTTTACATAATAATTGTAGTTGTTGGGGTAGCAAAGAAACCCGTCTTCCTTGGCGAAAATAAAAGAAGAGTTCACCGTGGGTACCGGCAGACCCGCTTCTTTTGGATCGCGGAAGGCCAGTACTTCCCTGGGTTCGTAATTGAGGTTGCGCCCGTGTTTATACCGCAGGTTGGTGGTGGTTTGTTTATCGCCTATCACTTTATTGGGTGTTTTAACCCGTACCGTACCGTGGTCGGTGGCCAGCACGATATTTATTTTTTTATCGGCAATCTTTTTAAATGCCTGGTGCAACGGCGAATGTTCAAACCAGCTGCGGGTTAAAGAACGATAGCTCATTTCATCTCCTGCCAGTTCTTTCAGCACTTCCATTTCTGTTCTGGCATGACTGAGCATATCTACAAAATTGTACACAATCACATTCAGATCGTTTCCCAACAGGTTGTGAATATTGTTTACCAGTTCCTGTCCGGCATGGTTGTTTACAATTTTTGTATAAGACGTTTTGAAATTGTCTATTTTCAACCGTTTCAGCTGGCCACGCAAAAAATCTTCTTCATATAAATTCTTGCCCCCTTCTTCTTCGTCATTTTTCCACTGGTTGGGAAATTGTTTTTCGATGTCTAACGGCATCAGGCCGGCGAAAATGGCATTACGGCAATACTGGGTAGCGGTAGGCAGTATACTGTAAAAAGTTTCCTCCTCCGTTATCCGGAAACTTTCTGCAAATATGGGCTGAATGGCCTTCCACTGATCGAACCGCAGGTTATCGATCAGAATAAAGAAAGTTGGTACCCCCTTTTCCAGCGAAGGAAAAACTTTTTGCTGCATCAGGGTATGGCTCATTACCGGGGCGGCTCCTGATTTAGGATGTATCCACGATAAATAATTCCTCGAAATGAATTTAAAGAATTCTGTATTGGCTTCCTGTTTTTGTGATTGAAATACTTCCATCATTTCGGGACTGTCGCTTTTACCCATCTCCAGCTCCCAGTACACCAGTTTTTTATAAATATCCATCCACTCATTGTAATCGGGATTGCTGTTGAGCGCCATAAATAAATGACGGAACTGCTGCTGGTAGGCAGATGTGGTTTTTTCTGCCACCAGTCTTTTATTATCCAGTATTTTTTTCAGGCTGAGCCAAACCTGGTTGGGGTTTACGGGCTTAATGAGGTAATCGCTTATCTGGCTGCCGATGGCTTCATCCATAATGTTTTCCGTCTCATTTTTTGTAATGAGCACTACCGGTACCTGCTGGTTGACTTCCTTAATTTTTGCAATGGTTTCCAGGCCTGTAATACCGGGCATGGATTCATCGAGCAATACCACATCTACCAGGTGATCTTTTACGTAATCAATTGCATCAAAACCATTGGTCAGGGTATGTACCACATAGCCTTTGTTTTCTAAAAATAATTTCTGCGATTGCAAACTTTCAATTTCATCGTCTACCCAGAGTATTGTTGCTACAGCCATGTGTGGTATAAGTTTTTTTTTGATGTTAGCTATTAGCTGTTAGCCGTTAGCCTTAAGCGATTGATAAAGTTAATCATTACCGGCAGAACCTCAATTTATAGATGTTACCCAATAGCGGAAACCTGTGCCTAATGGCTAACAGCTAATAGCTAACAGCTAACGGCCTCTCTCCAAACAAATGTAATTTATCTATTCAGCCTTTGTACTTTTGTTCGCTGCATGGCTTGGTTGATTTAACAAATAAACAACAGTATGGCTTCATCTTTCAGAAAAATAGTGAATGACCCGGTATATGGCTTTATTACAATAGATCACCCCCTGCTGTTGCAGGTTATCGCTCATCCGTATTATCAACGTCTCCGGCGTGTACACCAAATGGCATTTGCATCCCTTGTATACCCTGGCGCCGTGCATTCGAGGCTGCATCATTCGCTGGGCGCCTACCATCTTATGTGCTGTGCACTGACCGAACTCAGCAGCAAGGGCGTTGAAATAACACCTGAGGAAGCGCTGGCTGCAAAAATTGCCATTCTTTTACACGATATAGGGCACGGACCTTACTCGCATGCGCTGGAATACCAGCTGCTGCAGCAGGTACACCATGAAGATCTCTCCATGCTGATCATGCACCACATGAATGCGGAAATGGATGGCAAACTGGAAACCGCCATTGAAATTTTTACCGGCACCTATCACAAGCCATTTCTGCACCAGCTTATCAGCGGGCAGCTGGATGTAGACCGGATGGACTATCTTACAAGGGATAGTTTTTTCTCAGGTGTTTCTGAAGGCGCAATCGGATATGACCGCATCCTGAAAATGCTGACAGTTCATGGAAGCGAACTGATGGTGGAAGAAAAAGGCATTTATACCATTGAGAAATTCCTGGTTTCGCGCAGGCTGATGTACTGGCAGGTATACCTGCACAAGACGGTGGTGAGCGCAGAAAAAACGGTGGTGCGCGTTATTGAAAGAGCCCGGGAACTGATTGGAAAAGGTATTGCCATTCATGCTGCTACCCCTGCGCTGGATTTTTTTCTGCAGCACCCGGAAGCCAGTAATGCCATCAGCGAACACCTTGATTTATTTTGCAGGATGGATGATTATGATGTGATGAGCACTGTTAAAAACTGGATGCAATATAATGATACGATCTTATCGCTTTTATGCCGCAGCCTGGTAGACCGCCGCTTATTAAAAGTTAAATTTCAACAGGAGCCATTTGAAACAGGATATATACAATCGCTGCGGAATAATATTTGCAGCAACCTGCATATCACCGCACAGGAAGCAGACTACCTGGTATTTACCGGTGAAGCATCCAATACAACGTACGACCCTACCGAAGAACATATAAATATTCTTTTTAAAGATGGCAGTATAAAAGACATTTCAAAAGTTGACAATGCCCTGATACAACACAATCTGAGCAGCCCCATGAAAAAATTTTATATTTGCTATTACAGCCTGTGATAATTCAGCTACAATAATATTATTGTACTGCGAACCAAAAACCATGAACCAACAACTATGACTTTTTCTGCCGCACAAATAGCGATGCTTATCAATGGAACAACCGAAGGAGATGCTGCTGTAGTGGTTGCCAGCTTTGGTAAAATTGAAGAAGCACAAACCGGTCAGCTGGCTTTTTTAGCCAACCCCAAATACGAAGATTATTTATACACTACCGGTGCCTCTGTTATCATCGTCAATGAAACGCAGGAACTGAAACAACCGGTAATTGCCACAATTATACGCGTACCGGATGCGTATTCGGCATTTGCCACCCTGCTGGCCAGATACCAGGAGATCGTTTCTCAGCAAATGGTGGGAATACAGGAGCCTTCCTATATTTCCAAATCAGCGAAGCTGGGCGATAATATATATATTGCTGCACTGGCCTACCTGGGAGAAAATGTGGTGATTGGCAATAACGTAAAAATTTTCCCGCATGTTTTTTTGGGTGATAATGTAAGAGTGGGCGACAATACCATTTTACACGCCGGTGTAAAAGTATACCACGATTGCGTACTGGGTAAAAATGTTACCGTGCATGCCGGAACAGTTATTGGCAGTGATGGATTTGGGTTTGCCCCGCAGCCGGATGGCAGTTTTAAAAAAATTCCGCAGATCGGCAATGTGGTCATTGAAGACCATGTAGAGATTGGCGCCAATGCGGCCATTGACAGGGCTACCATGGGTTCTACTATTATCAGGAGAGGCGCCAAACTCGACAACCTGATACAGATTGCACACAATGTAGAAATTGGTAAATCAAGCGTAATTGCAGCACAGGCCGGAGTAAGCGGCAGCACCAAGATAGGAAATGGAGTTATGATTGGTGGGCAGGCAGGTATTGCCGGGCATTTACAACTGGCCGATGGATCTAAAGTAAATGCACAGGCAGGTTTGGGCAAATCATTGAAAGCAAACACTGCCGTTACCGGTACACCCGCCTACAATTACAACCTGGCCATCCGTGCGCAAGCGGTGGCCCGCAACCTGCCGGAAATAGAAAAAAGACTGCAGGAACTGGAACAACTGGTAAAACAGTTAATGGCGGAGAAGGTGTAAAAAAAACGTGAGCTGCGAGCTACGGGTATGATCTACTTAATGATTGATTTTATGCTAAAACCCTGCATCACCTGAAAATATTTCTGAGGATTTTATTATTTGTTGTACTTACTGTTTTGTCGCAAACCGGTGGCATAATTTACATGGCGTGTTTTCCATTGTATTCAATCATTGACAAACGCGTTTCAGCAAGTATAAAAATTATCTTGCTAAAAATAGCCGCTTTTGCAGTTATTTATTTACTGCTCACATTTTCAGTGGTTCCACTTATTGCAAAACAATTTGGCAGGGTTCAGTTACCGTTTGCGGGTGCGGAAGATTTAAAGCCACTCAATATTTTCACGGTTTTGTTAAACAGGAATTATGTACGCCCGGCATTAAGAGACGTGGCCGTAAGAGCAGCGCGTGACTTAAACCAGGTTTATCCGGGAACCACTATTTATTATTTGGATGCAAGTTTGCCTTTTATCAATCACTTTCCCCTGATACCTCATCTGAGTCATAACGATGGAAAAAAGCTTGACCTGTGCTTTATGTATACCAATGCTGCAACACAAAAGCCGATAGATGGGGCTCCTTCACCTATTGGGTATGGTGTGTGTGAAGAACCTTTGCCCGGTGAAATCAATACAGCTGCTATCTGCAGCGAAAAGGGTTTCTGGCAATATAGCTTCCTGAAAAAAATCGTTTCGCAAAAAAATAAAAAAGACTATGTTTTTGATGGCATACGTACAAAACAAATAATTGATTTATTTGCTGCATCAAACACAATAGAAAAAATTTTTATTGAGCCGCACCTTGCCGTGCGAATGAATCTAAAATCTTACCCGAAAATTCGTTTTCATGGTTGCCATGCCGTTAGGCACGATGATCACCTGCACATTCAAATCAAATAATATTCTCCAGGTATTTATAACCACTGCCTGTATTGAGCAGTACAATTTTATCTGCAGGGTCTACTGCCTTGCTGCGGCGCAAATGCAGGAGCGCTTTCCATACGGCAGCGCCTTCCGGGCACAATAATATTCCTTCTGTACGGGCAAATTCTTTTACACCGTCTATAATTTCTTCTTCACTTACCGCATACGCCAAACCGTTGCTTTCATGCAAGACCTGTTGCATCATATCCATACCAAAGGGATAGGGCACTGCCAGGCCATTGGCCAGCGATGGTTTGGGTGTAAATCCTTCCATCCAGCCGGCAGGATTGTAAAAGGCCCTTACTACCGGTGCGCATTGTTTTGTTTGAACGGCTATCATTTTTGGTAAATGGCCTTCTTCTATCCATCCCATATCCATCATTTCTTTAAATGCCTTCCAGATGCCAATCAGGCCCGTTCCACCACCCGCCGGATAAATAATCACATCGGGCAATTGCCAGTTCAGTTGCTCGGCAATTTCATAGCCCATCGTTTTTTTACCTTCCAGCCGGTAAGGTTCTTTGAGAGTGGATACATCATAATAACCACCCTGCTGTTTTAGTTCAGCCACTTTCTTTGCGCAATCATTGATAAGTCCGTCTACCAGTATCAATTCGGCACCATATAATTCACATTCCTGTTTAAACAGTTGAGGCGTATGCCGGGGCATTACCACGGTACATGCTATGCCGGCCTTTGCGCAGTAAGCAGCCAGTGCACCGCCGGCATTTCCGGCTGTAGGCACAATGCATCTTTCTATACCCAGTTCCTTTGCTTTTGATACGGCTGCACTCAATCCCCTGGCCTTAAAAGATCCCGTTGGGTTCAATGATTCATCTTTCATCAGGATATCTGCAAAGCCATGCAGGGCAGCAGATTTTTCCAATGGCAGCAGCGGTGTCATGCCTTCTCCCAGTGTAACAATATTCTTTCTTTCCAGCACGGGCAGTACTTCAAAATAACGCCACATATTTTTTTCGCGGAATATCAGGTCCTCTTTATAAAACCCCGAAGGATGATCATATTTAACCACCAATGGCTGATTGCAGCAGGCGGCGAATGTATTGATGGCCGTAACAGGATAACAGGTTTTACAGCGGGCACATTGCAGGTAGGCTGCGTAAGAAAATATTTCAGGTATTGCTGTCATACCATAAAATTACGCCCCCTTTATAACCAAACCGATACAAATGGATTATGAGGCATAACTTTTAGTTATAGTGTTAGGTGTTATGTGTTGTGTGAGGTTAAGTCAAAATTCAAAAGTAAAAATTTAAAATCTGCCAGATAGCACCGGTTTTGTTGCACGTAATAAGCTCAGCCTTGCTTTTTTACTTTTGAATTTTGACTTTTCACATGCCACACAACACACAACACAACTACCTTATGTAGTGCATTTTTGCAAACCTGATAAACGTTTTGCTGAGACCATCATTTTCTGCGCCCTGGCGCTGGATAAAATAGAAATCGCGGATGATATGCAATTGTTCAATCTTTACCGCCACCAGTTCGCCGTCCCTTAATTCTTTCAGCAGGGCGCGGCGTGGTAAAAAGCCGAGGCAGTTGTCTTCTTTTAAAAAATTTTTTAAAGCTTCCGTCCCCGCCAGCCGGATGCCCACATGCAGATCAGACAATTTGACCCGGTGTTTCAGCAAATTAATTTTTAATGCGGCCAGCGTACCCGAACCCTGTTCGCGCAATGCCACCGGCAACTGACGCAGGTCCTGTATGCTGATGCTTTGTTTTTTTGCGATATCGCTTTTTGCGGAGCATACTGCAATTACCTCATCGGTCATAAAAGGCTGGTAACTGATAGAATTTATCTTTTTGTTGCCTTCCACAATGCCCACATCAATGTCATTGTTTAACAATGCCTGCACAATGGTATCGGTGTTGCGGTTGAGCAGGCTTATTTTTACATCGGGATATTTTTGATGGAACTCAGACAATACTTTAGGGATGATATACAGGGCAACCGTTGTACTGGCGCCCAGTTTAAGCTGGCCTTTTGCTTTTAACTGGCTTTTTACCGTACTTATTTCAAACTCCAGTTGTTGCTGTATATTTTTTGCCTGGAGTAACCTGTCGTACAATATCTTGCCTGTAGCCGTTAATAATATACTATTCCCCTTACGTTCAAATAAAGTAGTCTTGTAGTTTGCCTCCAGCGCTTTTATGTGCTTGCTGATGGCAGGCTGACTGATAAATAATACTTCGCTGGCCCTGGAAAAGCTGAGGTGATTGGCACATTCAATAAAAACTTCATGACGTACAGACAACATGTGTTCAAAGCTACGAAGATGATGAGAAAATGTCTGATGTGATCATGTCTGATGTCTGATGTAGGATGTAGGATGTCTGATTTGTTGCAGTTCGGGATGTCTAATTGATACAACTGGTCTTTGGGGTAGGATGGAGCGGGTATCAGGCCTGTACTTCAGCGGGCAGGCCTTAAACTTCAACCATTTGCAGTGAAGCACATCAGACATCTTCACATCAGACATCAGACATCCTACATCCTACATCAGACATCCTTCAAAACATCGGTCCATTAAATCCTGAATAATTATCTTTGCGCCAATTTTACAATAGCGGCAAAACTGCCAGGCAATAAATAAATCTATTTTTGATTCATGGATCTACATTTCAATCCCGATAAACAGCACACACTTGGTTCAGCAGTAAGTATTTCCGGAACAGGGCTGCATACGGGCATTAACGCAGATATGACGCTGAAACCCGCCAACCCGGGCTTTGGATACCAGTTTCAACGCATCGATATGCCTGGTCAGCCCATTATTAAAGCCGATTGCGACCTGGTAACCGATGTTTCGCGCGGTACTACGCTGGAAGACAATGGAGCCAAAATAAGTACCGTGGAGCATGTATTGGCCGCCCTGGTAGGCATGGGGGTAGACAACTGCCTTATTGAAATAAACGGACCGGAAATGCCCATTATCGATGGCAGTTCAGCCCCTTTTGTAGAAATCATTGAAGAAGCAGGTGTAGTGGAGCAGGATGCAGCCAAAGCCTGGTATACCATCGACACCAATATTACCCATTATGACGAGATAAAAAGAGTGGAAATGGTGGCCATGCCGGCCGTGGAATACAAGATCACTACGCTTATAGATTTTAACAGCCCGGTCCTGGGCACACAGCATGCCGGTCTGAAAAGCATGGGGGAATTTAGAACGGAAATAGCTCCCTGCCGCACATTTTGTTTTTTACATGAACTGGAACTGTTGCTGGAGCATAACCTGATCAAGGGTGGAAATATCAATAATGCCATCGTGGTGGTAGATAAACCGGTAACAGCGGAAGAAATGACCAGGCTGGCAAAAGCCTTTGGCAGGGATAAAATTGAGGTTAAAAGCGAAGGTTACCTCAACAACCTCGAACTCCGCTATCCCAATGAACCGGCCCGCCATAAATTACTGGATGTAATCGGCGACCTGGCCCTGATTGGCTACCCGATTAAAGGTCATATTATCGCACACCGGCCCGGGCATTCCACCAACGTGGATTTTGCTAAGAAGATAAAACAGTATATCAAGAAAAATAAACACACTAAGGATATACCTGTATACAATCCCAATCAGCCGCCGTTGTATAATTCGCAGCAGATTGAGAAAAAGTTACCGCACCGCTACCCTTTTTTGCTGGTTGATAAAATTATTGAACTGACCGACAAACACATTGTGGGCATTAAGAATGTGACCATGAATGAACATCATTTTGTGGGTCATTTTCCCGGCAATCCTGTCATGCCAGGCGTTTTACAGGTGGAAGCGCTGGCCCAGACAGGCGGTATTCTTTGTATTAATGCCATGCCTCCGGGCGATTATGACACGTATTTCCTGAAGATCGACAATTGCAAGTTCAAGCAAAAAGTAGTGCCGGGCGATACCATGATATTAAAAATGGAACTGATTTCACCCGTAAGGCGGGGTATCTGTGAAATGCATGGTACCGTGTACATCGGCAATAAAATTGCAACGGAAGCAGATCTTGTTGCGCAGTTGGTAAAGAGAGGATAAACACCGGTTGCATTGAAAAAATGACCACTTTTCAGCCTTAACAAATATTAAACAAAATCGAAGTATACCTTAGGCAACAGGAATCCGGAAAACAGCGTTACTAACATGCGTTAATTATTGTTTTAGCTGCTTTCGTGCTTTTTAATACTTTTGCATGTTGGCGGGGTTATTTTTTTCATATTCAATCGATTAATTGAAATCTAATCACCAAACAGATCGTACTAAGTTAAGCCCCGTTGTTGGGAGCAATGAGTCCATTGCTGCCAATAAACCAATTCTTAAGAATTTAAATACAATGATTCACCCCCACACCTACGTGCATCCCAATGCAAAGCTGGCTACCAACGTAAAAATAGATCCCTTTACCGTCATTCACCAGAATGTGGAAGTGGGTGAAGGTACCTGGATTGGCAGCAATGTGACCATTATGGAAGGTGCCAGGATTGGCAAGAACTGCCGCATTTTTCCCGGGGCGGTGATAGCAGCAGACCCGCAGGATTTAAAATTTGAAGGTGAAAGTACAAGGGTTGAAATAGGCGATAATACCACCATCCGCGAATTTGTAACCGTACACCGCGCTACCAAAGATAACTGGGTAACAAAGGTTGGAAAAAACTGCCTCATCATGGCATACAGCCATATTGCACATGATTGTGCAATAGGAAACAATTGTATCATGAGCAATAATACACAGGTTGCCGGTCATGTTATAATGGGAGACTGGGCCATACTGGGCGGCATGTGTGCGGTGCACCAGTTTGTACAGATTGGCCAGCACTCATTTGTAAGTGGCGGTTCACTGGTAGGTAAAGACGTACCGCCTTATATAAAAGCGGGCCGCGTGCCATTGAGCTATGCGGGCGTAAATTCTGTTGGTTTAAAACGCCGCGGGTTTACCGTAGACAAGATCAATCATATTCTTGAAATATACCGTATCATCTACAATAAAGGTATGAACACCAGCCAGGCACTCGAATACCTGGAAGAAGAATTTGCCGCTTCAGATGAACGTGACGAGATAGTAACTTTTGTACGTGAAAGCAACCGCGGTATCATTAAGCGTTACACAAAAGGCAGTACCGATGACGATATCGCTATCTGATGCCGGTAAACGTTTTAACCGCGACTGGATCTTCCGTCACTTCAATTACACATTTACATCGGGCAACAGCTATGCAATTGTAGGACCAAATGGTTCCGGCAAATCTACCCTGCTGCAGGCTATTGGCGGGGCTGTTAGTTTGAGTGAGGGACGGGTAACTGTGAGGCGTGAGGCCACAGGCGTGAGGAGTGAGACTTCAGACGGAAGTACCGACTCTAATGATAGTCTATATCAATATATATCGATTGCCGCACCATACCTGGAAGTAATTGAAGAGATGACGGCAACCGAATTCCTGCAATTTCATCAAACGTTCAAATCCCTGCTGCCCGCACATACAATAAAGGAAATCATTGCAGTTGTTGGGTTGCAAAATGCCGCCGGTAAACAAATCCGTTATTTTTCTTCCGGCATGAAACAAAGAGTAAAACTGGCGCAGGCTATTTTTTCTGATGTGCCGGTAATTCTGCTCGATGAACCCTGCACCAATTTAGACGGCACCGGTATTGCGTTGTACCAGGGCTTGATAGAAACTTATTGTAAAGATCGTTTGGTCATTGTAAGCAGCAATGATGAAGCGGAATATGGGTTTTGCCGGGAGAAAATAAATCTGCTGGAATTTAAATAACCTTATACTTTTTTCTTTGCGATTTCATATTTTAATTTGTAGGATTGGGCCAAATCGCCAATATCAAGCTTGTCCAATAACAGAATAAAATTTTTAAAATCCTTGCTGTGCCACGCCCTGTCAGCTTCTGGCAGCACCTGGCTCCGTATTAAATTGTTTGTATACTTCCGTGCCCTCACTAAATTAAATGTTTCTATTTCAGACAACTTCTTCTCATCGCCCATCATTAAGGACTTCCCTTCATTATCAAAAAACAATCCCAAATTGATAACAAATTGATCGATTGGCAGCTGACTTAATTTTAGATCGGAGTGGAAAAACGATTTTAGCGCGTCATTGTTGATTTCAATATTTTGAAAGAAAAAATTATTTTCATTTCCACGCCAATCATGACTAAATACGATAGTTATCTTATTAGACTTCAATTTTAAAAAGTCAGTGCGTTCTTCAACAATATGAAAACCGTACCGCCAAAAATGGGTGTTGAGTTTTTCTATAATTCTCCGGGCAAAATCCATTAGATTCTTTATATAAACTCATCAAAATATTCATGATTATTTTCTGATCCGTGCTGATACAAATCTCAAAATCCACCAATCCCGCAATCAGCAATCTATCTCTGGCTGGCTATCAGCAAATTCAGATCGGTATATTTTAGATCAAAACGCTGGCTGAGGTAAAAATTAGTAAGTGCCCCCTTGAATAAATAGATACCGCTGCGCAGGTGCACCTGGTGCCATATGAGGTTCTCAAATCCGCCTTCATCGCCGGCTTCCAGCAACAGGGGCATCAGCACATTGCTGATGGCCTGCGAAGCAGTCCGCGCAAAACCAGAGGGTATATTGGGCACACAATAATGAATCACCCCGTATTTCATATAGATGGGATGCTCATGGGTGGTAATTTCAGAAGTCTCAAAACAGCCGCCGCGGTCTATACTAACGTCTATGATCACACTGCCGGGGCGCATATTGCTCACCATTTCTTCTGTTACAATCAGGGGTGTGCGGCCACTATCGGACCCCAGCGCGCCTACTGCCACCTCACAGGTTTTTAATTGTTTGGCAAGAATGCGCGGCTCTATAACGCTGGTCCACATACGCTGGCCGATATTGTTTTGCAGCCGCTTTAAACGGTATACGCTGTTATCAAACACTTTTACAGAAGCGCCCAGCGCCAATGCTGCCCTGGCGGCAAATTCGCCCACAATACCAGCGCCGATAATGATTACTTTGGTGGGTGGAATGCCTGAAATGCCACCCAGCAAAACGCCTTTTCCGTGATTGGCAGAGCCCAGGTACTGGCCTGCAATAAGCATCACCGCGCTGCCCGCAATTTCACTCATACTGCGTACAATGGGATAGGAATCACTGTCATCTTTCAAATTTTCAAAAGAGATGGCGGTTATTTTTTTCTCCATCATCTTCTCCAGTATCTCAGACTTGAGCACGCTCAGATGGATAGGCGATATAATGACCTGGTTGGGTTGTAAAAATGGCAGATCCTCTTCAATAACAGGAGCGCTCTTTACCAGCAGCGGCGCACGGTATACTTCGGTTTTATCATATACAATCTTGCCACCGGCTTCTGCATAATCTTTATCCCTGTAATGTGATGCATCGCCCGCATTGTGTTCTATAATTACATGGTGGCCATTGCTTACCAATACACCTACTGCATCGGGCGTTAATGCAATCCTGTTTTCCTGGAACGCTGTTTCTTTGGGGATGCCTATTACCAGTTCAGAGCCTTTGGGTTTAACATCTAACTTTTCTTCTAAGGTTTCGAAACTGAAAGAAGTGCTGATAATGGGCTTTGGCTGAGACATGCAAGGAGGTTATATTGGCTATAATGGTTTCGTGATCGGATAATTGTTAAAAGATATGACGGGCATCATTCACTCATATGGCAAAATTATTTGCTGGAAAATACGGCCTCTCCTGCCGTGAATGGCATAGGGCTGCGTGTACAGTCATGATGCCGGTCGGCAAATATACTTATTTATCTTCTACCCTCATATGCCGTATTTGTCCCAACCCCGCTTCCAGGTATACATGAATGGTGTCTTCCGGAAAAATACCAGGTGCGCGGTCGGGCCATTCGGCAAAACACAATTGTCCGCTGTACAGGCAGTCCTCCACGCCCGCCCGTATGGCTTCTTCTTCATCCCGCAAGCGATACAGATCTATATGGTATACCACCCCGCCGGTATAGCCATATTCATTGATAATGGAAAAGGTAGGACTGCCCACGGCGCTGTTTACTTTCAAACCATCGCAAAGCGCATGAATAAAGGTGGTTTTACCGGCACCCATCGCACCATGAAAGGCGAATACTTTGCTTTGAGAAAACTGCCGGATAAAATTGGCCGCTATCGCCGGTAAATTATCCAGGGAAAAAGTCCACGATGCCATGGTTAAAATACTATTTACGGCAAATGTACAAAAGCGCAAAGCCTTTTTTTAATATTGTATGGTGACTTATAACCACGAATAATGAAAACTGTGTTGCTCCTCACAACCCCACTCACTCGCCGGACTGGGAAGTGGTTAGTGGCTAGTGGCTAGTAGGCGTTTGCCAGGTATAATCCAAAAGTCAAAATGCAAAATGCAAAAAATAACGAGGCACCGAACTGACGACCCCCGCTGACCGACTTCTCCGATAAGTTACAAGTCAAAAGAAATAGGCGATTGAAATCAAATTAAATTAACTAACCAAAAGTCAACCTTATTCAGACCAGTACAACTCTCCACGCGCCACTCGCCACTCGCCACTTCCCACTCGCTTTTTGCAACCATGTATAGTTATTATTTATTATTTAGCATGGCTCCGCTGGCACGATGTTGTAATTTTGCTGCACAAAATGTTTTGAATGTGAGCAATGAAAGTGATATACAGGAACAGGTAAACTGGAAAGTAGACGGTATGGATTGTGCTAACTGCGCCCTCACCATTTCTTCTTATCTCAAGAAACAGGGCATGCAGGAGGTAAAAGTAAACCCGGTGAGCGGAGATGTATTGTTTGCAAAAAATGGCGGTACCATTTCCGAGGATGCATTAAAAAAAGGCATCAGCGATTTGGGGTATAAAGTAATAGCAGCTGCCGATGGCGGTCACCAACACCAACCGCCGGTCACCAATAAATTTTTGCGCTGGCTGCTGATATGCCTTCCCTTTACACTGGTACTTATGCTGCACATGCTGCCCGTGCATATTCACTGGCTCATGAACCCCTGGCTGCAACTGGCGCTGTGCCTGCCGGTTTACCTGGTGGGTATGAATTTCTTTGGACGAAGCGCCCTGAAAGGGCTTGCTAACGGCATCGCCAATATGAATGTATTGATTGCGCTGGGCGCCACCGCTGCATTTTTATACAGCCTTGCAGGAACTGTTTTTAACCTCGGTGAAAGCTATTTGTTCTATGAAACCGCCGCCACCATTATCACACTCGTCTTTTTGGGCAACTACCTGGAAGATGTTTCTGTAGCTACTACGCAACGCGCGCTAAACAAACTGGCAAAAAACCAGCAGGTCATGGCTAATATGATTGCCTTTGATGACCTGCACCAGGAAGTCATTTTTCCGCTGCCCAACGACCAGTTAAAAGAAGGTGACCTGGTACTGATAAAATCTGGTGAGCAGGTACCGGCCGACTGCAAAATCTTATGGGGAGATGCCAATGTGAACGAAGCCATCATAACGGGTGAAAGCCTTCCGCTTACCAAACATGCCAAAGACAGGCTGATAGGCGGCAGCCTGGTAATTGACGGCACTGTGAAAGCACAGGTAACCGCAGCCGCAAGCCATTCTGTACTGGCCAATATCATTGACCTGGTAAAAAAAGCCCAGGGCGATAAACCACCTGTACAGGAAATGGCCGATAAAATCAGCGCCATATTTGTACCGGTGGTATTGGGCATAGCCCTGGTTACTTTTATCGCCAACTATTTTATATTACACCAGTTTGCACCTGCGTTGATGCGCAGCGTGGCTGTATTGGTAATAGCATGCCCCTGCGCAATGGGACTTGCCACACCGGCAGCCATAGCCGTTGGCCTTGGCCGTGCAGCACGCAATGGCATCTTATTCCGCAATGCCAAAAGTTTGGAGTCATTTAAAAACATTCAGCACATCGTGTTCGATAAAACAGGAACGCTCACCACCGGTAAATTTACAATTGATAAATGGCGTGTAACTGACAGCAGCACCGGTGAAATTGAATTTAAGAAAATTGCTTACTCACTGGAAAAATTTTCCAATCACCCCATTGCGCAGTGCATTGCCACCAGCTGGAAAACAAAACAGGAAACCCGCTGGCAAAAAATGGAGGAAATAAAAGGCCTGGGTATGAAGGCAGTCACAAAAGATGGCGACACATACATGGCCGGGTCATTTAAAATGGCCGCCAGCTGTACAACAGACGATACGCACAATATCTATATTATAAAGAACAATACTCTGCTCGGCTGGATAGATGTAACAGACGAAATCAGGCCCGAAGCAAAACAGGTAGTGGCATGGTTTAAAAGCAAAGGCATCAAAACATATTTACTGAGTGGCGACAAAAAAGAAAAAACAACCGCGTTGGGCAACCTGCTGGGCATTGACGAAGTAATAGCAGAACAAAGCCCCGAACAAAAACTGGAAAAAATAGCGGCGCTTAACCAGCAGTCGCCTGTTGCTATGGTGGGTGATGGCATCAATGATGCGCCTGCCCTGGCAAAAGCTACCATCGGAATTTCTATGGGTGATGCCTCCCAGGTGGCCATGCAAACAGCCGATGTTGTTTTAATGAATAATGGATTGCAAAAACTGCCAGAAGCACTGGGCCTTGGAAAACACACCCTGATAACCATTAAACAAAATCTTTTTTGGGCATTCTTTTATAATATTATTGCGATTCCTTTTGCAGCATTCGGATTGTTTATTCCTGCAGTAGCGGCATTGATTATGGGACTGAGCGATGTAGTGCTGGCCATAAATTCGGTAAGGCTGTTTGTGAAAAAAGTAGTATAAGAAAGTGTTAAGTTGTAAGTGTTAAGTTGTAAGTGCTGTTGCCGGACTGGGAAGTGGTTAGTGGCTTGTGGCTAGTGGGCGTTTGATAAGTATAATGCAAAAGTCAAAATGCTAAATGCAAAAAATGGCGAGGCACCGGTCTGACGTCCCCGTCTGACTGACATCTCTGATAAGTTAGAAGTCAAAAGAACCAGGCGATTGAAATCAGATTAAATTAACTAGCCAAAAGTTCACCTTATTCAGGCATGCACAAGTATTTTTTTCGCAAGCCGGCAATTTTAAGTAAAACAGCCGCTGTACAAAATTTCTGACTTTGTAGTATCATTGTGTTCCAGCTGTGCTGTGCTCAGTTTTAAATGAAATCAATTACATGCCGGAGAATTCTTCAGATACACAATCATCCGATAAAAATAGCAACCCGGCATCTCAGCAAGCCGGGCAAAAGCCCAACGGTTCCGGTGACCTGCCCTCCGATTCCATTAAGGGTTCTCACGATTCACGCCTCACGCCTCACGTCTCACGTCTCACGCCTCACGATTCGCGCCGCACGCCGCAGACGCCATCACTGGCCAATATCCTAAAGCAATTCTGGGGTTTCACACAATTCAGGCCCCTGCAGGAAGACATCATTCATTCGATACTTGCCGGACATGATACGCTGGCCCTTATGCCAACCGGCGGTGGTAAATCATTGTGCTACCAGGTGCCGGCAATGGCAATGGATGGCCTTTGCCTGGTAGTCAGCCCGCTGATTGCTTTGATGAAAGATCAGACAGAAAGCCTTCGCAAAAAAGGCATTACCGCCTTCGCTATTTATTCCGGCATGAAAAGATACGAGGTTATCAATACATTGAAAACAGCCTGCGAAAGCAATTGTAAATTTCTGTATGTTTCACCGGAACGTTTAGAGACCAGTCTTTTTAAGGAATATCTGCCGGCACTCAATGTCAACCTGCTGGCGGTGGATGAAGCGCACTGTATATCGCAATGGGGATATGATTTCAGGCCGCCGTATTTGCGCATTGCATTGCTGCGCGAAGAACTGCCGGGTATTCCCGTACTTGCTTTAACTGCTTCAGCAACGCCCGGCGTGCAGCTCGATATCTGTGAAAAATTACAGTTTGGTCAGCAGCATACAGTATTCCGTCAGCCTTTTGCCAGGCCCAATTTATCGTACAGTGTGTTCAGAGTCGATTCAAAAATTAATAAGCTGGTGGAGATTCTTCAAAATGTAAGTGGCAGCAGTATAGTGTATTGCCGCAGCAGGCGCCGCACCAAAGAAATTGCTGCACAATTGAATACCTGGCAAATCAATGCGGATTTTTATCATGCCGGGTTGGGTGCAGACGAAAGAAATAAAAAACAGGAAGCATGGATCAATAACCAAATCCGCACCATTGTTTGCACCAACGCATTTGGTATGGGCATCGACAAACCCGATGTACGGGTAGTGGTGCATTTTGATATGCCCGATTGCCTGGAAAATTATTACCAGGAAGCAGGGCGTGCGGGGCGCGATAAAAAAAAATCATACGCTGTATTGCTTTACCAGCCAGATGAAATAGCAGAACTCAGCAAACAGGCATCGCTGCGTTTTCCCGAAATAGATACAATACGCAATGTCTACCAGGCCATCGCCAATTATCTGCAATTGCCAGCGGGCAGCGGTGAGGGTAATTATTTCGACTTTGATACCGGCGATTTTATAAAAAGGTTTAATCTTCCTGCCTACCAGGTAATGAATGTATTGAAAGTGCTGGAGCAGGAGGGTTTCATGAGTTTTAACGAACAGGTATTTGTTCCTTCACGGGTACAGTTTATTTGCAACAAAAACACATTGTACCAGTTTGAAGAAGAACACCCGGAGTATGAACCGCTGATTAAACTGTTGCTGCGCTCTTATGAAGGCATCTTTGACATGGCAGTAGCGGTGTACGAAAAACAACTGGCAGGATGGTTAAAAAAAGAACCCGCCGGGGTGAAACAGCTACTGGCGGTACTGCACAGTTTCCACATCATACATTATGAACCGCAAAAAGAAAATCCGCAATTGTATTTATTGCAGTCACGGGTAAAATCAGAAGATCTCACCATTAACCAGGTCAACTACCAGCTAAGAAAAAAACAATACGAAAACAGGCTGCACCAGTTCATACAATATGCAGAAAACAGGAAAGACTGCCGGAGTGTGATAACCGGTAATTATTTTGGCGATAACAATATACAACCCTGCGGCGTATGTGATAATTGCCTGCAGTTAAAAAAAACAAGCCTTGCAGCGGAAGAATTTGAGCTTATTCGCGGCCGCATTGAACGGTTGCTTGCCAACGGCCCTGCATCCACCGGTGTATTGCTGCAGCAGTTGCAGGGTATTCAAAAAGACAAAGTCTGGGAGGTGATAGAATTTTTGCAGGCTGAGAAAAAGATAGGCGTCAATGCGGATGGGTTGATATCACTGATCCGACCTGCCTGACAATCATTTATTTCTTGTACAGTCCTTTATTAAACAAATAACTCGCAGTCTGGTAATACGCAATTGCCTCGTTTACCAATGAATCTTCCAGCGGAATAGCTGATTGGGTGCCACTAACAAAATCCACTTTAAACATTTCTATTTTTTGCTGCGGGGAAAGCACTACCATTTTGTTATTCCTGGCATAGGCCACATTCTGGTATGTACCCATCAGCACCCTTTCTTTTCCCGGCTCCAGTTTTAATATATCGTAGCCGTAAAATTTACTGGTGTAGGACAGGTTGATTAGTCCCAGTAAAGTAGGTGCCAGATCTATCTGCGCTGTTAACCTGGTTTCAATGCGGGGTGCAATCAGGCCGGGTGCATATATCCAGCAGGGAATATGGTAATCCATCACCGGTATCTCTGTTTTTCCCGCTACTTTGGCGCAATGGTCGGCAACCACAACAAAAATGGTGTGCGCAAACCAAGGTTTGGTTTTTGCAGCGTCTATAAATCTGCCAATGCTCCAGTCGGTATATTTTACCGCCCCTTCACGCACCTGCCTGGAAGGTGGAATATCTATTCGTCCTTCGGGGTAAGTATAAGGCCGGTGATTGCTCACGGTCATGATATGGTTAAAAAACAATTTACCGGCAGCATAGCTTTTATCCATTTCCTTTAATGATTGCGTAAACAAATCTTCGTCTGCAACGCCCCAGGCAGTTTCGTGGTGAATGGCTTCCTTTGGTATATCGCCCTGGTCTACGATGGTATAGCCGTTGTCTCCAAAGAATGCACCCATATTGTCGAAGAATGCATTGCCACCGTAAATATATTTGGTATCGTAGCCTTTTGCTTTTAATACATTGCCCATGGTAAACATGTTTTCCCTGGTGGGCATCCGTTTAATAATGGATTGTCCGGGTGTGGGCGGTATAGACAATGCCAGGGCTTCCAGTCCGCGTACTGTACGGGTTCCCGATGCAAAAAAATGTTCGAAGAACAAGGATTGGTCAACCAGCGAATCCAGAAAAGGCGTAATGTTTTCTGTATTGCCAAAATGTTTAAGGAAACTGGCGCTCAGGCTTTCCACACTGATTAAGACGATGTTCAGCTTTTTTTCTGCGCTGTCCGGCTGTATGGTACGCTCGGTTGACAATACACCGTCTTTCAGAAAATGGCTTTCTTTTTCCTGCAGCAAACGGCGCACCGTGGTAAAACAGGCTGTATCGTTTCCAGAAGCATAAAAAGTTTTATAATCCAGTTCATTGTGCCAGAAAGCATGCCCGAACTCATACATACCGTTGCCGCCCAGTTCATTTATATAACGGTTGCGGCTAATGTTTTTGTAACTATTGCTTACCAGGAAATAAGCAGCCAGCGGAACCAATAAATACAGCAGAAAAACAACTGTTCTTTGTTTAAACCGCAGGGAGGATGCCAATGATGAATCTACCCACTTTCGGATGGGCCAGAATAGTAAAGCGCCGGTTATCAGCAGGCCGGATATTACCAGCGGCATGTTGTAACTCTCAATAATATTATTCATTACTTCATTGGTGTACACCAGGTAGTCTACCGCAATAAAATTAAACCGGCTTTTAAACTCGTCCCAGAAAACAAATTCGGCAATGGCGTTGAATACTATCAGTATGATGGCAATGATAAAAAACAGGTACAATACCGGTTTCTGCCATTTTTTCCGGTACCAGCTGTCTTTCATCAGCCAGCAATAAAAGGCGATCGGTAAAACGAAAAACGACGCTACTATTACATCATACAAAAAACCAGTCAGCAATGACCCCGCGATGCCTATGATATTGTTATCGAGTTCCGTAAAAGAAAAAATGATGAGGCCGATGCGGGTGACAAGCGATACGCCGGTTACCAGCATCGCCATTAAGACAACCGGTCCAAAACGATGCTGCAATATTTTTTTAAAAAGGGAGGTGCGTTGCTGTACCATGCCGCAAAAATAACGGGATTGAGTGGAAGGTGTAGGGTGGAAGGTAAAAGTGGAGGGTGAAGGTGGAAGGTGTAAGATGGAGGGTGGAGGGTGGTGGTTAGTTGTTAAAAGCTAAAGGTTTACTCTTTTTTTCTCTGTTCAGCCAGTTATTGATTTTTTTGCCGGCATAGGCGGAAGCGATACCTACAACTGCCCCGGCCAGTACATCCGAGGGATAGTGAACGCCCAGGTGTATTCTTGAATAGCCCACCAGGCAGGCATAGGTAAACACGCCCGTTCGGATATACCATTGTTTATTATCCATAGCAATGGATGTGGCAATTGAAAAGGCCGCGCTGGTATGGCCCGAAGGAAAAGACATACCGCCGCCATTGCTGAGTTTTACAATGTCTTTATGGGTTACAAAGGGTCTTTCCCGTTTGAAAGTATTTTTCAGGGCATAGGTGGCAACAGAAGAAATAGCAAATGATATAGCAGCATTTTCTCCCATTCGCACCAGGTTTTTATTGTGCGAGAGTATTCCGGCACCCAATAATACAAACGGGGTACCGGCGGTGAGGTACATATTGCTGTTGGAAATAAACTGGAAAGAATTGTCGAGGCAGGTATGCCGCTTGCAGTTTACCTCGTACATTATTTTATAGTCGAGCGACTGGCTGGCACATGACAAAGCAATTACTGTAGCAATCAGCCAGGAGCAGATTTTTTTCATATCAGTCAGAATGGTTATAAAACAACAGGCTGGCGGTTGGCTTTTTTATGCCTGCCAGTAATAATCTTGCCGTGCAAATAACCTATTGCCAATGCCAGTGGATAATCTCCTGCCCAATGCACTTCTGTATTCATCATTGCGAAACTCGTAAGACCTATCAGCGTATAACCAATCGGCTTTATCCATTTATTTTCGGGGTAGTTCTCTGCCAGAACGGTTACTGTTGTCATCATGGTAGCCAAATGCCCCGAAGGAAACGCGTCATAATTGGATGTATTGTTCTGGTATGCACTAAATGAAGGAAAGGGTGTCCATTTGCCGCCGGGCTGAGAACGCATAAAAGGGCTTTCACGGCCGGTCATTCTCTTAAATACCTGAGTAACCACCGCCGACGAAATAAATCCTTCCATCAAATCACTGGCTGTTTGCAACGACCTGTAATTGCCAGATATTTTGCCCTGAAGCCAGAAACCTCCGCCAACGGCCACACCAATCCAGCCTTCGCCCAGGGTATAAAAAGCAGAATTAATGTTTTTTGGAACTTTAAAAAGCTTGATATCCCCTTCCGTTCTTTTTATACTTAAAACTACCTTGTAATCTGTCTGTGGTTGCCAGTGAATATTCCTGCCCATTTGCATGGCCCCATCCAGCAATGGCTGGTCATAATGAATAAGGATGGCCGATGAGGCAGCTACTCCCAGTACCGCCTTCCATCCATTTTTCCGGAAAGGGCTTTTGGCTGTTTCCAGTAAATCTTTAGGAAGATTTGTAACAAATGCAAACGGCCGCGGCTTTGCATACAGGTGTACTTTTTTTGCTTTTTGACTGCTATCCGGTGCCGGCAAAACTGCCGTAACGGTATCTGCCACCTGGGCCTGCAAGCTACTACCAACCAACATCAACATCACCAGTACTTGAAAGGCCCGCAATTGTTTCAGCATCATTTACAGCAAATTATACAGGCTCTAAAATAAGGTCTTAAAGTCAGGGAACAAATTAAAGTTTAACTCGTTTTTAATGTTAACAATTCAATCACCAACGGCTCCCCTTTTCCCCTTTTAAAATAAACGCTTGCTTTTGCTCCGGCCACCCAGACCCAGGGCACCCAGTAAGCCACGGGTAATTACACTGGCGGCGGTGCGGCCTACCTGTTTTACGATGGGATTGTCAAAAAATCCGGGTTCAGCCTTTGACGGTTTCTTATCTACCTTCTCTTCGGTAGTTTTTTGAGCTGCTTCTTCCAGCTTTTGGGTAAGCATTTCATATGCGCTGTTGCTGTCTATTGCCTGGTTGTATTTATTTATAATTTTTGATTTACCTACGAGGGCATCAATTTCTGCATCGGTTAATATATCCATACGGCTGCGAGGGGCCAGCAACATGGTATGAGCAAGCGGCGTGGGAATGCCTTTCTCATTGAGCATGGTAATGAGTGCTTCGCCAATACCCATTTGGGTAATAAGGTCTTCCGTTTTATAAAATACTGTTTCGGGGTAATTTTCGGCGGTTTGTTTGATCACTTTCCGGTCTGCCGCGGTAAAAGCCCGCAATGCATGCTGTACTTTCAAACCCAGCTGCGCTAATACGCTGGCGGGTACATCCATAGGGTTTTGGGTGCAGAAGAAAATGCCTATGCCTTTGGAGCGGATCAGCTTAACAATGGTTTCTATCTGCTGCAACAATGCATCGCTGGCTTCCTGGAAAATGAGGTGGGCCTCATCTATAAACAAAACGAGTTTGGGTTTATCCAGGTCGCCTTCTTCGGGGCAGCTGGCATACAGTTCTGCCAGCATCTGCAGCATAAAAGTGGAAAACAGTTTTGGCTTATCCTGCAAATCGGTAACGCGCAAAATGGAAATCATACCACGCCCGTCATCGGCAATGCGCATGAGGTCTGCTACTTCAAAACTTTTTTCGCCAAAAAAAACATCGGCCCCCTGCTGTTGTAACTCCACCACTTTGCGCAGTATGGTACCCGTGCTGGTGGTGGCTATTTTTCCATAGGTTTTTTCAATTTCCGCCTTTCCTTCGTTGCTGATGTATTGCAATACTTTTATAAAATCTTTGAGGTCCAGCAGCGGCAGCTTGTTGTCATCGCAATATTTAAAGATCATGGCTACCAGGCCTTCCTGGGTGTCATTTAAATCGAGGATTTTGCTGAGCAGGATCGGACCAAATTCACTGACTGTTGCGCGCAAGCGAACGCCTTTCTGGTTACTGAGGGTAAGAAACTCCACCGGGAAAGCCGCTGGTTTATAAGGCATGCTGAGCTTCTGGTAACGATCGGTTATCTTGTCATTCACGGTTCCGGCGGCACCGATACCGCTCAGATCGCCTTTTATATCCATCAGCAAAACAGGCACACTGGCATCGCTGAGGCATTCGCTGATCACCTGCAGGGTTTTTGTTTTTCCGGTACCCGTGGCGCCTGCAATCAGACCATGGCGGTTCATGGTCTTTAAAGGCAATATAATGTCTGCACCCGGCACAACGGCACCATCCAGGATGGCCACACCTATTTTTGCAGACTCGCCTTTAAAGGTGTACCCGTTTTTAATTGCTTCAAGAAATTTTGCCTGGTCTGCCATAAAAACATTTTGGGGAAAGTTACATGATTGAACGGATAAGAAAAGAAAATTTTGTTAATCAGTTACGTCGTAAAAACGCAACAAAAAACCGGGATACAATCTTTACAAACGGTATCAGTTCCGGTAAAAATTTGATATATTTTTATAGCCGGCATTAAAATCAAACGGTTATGAAATACTTGTTTTTTTCACCGGTTTTTTTATTCTTTATAAGTCCTGCGGCCATTGGCCAAAGCAGGGAAGTAATAAGGGTTCCTGCCGGCAGCGATATTGCTGCAGCTGTTTCGGAATCCGGGCTCTACCGCCTGCCCGCATTTACAAAAGGAACTGTTTATTTCAAAGATGGGAATATAGGTAAAGAACTGATGAATTATAATATTCTCAGTGCGCAAATCCTATATATAGATAAACGGGGCGATACGCTTGCCATTGCAGCACCGGAAGAAATAAAAAAACTGGATATCAACGGCGCCATATTTTATTACAACAACAAGAACTACCTGGAAGAAATAGCAGCTACCCCGGCAGTAAGCCTGGTCATGCAGCGCAACGTGTCTGTGCATTTCGAGAAAATAGGCGCTTATGGCAATACAGATCCTTCGGGCTCCATTACCAGTTATAATACCTATGTTGCCGGAGTGGGTACAGGTAACGCTGCTTACCGCTTATTTGTAAATGAAGATGCCGTTGTAAAAAAACAAGAACTGTTCTATTTACTGTCAAAATACAATATACAGGAACCAGCCAGCAGGAGAGGTTTCCTGGCCATGTTTCCAAAAAACAGGAAAAATATAGAAAGCTACCTGGATAACAATAAAGTCAATTTTAACAGCACATCCGATCTATTACAACTGCTAAGTATTGCCGCATCCGCCAATTAAATACTATTATCGGATGAGCAGTGGATGTAAAGGTACCCGCAACAATCAACAGCAGGTTAGCTGTTATTCTCCGGTATTGTTTAATGGCTGGCAAAGCCTGTAAAAACGGCTATCTGGGGCTGTTATAAAACTTCCGGAACCTGCATTTTTTAAAATTGCAATCCGTAATTTTGAGGCTCAACAATCTTTGCCTACCGCTCCATGGCGCTTATAGACCTTCATTTACCTAAAACAGTAGCAAAAGCATTGCGTTTGCCAGCCAATTCGCCGAGGCGGCAACAGATAAAGGTGCTGAAAAAATTATTAAAAAAAGCGCGGTTCACTGAATTCGGACAACAATACCTTTTTGATGAAGTTTTATTCAGCAAACATCCCGGCAAGAAATTCCAGGAGTTGGTACCTGCCAGCAATTACAATAAAATTTACAAAGACTGGTGGCATAAAACACTGGAAGGCATTCCCGATGTCTGCTGGCCCGATAAAATAAAATATTATGCACTCAGCTCCGGTACATCGGAATCGGCCAGTAAATACATTCCCATCACCAAGGATTTGCTGAGGGGCAACCGGATAGTAATGATAAAACAGTTGCTGAGTTTACGTACCTATGAAGATATTCAGGTACGTTCTGTAAGCAAGGGCTGGTTAATGATTGGCGGAAGCACCTCCCTGCAAAAAGGGCGTGGATACTATTCGGGCGACCTGAGTGGCATTACTGCTAAAAAAGTACCTTTTTGGTTCTCGCCATTTTATAAACCCGGAAAGAAAATTGCCAAAGAAAAAGACTGGACAAAGAAACTCGAAGAAATTGTAGAGGAAGCACCCAATTGGGACATTGGTTTTGTAGTAGGTGTTCCTGCATGGATACAGCTTTGCATGGAAAAAATCATTGAACGGTACAAAGTCAATTCCATACACGATATATGGCCCAATCTCGCTTTTTTTGTGCATGGAGGCGTTTCATTTGAGCCCTATAAAAAAGGGTTTGAAAAATTGCTGGCCAAACCACTTACCTATATAGAAACCTACCTGGCATCTGAAGGATTTATTGCATACCAGGACAGGCAGCATGCAAAAGGCATGAAACTGGTGACCAACGAACATATCTTTTTTGAATTTGTTCCTTTTAACGACGAGAATTTTGACGCAGAAGGTAATATGATTGAAAACCCGGAAGCGCTCATGATACACGAGGTGGAAGAAGGAAAAGACTATGCATTACTGTTAAGCACAGCCGCAGGCGCCTGGCGTTACCTCATCGGAGACACCGTCCGCTTTACCGATAAAGAGCGCTGCGAAATAGTGATTACCGGAAGAACGAAACATTACCTGAGCCTGGTAGGCGAACACCTGAGTGTAGAAAATATGACCAAAGCCATACAGCTCACCAGCGAAGAATTGAATATCTCCATCCCGGAATTTACCGTAGCCGGTGTTCCATTCGGTAATTTTTTTGCGCACAACTGGTATATTGCCTGCGATGACACCGTAAATGCGGCAACCATCAAACAAAAAATTGATGACCACCTGAAAGACCTGAATGACGATTATGCAGTAGAAAGAAAAAGCGCGCTGAAAGACATCAATGTGACCGTTTTAAAAGAAAACAGTTTTATGGAATTTATGCAGGCCATGGGCAAAGTAGGCGGTCAGCATAAATTTCCAAGGGTATTAAAAGGTAAGTTATTGCAGGATTGGCAGCATTTTATTGCTAACGGTGCCTTATAAACTTATTTTTACCCGCAATCAATCCCTCTTAGCATGTCCAGGAGGGTTTATTTATTTTATCTTTAAGGAAAGTAATTATAAGGAATGGGAGAAGCATTAATAGTGGGATGTGTGCTTGGTTTTTTTCTGATAATATCGGTGGGCCCTGTCATTTTCACAATCATCAAACAAAGCCTTAACAACGGAATGAAAGGGGGATTTAGTTTTGTGGCAGGTGTTTGGCTGAGCGATATCATCCTTGTAATTGTGAGCAATATGTTTTCTGTGCTGGTAAGCGATGTGCTGGAGTATAAGAAAGCCATTGGTTACGCGGGCAGTCTCTTCCTGATTGGTATGGGCGCCTATTATTTATTTTTAAAAAAGGTTACCCTGCGTACAGATGCAGCCGGCATGGAAATCCGTTTCAGAAAAAGAGACGCGGCTAAAATTTTTATTTCGGGATTCCTGATTAACACACTCAACCCGGTATTATTGCTTACCTGGTTTTTATACGCCCTCGGCTTCTCTGTTAAATACGATATTCAGCAACGGATTGTAATTTTTACAACCTGCATTCTCATCAATATCGGCGCCGATGTGCTAAAAGTAGTGCTGGCAGAAAAATTAAGGACCAAACTTACCATTCACAACATCTCCGTTATCAATAAAATTGCAGGCAGTATACTGATCGTGTTTGGCAGCTTTCTGCTCTACCAGACCATTTACCATTTAGACAAACTAAAACCCATACTGCGTGCTTAGTCCAGGTAGATATTCCGCAAATTCCTTTTTAACAAAACAATGGATCGTTATCCGGTGCGATACTGGTAATTTACTGTATCATGGCTAAAATTGCATTGCTTATTATATTTCTTGCAACATCCATACACAGCTTTTCGCAGGCCAGTGATTTTATTACAGTAAAGAAAAAAAACAACAGGACCATAAAAACATTTTTTCCGGGTTTGCCCATCTCTTTTGAGACCCACGATAAAAGACAGGCGGCCGGTTTAATAACGGCAATCCGCAACGACAGTGTATTTGTAAAAGAATGGGATATCAGGCCCATGATGAACAGCCTGGGCATCCCTTTCAGGGATACCGTGAGTGAATACCTGAGCGGGTTTCACTATAAAGAAATAGCTACCATTGATGTTTCCGACCGTCAAAAACTGCAACAGCTAACACCCGGCCGAGTTTTAATTATTGGCGGCACCGGGTATGCATTGCTGAATGTAATCAACGGCGCCTACCTCCACGAATCTGTAACCAGTTCTAAAAACCTGACCAGCCTGGGCATAGCTGCAGGCGCAGTAGGGGCAGGCGTATTAACTAATTGGTTATTGAAAAAAAGTAAGAAATACCGCATTGAATATATACGTATGAATGATGTAAAGAAACAATTGCGCGGTTTTTAGTTTAGGCTGTATCTTCATAGCCAATAAACGGTTTTTTCTGCATGTCGACAAAAGGGAAAGAGTTGCTGTTAAAAGTGTGGCGCATTACCAAACGCGTTTTTCTAATTTTATTTATTGCCCAGTTTATTTACATTTTTTTGTTGAAATGGATGAACCCGCCTGTTACGCTTACACAGCTGGGCAGCTGGGTTGCCGGGCATGGACTTAAAAGAGACTATATAAAATCAGCTAAAATGTCTGAAAACGCAAAGCTGGCCGTCATTGCATCCGAAGACCAGTTGTTTGCCGATCACAATGGATTTGATTTTAAGTCTATTGAGAAAGCGATGAAGCACAATAGTAAAAGCAGGTCGTTGCGCGGCGCTTCCACCATCAGCCAGCAGACGGCTAAAAATGTTTTTTTATGGCAGGGAAGAAGCTGGTTGCGCAAAGCTATGGAAACCTATTTCACATTTATGATTGAATTGGTATGGGGCAAGAAACGCATACTGGAAGTGTATATGAATGTAGCAGAAATGGGCAACGGTATTTTTGGAATTGAGGCGGCTGCACAAAATAATTTTAAGAAATCCGCATCCAGGTTATCGGCACAGGAATCTGCCATGATAGCCGCCTGCCTGCCCAACCCTAAAAAATATTCGGTAAGACCGGTGTCAAGGCCGGTAGCCATACGTTATCCGTGGATAATGCGGCAGATGATCAATCTCTCTGGCGATGAAGACCTGGCAGCTATTACCGGCACTGCGGGCCAGAAGGGTAAATAAGCTGTATTTATCCGGCGGCGTCATCAATTACGGGGTTCGCTGTTGCAAATGATCGACTGCCTGTATGGCCCTCTGCAATCGTTCTTCATAATCTCCGCTGATATCAATCCAGGGCACCCGCTGATTAATCATAATCTCTTTGTAGATATTATATAGCTTTTGCCGATTTTCCAGATCAGGGTATTCCCTTAATTCATCTTTTACCCAAGGCAAATCTACATTGCACAACAGGTACAGATCATATTTTCTTTCTTCTATCTGGTTTAATATCCAGGAATGGCATTTGCCAAAAACAAATTTGCACCAGACTTTCATTACATACATTTCTGTGTCTATGAAAAGCAATTGCGGTCCGGTTGCACCCTTCATGGTGGCCTTTTCTATTTCGCCGATGCATTTCTCTTCCAACGCCACCTGTCCTTTTGCAATGGTCAGCAGATTATCATAAGAATAATTGGTGCCATGCGCAAGCAGGTATTCGCGTGCATATTCGGGGCACCAGATGGTGTTGTAGTGAAGGGCTAGTTTTTCACACAAGGTACTTTTTCCTGTAGATTCCGGACCTATAATGACAATTTTCTTCATACTGCTTTTAAAGAAAGCGTTTGTTAACAATGTCTATGGCAGCGTTATATCGTTCTTCCCGGGTACCACCCAGGGTATAATACTCAATTCCCTTTTTTATAAATTCTTGTTTATGAGATGCATTTAATTCTTCCCGCTCCTGTTCATTCTGCCTGGTACCATCCTGAACAAAAGGGCTGTCTGTTTCAAGAAATAAATATAAGTCAAACCGGTTAGCTTCATTTATCCATTCTTTTGTCTCCAGGCTTTTATTAAAAAGAAATGAAGCGTATGATTTGCACGCACAATAACATCCGGTGAATGGGTTTGCGCCAGCGCAAAGTTGATGAGTACATTATGACCCTCATGAAATGGCATGAACTTTCCCTGCAACAAACCCTTTTTCATACTGCTGCTTTCTTTTGGGACTTTATTTTTTCCAGCCAGGTTATATATCCCATCGTTGCCAAAACAAGAAATACCATGTACTGGAAACTCGTAAAGACAAGGTGTTTGTAAAAATTTAGGGGTATAGAAACAAAATCGGTGATAATCCACCATATCCAGTTTTCTACTTTCTTTTTATTCATCAGCCACATGCCGGTAAATGCTGCCGCAGATGTAAATGAATCGGCCAGGGGAACGGTGCTGTCGGTGAATGATTTTAATACAACAAAAAGCACCAGCCAGCAAACAGCAAAAAACAATACAGCATACAGCCAGTCTGTTTTGCCTGAACGGGTAATGAGCAGCACCTGACCATCTTTCTTTCTTGTCCACATAAGCCAACCAACGATACTCATTATTGTATAATAGAAATTCACGGACGCATCTGCATACAAACCATGTGTGAGGTATAGGTATATATAGATGGCAGTACTAATAATCCCTACTGGAAAAACGAGTATGTTTTCTTTCCGGGAAAAAACCACGCTTGCTATACCGGTTATTACTGCAACGAATTCGAGCCAGCCGGTATTTTTTAATCCTTCTATGAATTGATACACTATTTCCTGCAACGGCTTATAATTTAATTTTGCCAAAGATAGCCGTCTGAATGATAAAGCAATCACTTACGTTATTTTCATTGTAAAGTACTAACGTAGGCTAGTGCAGACAGAATCATGCTGCCTACAAACCGATTAACATTTTATTAATTTGTTACGGGGTAAAAATGAATGTACCTTTTATTTGTAATTGTTTACCTAAAAAATTATTTATGAGTACTAAAGAAATTGCCGAAAGACTTGTCAGCCTGTGCCGCCAGGGTCAATATGAGACCGCACAAAAAGAATTGTACAGTAAAGATGCCGTAAGTATTGAACCTGAACATTCGCCCGGATTGCAAACAGTAAAAGGACTGGATGCCATAATAGAAAAAGGCCACCAGTTCCAGGGTATGATTGAAGCGGTACACAGCAGTACTGTAAGCGATGCTGTTATAGCGGGCAATGTATTTGCCGTAGCAGCGGTATTGGATGTAACAATGAAGGGCATGGGGCGTGTACCTATGGAAGAAGTGGCGGTGTACGAGGTAAAAGACGGCAAAGTTGTAAAGGAGCAGTTCTTCTACCAGGGCAAATAATGGAGCCGCAGGTTGCAGGGTTAAAAAATGGCGTTTGCTACGATTTATTAGCCGCAGATTCGCAGGTTAAAAATGGCGTTTGCTTCGATTAATTAGCCGCAGATTCGCAGATTAGAAATTGCGTTTGCTATGATTTATTAGCCGCAGATTTGCAGATTAAAAATTGGCGTTTGCTATGATTGGTTAGCCGCAGATTCGCGGGTTAAAAATTGCGTTTGCTACGATTTATTAGCCGCAGATGCGCAGATTAGAAATTGCGTTTGCTATGATTTATTAGCCGCAGATTTGCAGATTAAAAATTGGCGTTTGCTATGATTGGTTAGCCGCAGATTCGCGGGATAAAAAATTGCGTTTGCTACGATTTATTAGCCGCAGATTCGCAGATTTTGCTGCTTTGTTTTGCATAAAGGGATACAAAAAAACCGCAGATTGACAGATTAATAATCTGCGAATCTGCGGCTAATTATATTCCGGATAAAGATAATCGGCGAATCTGCGGCTAATCATTATTCAGCTTCTGCCACCACTTCCTTTACTTCGGGTATCATGCGTTTCATCATACCTTCAATACCGGCTTTTAATGTAATCATAGAAGAAGGGCATCCGCTGCAACTTCCCTGCAGCATAAGGTTTACCACGCCTTCGTCGTAACTTTTAAACTGTATTGCGCCACCATCCATTTCCACGGCAGGCTTTACATAGTTTTCCAGCAGTTCCTTGATGCGTTTAACCACATCATCGTCATCTGCTGCAACGGTATTGCTGCTTTCCTGCTTCATAACAGCAATCTCGTCTTCATTTACAATTGTTTTTCCTTCTTCCAGGTATTCTTTTAAGAACTGGCGGATGGAAGGTATCACGTCACTCCATTCGGTTTCGGGCGTTTTTGTAAGCGTTACAAAATTGCTGGCAATAAACACTGCCTTTATAAAAGGAAATCCAAACAATTCTGTAGCCAGGGGTGAAGGCTTGGCATTTTCCACTTCCTGGAAATCAATACTTTTTCCCGGATAGAGTAATTTATTCGCCACAAACTTCATTGTTTCCGGGTTGGGCGTCATCTCTGTGTAGATGCTTATAACCGGGCTGCCTGTTTTTATCATAAATACAATTTGATGTACAAAAATAACAATAAAATGCCACGATGGTTGTATTTAGCCAAAATCAATGCACACATTCTTCCGCTGTGCGGTGCGTGTAAAGCCGCGAGAAACGATAGTTGAGGTAATGGGCTGAAACAATGGCAATGACAGCCGGTATAAGCAACCAGATATGCAATTGATGCCATACCTGTTTGGCCAGCAGGAAAAGGATGCCTAAACTGAAAACCGACAGGGGCAAAATACGCTGGTGGTGTTTCCGGAAGCCATGGCTTAAGGCATATACACCTACCGCAAAAGCCAGCACAATCATGGCATATTCAAAAAAAGTGTTCCGGATAATATCAAATCCAAAAACAGGTAAACTGGTAAGCAGCAAGGGCAGCACCGCACAGTGTATGGCGCAGGCAACGGAGGTTGTAATTCCCAATGCATCCCAATTAACCTTGTTTCTATACATGAGGGGAGGCAAATATACGAAGGTAAATGCAACTAAGTTGCAAGAATTTTGTTTAATATTTTTTATATCTGGGAAAACCGGTACCGGAACGCCCAGACCTGCACCTTAACCGGGATTTTTTGGGACTGCAGTTACCAGGCCTGCCCAACTGCCCCCGTACTGGTGTAACTTTGCGCCCTAATAAATACCATGAAGAAGAAAACGATCTTTTATATAGGCTTTTTTATACTGCTTTTCGCCGGGTTTTACTATGGACTCAAACTTACCATACCTGGTTTTGGCGATGTAAAACTGCCCGTGCTGAGTTATGTACAACCTTTTTCATTTACCAACCAGGAAAACCAGACCATCACTGAAAAAGAGGTGGCGGGAAAAGTGTATGTGGCAGAATATTTTTTTACCACCTGCAAAGGCATCTGCCCAAAAATGAATACCAATATGAAGAAGCTGTATGCCGATTTTAAAAATGAAAAAGGCTTCCTGATTTTATCGCATACCGTGGATCCTGAAACGGATACCGTTGCCAGAATGAAAAGATATGCCGATTCATTGGGTGCAAATACCGGTAACTGGTGGTTCCTTACAGGTAAAAAAGACAGCCTGTACCGCGCAGCCAGGGTAAGCTACCTGTTAGATGATCCCAAAAATGGCAATGACAAGATTGAAGACCAGTTCATACATACACAGTTTTTTGCACTGGTAGATAAAAATGGCAGGGTAAGAAAGATATACGATGGATTAAAAAAAGATGAACTGGACGAACTGAAAAAAGACATACCCAAATTACTGCATGAAAAAGCAGGCGGTAGTTTTGTAAATTCACTTTTCAATAATCCGAACCAATAACCACCCTCTTTTATGGCAGTAAACCAGCAAATACAACAACTTCTTAAACGTAACCAGTTAAGCATTACCGATAGCCGGTTAAAGATACTGGAGCTCTTCCTGCAGCAGCATGGCGCGCTGGCCCACGCAGATATTGAGAAGAAAAGCGGTGCCGGGTTCGACAGGGTGACCGTTTACCGTACATTACAGACCTTTGTAGAAAAAGGTATTATTCATACTATACCCACGGCCGACAACGCTATTCTCTATGCACTTTGCAAAGATGAATGTTCGGAAGGCCATCACCACGACCACCATGTGCATTTTGTTTGCAGCAAATGCAGTAATACAATTTGCCTGGAAGACATCACTGTACCCGAAATAAAATTACCCGCCGGTTATCAGTCCACACAGGTGGAAGTAGTGGTAAATGGTATTTGTAAAGAATGCCTGGGGTGAGATTGTGTTGGGTGTTGAGTTATATGTGTTTTGTACTTTTGCCTGGCAATTGCGGCCGACGTTACGACCATGCACTTGCCAGTTACGACTTACGATCTGAAACTCCTCTACGCCGGCAAAAGCACTTACCACTTATAACTTACAACTTAAACAATCATAACCCGGCAAAAGAACTTAACACCTACAACTTAAAACTTAAAACATCCCTGTGTTGGGTTGTATGTGTTTTGTACTTTTGCCTGCCAATTGCGGCCCGCGGTTATCACCTGCACTTAAAACGGTCCCCGGCAAAAGAACTTAACACTTAAAACATACCACTCAAAACATCTCAAAGCACTTACCACTTAAAACAATCATAAGCCGGCAAAAGAACATAACACATAAAACATACCACTTAAAACAGTTTTAAAAATCTTCTTCTCTTTCCAGCATCAGTACAGCGCCCTGTGGTACGATAAAATATTTTTCATTCTCGTACATGATTTCGGTGGCGCCGCTCACCAGAAAAATAGCCAGGTCTCCTTCCCTCGCCTGCAATGGAATGTACTTTACTTTGTCTTCCTCCGTTTTCCAGGGTTCATCATCTACCGGCATTGGAATAGCGTAACCCGGTCCTGTTTTGATTACATAACCCTGTTGTACTTTTTCTTTCTCCTGCACACCTGGAGGCAGGTACAGCCCGCTTTCGGTGCGCTCATTGGCCTTTGCAGGACGAATCAGCAGCCGGTCGCCGATGATGACTAATTTTTTAAACTTATTACCGGGCGTTATATGCAGGGCCATGCGGTTTGTATTTATATTTGAAATGCAAATTTAAACTACCTTCACTATTAACAAAACATTACAGGCCTGGTTTATGTACCGGCAAATGATTTGATTCTATTTGTGACACTAAACAATTTTAAACCATGGAAGCAAAAGCAAAACTATTATTGTGCGAAGACGATACCAACCTTGGAAGTGTGCTGAAGAACTATCTCGAACTGAATGACTATGATGTAACACTGGAGAGAGATGGCAGGCTGGGCCTGGCCGCCTTTCAGCGCGAGAAATTTGACCTCTGCCTGCTGGATGTTATGATGCCACATATGGATGGTTTTACGCTGGCAGAAGAAATCCGTGATGTAGACCCCGATATTCCCTTATTCTTTCTGAGCGCTAAAACCATGAAAGAAGATATTATTCAGGGTTATAAACTGGGTGCCGATGATTATATTACCAAACCTTTCGACAGTGAAGTATTGTTGCTGAAAATAAAAGCAATTTTAAAACGCAACGAAGAACTGAACCGCGAACAGGAAAATAAAGAATACACACTCAGCTCCTATCATTTCAATCCAAAACTGAGAGAACTTAGTCACAATGGAAAAATGCAGACGCTTTCACCCAAAGAAAATGAATTGCTGAAAATGCTTTGTGAGCACATCAATGATTTATTGCCCAGGGAACAGGCTTTGAAAAAGATATGGGGAAGCGATACTTATTTTAATGGCCGCAGTATGGATGTGTATATTGCCAAGCTGAGAAAATACCTGAAAGATGATACCAATATCGAAATTGTAAATATCCATGGCAATGGATTCCGGCTGGTAGCCCCCGTAGCATAAAACAACTTCATATCATACAAAATGAAAAGCGGCCAACTAGTTGTGCCGCTTTTTCATTGCAAAAATGTCTCTGTTAAAATTGTTTATCACTCTAAAAATAATGATATTATAAATTACAACAGCACTAAAACACGGGGAATTTTTCAGAATAAGTGTTTATTTTACATTACCCAATGATTTACTTAGATGTTACTTTATAGAGCTCGACAAAAAACAGGTTCAGTCTACGTGAAAAACTATACTACGGTTATGATCCCAGCTGGCGTTTGAAATCGGCATAGTCCCAGTTTATCCTGATGTTATTCATTTTAATATCGTTATCAGGATGAAAAATGAAGATATGGTCGCTCTCCTGCAGAATCACAAAAACCAGGCATCTTGTCTTCATTACGCTGCTGGTAAGCAATCATACATTCTAGAAAGTATTTTTCAGACTGTGTGCTTGCTGTTCCGGTTCATCTATTCAGAAAAAAGCAAACCCGGACCTTCCTTCCCAAAAGATTGTTTTCCCAGGTGTTCATATGCTTTTTGCGTGGCTTCCCTGCCCCTGGGTGTACGTTTTATAAAACCTTCCTGTATCAAAAATGGCTCGTACACTTCTTCCAGCGTACCTGGTTCCTCGCTCACCGCCGTTGCAATGGTGGTGATGCCCACCGGCCCCCCTTTAAATTTATCGATAATGGCAAGCAGGATGCGGTTATCCATATCATCCAGCCCGTATTCATCTACATTCAGCGCTTTCAAGGCGTGTTTTGTTATTCCAATATCAATACTGCCGTCGTTGAGCACCTGCGCAAAATCGCGCACACGGCGCAGCAATCCGTTGGCAATACGTGGTGTGCCGCGACTCCTGCGGGCTATTTCGCCGGCAGCTTCGGAGGTGATGCTGGTTTTTAAAATGCCCGCAGAACGCAATACAATCTTATGCAGTGTTTCACTGTTGTAATATTCCAGCCTCGATTTAATGGCAAACCTGGAAAGCAGGGGTGCGGTTAATAAACCGCTCCGGGTGGTAGCGCCAATTAATGTAAACGGGTTGAGCGTGAGTTGTATACTCCTTGCATTGGGACCTGTATCAATCATAATGTCAATCCGGTAATCTTCCATGGCCGCATACAGGTATTCCTCCACCACCGTGCTCAGCCGGTGTATTTCATCAATAAAGAGTACGTCGTTGGGTTCCAGGTTAGTGAGCAGGCCGGCCAGGTCTCCGGGTTTTTCAATTACAGGGCCCGATGTCTCTTTTATATTTACGCCCAGCTCATTGGCTACAATCCGCGAAAGCGTGGTCTTGCCCAGTCCGGGCGGACCATGAAACAACACATGGTCAAGCGCTTCACCCCGCATTTTGGTGGCTTTTATAAACACGAGCAGGTTTTCTATCAGCTGTGGCTGACCGGCAAATTCAGCAATAGCCGATGGCCGGATATTGTTTTCAAATTCCTTGTCTGCCGCCGTCAGCGGTTCCTTATTTGAATGCAGGTTTGGGTTGGCCATGCTGTAAAAATAATAAACCCGTACCGGAAGGGTTCATAAAATTTTCCATCTTTATTTGTATATACAAATAAACCCCCTACCTTTGTGTTTCTTAAATCAATTATTCAGGGAATCGGTTATGAAAACATCAGACAGCAGGTATGGCAGGTGCATGTATTTTTCGAGCAATGCTTTTGCGCGGAAAACGGAAAAAATGGCCAATTCGGTTTGGAAGAAAGTAGATCTTTCTCCCAGTCATGCCTACCTGTTAATGATTGTGTTATCGGAACCCGGTGTTCAGCCCGGGGTCCTGAGTGCAGAACTGCAGCTTACTCCCAGCACCATTACGCGTTTACTGGAAAAGCTGGAAGAAAAAAAGCTGGTGATAAGGAACACAGAAGGCAAATCAACCAGTGTATACCCTACTACAAAAAGCAGGGAGATGAAAAACCAGTTACAGGAATGTGCAGATGAGTTTCAGAAAAACTGTGTGGCAGTTTTTGGTAAAGAAGAATCAGGCAGGTTTGTAAACAGTATGAACAAAATTTCAGATAAACTGCCTGGTTGATTTTTTTTAGCTTTTCATTTGTATATACAATTATAACAGAGAACTCATTTTTTAATTTTTAAACAATACCAGCATGAAGTACATCATTACCGGCTCATTGGGCCATATCAGCAAGCCAATTGTTATTGCACTTGTAAAAGCAGGTCACGCGGTAACAGTTATAACCAGCTCACAGGATCGCGCAAAAGAAATTGTTTCACTGGGTGCAATACCAGCCGTAGGTTCTGTGGAAGACAAAGCATTTCTTACTTCGGCATTCAGCGGTGCGGATGCAGTATACACCATGGTACCTCCGGCATTCAAAGTTGAGCACTGGCAGGAATACATCGGCCAGATTGGAAAAAATTATGCGGCGGCTGTTAAAGCGAATAAAATAAAATACGTGGTTAACTTAAGCAGCATGGGTGCGCATATGGCCAGCGGCGGCGGACCCATCAGCGGTCTGCACAAAGCGGAGCAAGCGCTCAATACATTAACGGATGTAAATATAAAACACCTGCGCCCCTCCTACTTTTACCTGAACCTGCTCAGCAATGTAGCCCTTATAAAAAATGCTGGTATCATGGGAAGCAATTTTGGTTTCAGTGAAAAGAAATTTACCCTGGTACACCCGGATGATATTGCCGTTGCGGCAACAGAAGTATTGCTGCAGCTGAATTTTACCGGCCATACCGTTCAGTATATTGTAAGCGATGAAGTAAGTACCGATGATATTGCTGCAACCTTTGGCAAAGCCATCAACCAGCCCGGTTTAAAATGGGTAACTTTTACGGATGAACAGGCATTGCAGGGCGGCATACAGGCAGGTCTGACGGAGGAAGTTTCAAAAAATTATGCGGAAATGGGAAATTCCATCAACTCCGGCAGGATGGCAGAAGAATACTGGGCGGCGCATCCGCCGGTATCGGGAAAAATAAAACTGGCTGATTTTGCACAAATATTTGCAGCTGTTTACAACGGATCAACCGCTGCTGTTCCGGCTCACTAAACTTATCAACGAAAACAACCGGGGCGTTTGCAACCCCGGTTGTTTGTATTCACTCCTGCAATATTTTATCGCACACTCACAGAAACATGCCTGTCTTTTACACGGTCGCTTTCGGGTGCATCCGCGGCATATAACGCAAATGCAGAACCGTAACCTTCGGCGCCCATGATTTGGTTGCCCACACCGGCTATACCCAATGCCGCCTGTACCGATTTGGCCCGGGCATCAGATAGTTTTTTGTTGGCTGCTTCATCACCCACCTTATCGGTATAGCCGCCAATTTTTAATTTTGCTGCCGGAAATGCTTTCAATATTGCCACTATATTATTAACCTGCACCTGGCTTTCCGGTGTAATGTTAGCACTGGCTGTTTCAAAATTCAGGTTATCAAAGTCGAACCATACTTTCTTAAGCGAATCTTCTCCCAGCTTTTTATAATCTGTACTTAAAAAAGCAACCAGCTTATCTTCTATCCCTCCCTTGTATGCATCCAGTATAGTATCGTTGGGCAATTTTACTTTTAATATTTCCCGTGTAGTGGTTGCAACTGCCCCCGGGGCAGCTGCATGTTCATGTACAACGGCAGCGGTATCTGTGGTTACTGCTTCACTTTTAATGCTGCTTCCGCATCCCTTAAAAAAATAGATACCCAGCGCTACGGCAAGAATGGCCAGTAGCAGCGGTAAAAGAAATTTCATACCGCCATTATCAGCTGTAGCGGTATCATCTGCGGCGTGGGCGGATGTTGTTATATGAGGGGCACTGCTTGCAGCACCTGCACCAAAAAGGCCGGCAACAGCGCTGAGGCTTGAAGGCAGTGCGTTGATAACAGCAGCCTTCTGGCCGGAAAGAAAGCTCATTATTCCATTGGTGTCCAGGTTATTTTCATTTGCATGTTTACCCAATGCACTTAATGCCACCGGGGCAACTATGCTGAGTACAGTGGAAGAAGAAGAATGTTTGATGCCGGCAAAATTGGCTACCAGTCCGGCAATACTACCCGCTTTGTCTCCCAGTAAACCCTTCAGCATTTCCGCAGCTTTTCCGGTAAGATTGCCGCTATTGTTTCCGAAGAAGTCACTGATATTATTTAGGATGCCGCTTCCCGCTGCCTGTTTTGCCATATCCAGGATACCTGCGGCCCCATCGTGATTATTAGCCTTGCTAACCAGGCCAGCCAATACAGAAGGGATAGCACCGCTTAATGCTTTTTCGATGCTGCCTTCACTTTCTCCTAATGATGATGCAGCATGGGAAATAACGTTTCCGGTAAAAAGGCTTTTTACTGTGTCCAGAAGGTTAAATGACATATTTGTAGTTGTTTTGTGTTGTTGAAATGATGGGTAAGAGACGGTACGGTTAAATACTTAGTTGTATGAGCTGGAAAATAAATGCTGCTAACCGGATCTTGCAATAATCTAACCAGAAAACTTTATTGAAATTATGGAATTTGATGAATTCAGCAAAAGTACAACCAACGGACATCCACCAGCGTCGCTCAACCAGTATGCATTGTCGTTATGGTACGATGCCAAAGGCGATTGGGAAAAAGCACATACCATCATCCAGGATATAGAAGACGGCAACGCCGCATGGATACATGCTTATCTGCACCGCAAAGAAGGCGATGATGGCAATGCCCGTTACTGGTACCATCGTGCGGGCAAAAAAATGCCGGTATCTGCTTTGGAAAAAGAATGGGAAGAAATTGCAAAAGCATTATTGTAGTACACAATTTTGCCGCAGATTCGCAGATTATACATCGTTTCTTCAAAACACAACACCCAGCACATAACACACAACACAATCCTTTGTGCCGCAGATTCGCAGATTATACATCGTTTCTTCAAAACATAACACCCAGCACAAAACACACAACACAATCCTTTTTGCCGCAGATTCGCAGATGATACATCGTTTCTTCCAAACACAACACCCGGCACATAACACACAACACAATCCTTTGTGCCGCAGATTCGCAGATTATACTCGTTTCTTCAAAACATAACACCCAGCACATAACACACAACACAATCCTTTGTGCCGCAGATTCGCAGATTATACATCGTTTCTTCAAAACATAACACCCAGCACAAAACACACAACACAATCCTTTTTGCCGCAGATTCGCAGATGATACATCGTTTCTTCAAAACACAACACCCAGCACAAAACACACAACACACAACACAAAAAACAATAAACTCAACCCATAACATTGACGTATTGATTCATTTGTAAAATGAGATCGGGGTCCGGACAATTTTGCAAATATTTCTCCCGTTCGCTGTATTTACATACACCAGGATAATCACCTTCTTTTAATTCCATATCCAGGATCACCTGAAAATGCAGGTGCGGCGGCCATTGGCCATTTTCTTGCGGCACTCCCAAATGCGCAATCTTCTGGCCCCTGATCATATACTGACCGGCAACCAGGTTTTCAATATCGCGCCTGCTGATATGCCCGTACAGGGTATAGAATGCAAAGCCTTCCAGCTGGTGCAACAGAATAAGTGTAGCGCCATAATCTCCCATATTGTCATTGAAAGCAAAACTGTGTATGCTTCCACCCATAAATGCGTATACCGGTGTTCCGGCCGGGCCCCAGATATCGGTACCAAGATGCAGTCTCCTGGGTTCGGCATCATCGTTGAAATGATCACTGGCTGCGTAAATAACGCGGCGTTCATTGTATCCTCCTATACCGTAACTGCAATCATTTTTTTCTAATAGATCAATTATATACTTGCCGAATGCATTGGTATCGCTGTAAATGGATGCAGTAAGTGTTTTGTTATTTTCGGTAAAGTCCATTGGCATTAATTTGTCTTTCCCAGGCTGAAACGAAACCACCGGGTGAAATGTATGCCCATATTTGCGAAGCAAGGATGAGATGGGATGTGGCTGCATGGCATTTATTTTTTGACGGATGAAATGAAGGGGCAATTTGATTTGAAATGAATATACAACTGTTGTGCTTACGGAATTAAAAAAACCCCTGCAAGAATACAGGGGATATAACCAAAACTAACTGCTATGAGAAACTGATCACCTAAATCAGATTCGTCATGTAAAATTGGTTAATTCCTGTGGTTAAAAAATGTTTATTGGGTGAATTGTAGATTTTGGTCTGTAAACCGTATCAAAAAGGCGATAAATGGTTTTTCGGGTAGCTTATTTTACGCTTTGGGGGCAATCATGGTATCATTTACACCAGCTCAACGGCCCGTTGCAGGTGATACCTGGTTACAAAAACAGGCGGCGGTATTTCCGGTGCCTCCTGTAATAATTTTTCTTCCAGCAATCCTGCAAAAGCTTCAAAATATTCGATCACATGCTCCCGGTTATTTCGTTTCAGCCAGCGAAATCCGCCCGGCAATTGAAGCAGTACTTCTTTATCATCCAGGTATTCGAGGTGGTGAATATCTGTGGGGGTAAGACCTGCCTCTTCCAGTTTCATCAACAACAGGCTGATGGGCGCGCCCGTAACTGAACAGGATTCTGTTGCTATTTCTGTCCATTCGCCCGAACCGGTATGCGCGTGGGCCAGAATGGCCGATTCATCCAGTTGGGTTATTACCTGCAACAGGTGCCCGCAGTTGCAGGCACCATGATGGCCCCATGTATAATGAGCGCCGGCCCTCAGCCGGCCGGCAGATTGCCTGAGTGCGTTTACAAGTGTTTTTGATGGTGTTGCCATGTAGAAAGCTTTGATTTCCAGAACAAAAATGAAAGGAAACGGCTCACTAAAGCCTGCCTGTTGGGTTCGTCAATGCCATTGCAAAGTTAAAAGATTCCTAAAGCAAAATACATTGGCAGTACGGGCGTTTGGGTAGTTAAAATAACGCTGTTGAAAACATTCTATACCCGGCATTTTTGTGTGTTTCTCTTATTTTCCTGTATTCTCTGTACAGTCAATGCCCAGCAGATAACCGGTGTCTGGAAAGGAAAGATAAAATCTTCCAGCCTTGAACTAAAGATTATAAAATCGGGCGATAGCCTTACCGGCACTTCATATTACTACAGTTCCAAAAACAATTTCAGGCGTTACAGCATCAGGGGGTATTTTGATCCGCAGACCAATGATGTTATCTGGTGGGATGACCAGCTGCTGGAAGGACATACTGCATCTCTGACTGAAGCAGCGTTGAATGTAGCCGATTTTAATTGTCCCGGAGAAGATAAAATGTTGCTGGATGGCAGCAGCAGTGTTCGTGATAACAAAGACATCAGCAAAGGACCACTGCACCTGCAAAAGGTTGAACACAGTTCTTTCCCCGATGAATGGGATTGGGTGATCGATAATTATATTGCCGGGGCCAACAACCCTAATATCATTGACAGTATTGGACTGTTAGCTGCCGGTCCCAGGATATTCCCGGAAGAAAAAACAATTGAACCTGCACCCGTTGCCATAACAGCTCCGCAGAAGCCGGAAATACCGGTAATAAAAGAGTTGCCCGGCAATAGCATCGCACCAAAAAAAATCAGCACCAACCAGGAGAAATTCAGCAGCCGCCAGAATAAATTGCAAATGGTGATACCCGTTACAGCGCCTTTTGTTGAATTGCGTTTCTACGACAATGCGGCGGTTGACGGAGATTCAATTGCCATTTTTCTAAACGGCCACCTGGTGCGCGAACACATTCTGCTGAGTGGCGAACCGCAACTTATAAAAATCAATGCGGCAGATTTGCAGGACGACAATGAACTGGTGCTGGTTGCAGAGAACCTGGGTTCCATACCACCCAATACTTCTTACCTGGTAGCCTCCGTGGGACATAAACAATTTGAAGCCCGTCTCTTTGCCGACGAAGGCAGCAGCGCTTTGATTAGGTTTATTAAGAAACCGGATTAGGATTGCAAGTTCATTGCTGATTTTGTGATCGCGCGATTTTGAGATTTGCTTAAAGCCAAAATTAAAAAGAAGAAAATCCATTCTAAAATAGTACCATTGTACCCGCTTATTTTTGACTTTTGACTTTTGACTTTTGACTTTTGACTTTTGACTTTTGACTTTTGACTTTTGACTTTTGACTTTTGACTTTTGACTTTTGACTTTTGACTTTTGACTTTTGACTTTTGACTTTTGACT